>Ga0209611_10010617_pt1 | contig 13499 bp, 12 predicted proteins | sample S1TSphgellanicum_3_FD_187693 | JGI IMG/M metagenome (GOLD analysis project Ga0209611, IMG submission 187693) | Host-associated microbial communities from peat moss isolated from Minnesota, USA - S1T2_Fc - Sphagnum magellanicum MG (SPAdes) (version 2) | ecosystem: Host-associated > Plants > Peat... | reverse complement strand
GCATGTCTGTGTGAATAATTGACCCATTTGTCATTCATCTTAGTCCCCATTTTGGAGCTCTAGCATGCCCCTCTAAAATGCCCCTCTACCCCTGAAATGATGCGAGATAGGGAAAATACCCTAACTTTTTCTTTTTTTGTTATTTTCACTTTTGAATTTGCATTTGAGTCTTTCAAGTAGTGTGAGGGTGCATCATTGGTGGTGTATAAACTAGCACATTCTCATTCAATGTTAGATGTTTTCCTACAACTTCTTGATGCTATTGAAATCTAGGGGTGTTTGACAAGACTATTAACGCATCATTATTTATACTTGAAGTGGAATGGCTACAAGAAGTGCATATGTACATCTCTACCAAAAAATTCCAAAGGAATATTCCATGAAACAACGGAAACAATTGGTGTTAAAAATGTTGCCTTTTACCATCATCGATGGAAAGTTGTACAAACAAAGGCAAGATCAAATTTTGTGCCAATGTTTACATGATGATGAAATTTTGGTAATCCTACAAGAGATGCATGAAGGAGTTGGTGACAAACATTTTTTGATGGACATCACAGCCCAAAAGGTGCTAAATGCCAAATACTGGTGGCCAACTTTGCACAAGGTTGCATAACAATATTATCAATCTTTTGATGTTTGTTAACGAATTGGAAATCTCTTACATGCCCTAATGGCAAAGTCGATCACCATGCTCCTAGTTGAACCATTCATGAAATGGGGTTTGGATTTCATTGGCCCCATGAGTCGTTCACACAACAACAAATACCTTTTGGTTCCTATTGATTATGCTACCAAATGGGTGGAGGCAAAGGCATTAAGGACTAACATGGTTGTAATCATAATTCAATTCATTTATGAATTCATTTTGACCAATCTTGGCTGCCCTTTCACTTTGGTTAACAACCAAGGTACCCATTTGATCAATGAGGCCATCAAAATCCTTACCATTCATTTTTTATTTCGGCACATTAACTTTACAACCAGGTTAGGGAAATGGTTAGGCCAAATCTACCAATAAGTTATTGGGTTGTTATTTGACCACGTTAATTAACGAAAATTGCACAAATTGGGAGTGACGCACTCCCAACTCCTTAAAGGACTCAAATGTGAGCCCAAGTAGAAAGCAATGGAAGAAGAAGGAGTCGGAGCACGCTCCCTAGCTCACAACACTTTGAGGGGTAGAGGGGCATGTTGGAGCTCCGGGATGGGACTAGGAAGAGTTAACAAGCTTCACTCACTCACATGGGCCTGCACATAACCCACACAAAGTGGTTAGTGCATAGTTGGAGCACACTTGGTGTTGAGACCAGCCATGGCCAACACGGACACACAAGACTCACCACGGCCCGGACTTGGGGGAAGCCACCACCTTCCCCTTTATAATACACTCTGCAACTCTCCACGGAGGCTACATCCAATGGCTATTTTTCCCGGGACTCCCGAGTGGGAGTCCCGAAATCGCGCCAAATGGGACTCCCGCGACTTTGGAGCCCCATAACTTTGCGAGAAGACCTCTGATCGTGATGCGGTCTAAAGCAAAGTTGTACCTGTCATTGAGAGCTTTGCAACGATATGTGGCACGCCCCCTACAGCTAAGTAAATCGGGTCAATTCCCGACTTTTTGTGGTCGGGAGTCAAACTGGCAGTTCGACTCTTGGCCCTTCTTTTGGCCATAACTTGTGTTTCAAACGTCCAAATGAGCAATGCAAGCCCATTTTAGACATTTACGTTTCAAGAGCTTTCCAATAATATAAAGAACGCCACAAGACATTGAGGTTTGACCCCTGCAATTGCTCTCTGAAGTTTCGGGAGTCCATCGGGAGTCCATCTCCCAAAATGCGAGTTGCCTTGGTAGTGTGAGTGTTCACTCCGTCACACTCCGTCACACTTTCTTACACTCCCGGGAGTATGTGATGTGACTCCCCGGGATCCTCTTGGCCCGCACCCTTGCAATGCCTTTGCCTTGACTCTCGGGCTTCCTTCCTCTTGGCCCGCAACCTTGCAACCCCCTTTGCCTTGGTTGCGAGCCCAAAGCTAGGGTTGCGACAGGGAGGAACATTTCCACATTATTCTATTCACCTATAGAACAACTTTCAAGGTGGGCGCATGTCATACTCCTTTTCAATTGGTGTACAGATTGCATGCTCTGATGCCTACTGAGTACTTGTTACCTACAACCAATTCTCAATGTCTCAAGATTTCGCCATGACACAGGTACTTATTACTTGAATATTAAAGTTAAAGAAGTTGGAGGAATCCTGGACATTTGCAATAGAAACCATAGGTAAGTGACAATGGAATCATGCATTATGGGCGCATAATCATTACCAAACCAAGTCCTTCTCCCTTGGTGACTATGTGCTTTGGTTTCCAAAGGCACATAAAGAACACACATGCAAGTTCAAACAACGTTGGTTTGGACCATATAAGATTTAGTATTGTTTACTTTACAATATAATACTTTTGGTGATTATAAACAAGTTTGATCCCAACCCCATTTTAATCAACACCAACAAACTAAAGCCTTATCAATTCCAAGACACAATTGCTTCAAGAGGATTGGAATCAACAATCAAGAGGGGGAAGGATACAACTAATACCAAAATAGGGTTCAATAGTGCAATCCTGGAAAATGCACATGGTACATGCACAAAACTTTCATGTTTGGTGGATGGAACCGAAATCCAAGAGACATGACTTGGAACCAAAAACCAAGATTTGGTAGTTGGAACCGAAACTCAAAACCTATTAACTCGAACTAAAAACTGGAAGATCCAATTGGAATCCAAAATTATACCATAGGGTCCAAAACCAAAAATATTTTGCCAACCGGAATTCAAAATTCAAAATGAGTAACCAAAATACCTAACATAATGAATATTGGCCAAATTCCTAATCTAGAATATATAATAATCGATTCTTTCATAGTAGAATCAATCGTTAATGTGGTGGATGGGAAATTGATGGATGACAATAGAACCTATATTTTCACATCCATTGGCACCTTTTGTCTTTTCGTTGAAATGGTATCCAACACAAAAGAGCGCAAAAAGGGCATTAGTGAACCAATATCGCATTTTGGTAGTAATGCTTTTTCAAAATCCAATAAAAAAAAATGTGAAAAAGGCACAAATGAACCGATGTTGCATTTTGGTAGCAATGCATTTTCAGAATCCAACAAAACAATATAATGTGTTGCCCAAATTGATATCCAAGAACCAATACAATGTTTCATAAACAACGCAATTATTTTTGGAAATAACTTAGTTGGCCCATTGACTATAAATGTGGACCCTTTCTCCCATTTCAGCCTTTGCATTTTTTTCTTTTCTCCCATTCCTTTTGAATAACTCCTAGAGTGCAGAAAATTGGTAGATCAACCAAAGATTTTGTTTTCGGCAAGATGAAAGGAGGAATGAACAAGGAGGAAGTAGAGAAACTTTCATAGCTAGGTAGGGATAGGCAAAAAGTTGTTGTAGAATAGAAAGAGGAAGAGGGAACCGAAATGGAAACCGAACCAAAAAAACACATCATTTGCCTCAATTGTGATCAAAATAGTTGCATCACAATCTCATGTGACAATACATATATAATGGAGTCAAAGGATGAACTTATATTTGTTGATTTTTTCTTTCATTCAATACACCTTATCGTTTGCAACTTATGTCTCGTGCAACTTGTCCAAGGCGACTAATGAAATTTTAGTCACAAATGTCAATTGCAACTAAATTTTAGTCATAGAGACTAATTGAAAATACACGTTTTTCTTCTAGTGGTTGGCAACAATCTATTACACTATTCATAATAAAATTACCTAAAGTTGTACCTTATCCCACCATATCCAATGTGGTAGAACACTTTACCATCTTTTGTACCTATGGATCCTAATATGTATCTAACATATTATTCTAAGATTAAAGGACATGATCCATTGATTTTTGGGAGAAAGGAGGAATATGTAGCTAATATTAATCAATTAGAATCGGAACCACATGTTGAGTAATTACGACAACATAATACCCTGCCATAGTTCCATTTTCTAGATTAGGACAATTAGTTGTTCCAAGAGGAGTGTGTGTTCAATAAAGAATGACATCATCTCTACCTATTAACTTACATGTTGCCATTAGACAACTTGTTTATGGTGGAGGTATACCACCTTAATTGCTAAGAAAAACTAACCCACATCCACAATTAAATGGAGGTATGCCACCTTAACTGCTAAAAAAGGTTAACCACTACTAAAAGAATGGTTTTTCAAATGGTTCAAGTTTACTAACTAGTTTTTTTTACTAACGGACATGTCCATTTTGACTAGAGGCACAAAACATGTATTTTTTAATCAATCAACTTGACTAAAATGACTTATTTCACTAATACATATAGTCAAATTAGACCACCTTAATCAAAATGGCTAATGGATTTTAGTTAAATGAAACATCTTGTCAAATTGAACATAAAAAATTGACATCATTAGTCAAAATGACCAATGTTCTCTAGTCAAATGGGACATCTTATGCCTATTACATACCTGCCTCCCATTTACAATCTTACAATTTACCTACCTCCCTACCAACCCACCCACCCACTCAAATGTAATACCTACCTACCAACCCACCCACGTACTTAGATGTAATACCTACCTACCTCCCTACCAACCCACCCACCTACTCAAATGTAATACCTACCTACCAACCCACCCACGTACTTAGATGTAATACCTACCTACCCACCCACCCACCTACATAAATGTACTACCTACCTATCCACCCACCTATAACCTACTTACATATTAAATACCTACCCACCCACCCACCTACTTAAATGTAATACCTACCTACCTACCTATCCACCCACCTATAACCTATCTACATATTAATTTCCTACCCACCCAACCACCCATCTACCTAAATGTAATACCTACCTACTTACCCACACACCTACTTACATACATGTACTACCTACATACCCTGCCTACACACCCACCCACCTATCTCCTAAAACTTACCTACCTTCGTACCTCATAATCTTGTAGTGATGTGTCAAAATAAACATGTGAAATAAAAAAATTGACAAAAGTTGAACACCTTTTAATGGTGTGTCCCATTGGTTGAGGACTTGGTTTATCATTAAGGAAGTCAAGGGTTCAAGTCCTAACATTATAACCTATGTACATGCTTAAGGGGCTAAGGTAGGTAAGGTAAACTAAATAGGATATATTAGGTTAGGTTAAAGTGGGTAAAATAGGATAGGCTAAAATACGACCTACCTACCTGCCTTTTTACAACCTACTTACCTACCTATTTGCCACCAAATTTTTTTTTTGATACAAGCAAAAATTTGACCAATCAAAATGACCAATCAAATGGTCCATACCCTGCCAATAAAAAAAACCACCCTAATCACAACAACCAAGTCGAAATTGATTTTGTCCAAAATGAGGAAGTGGTCTTTTTGACCCCTATTCAAATTGGGTTTTTTTTTATTAGATTTGCCAATAAAAAAAACCAATTTTCATAGTAGTGAATTCACATCCACAACTAGGTTGAAAACCGACATCTAATCCACATATTGGACTTTACAAATGGCCATCACTTGGTCCAAGAATATTCATGCCACCATGGTATCCACTAGTTGCAATTCAATGTGAACCAACCAATAAATTGCAACACCTAAAGTTTCAATATCCAACATACATGAAAGATACTAACCTTAATGCTCACATCAAAGTTTTCAAAAAGGCAATTAGAGCAAACAGGGAGATCATGGAACCCAACATCATTGACTTGTTTGGTTTCACCTTAAAAGATAGTATCTTGGAGTGGGGAAAAAAATTTATACAAAGCCATCCCAATTACACATTCAAGGAGTTGGAGCAAGCATTTTATAAATGTTTCCAAACCATGAAGAATGATGAAAAAATTTATATGCAATTAAAAAACCTATAGCAACAAGTTAGTGAACGAATAGAAATCTACTATGAATGTTTGCTGAAATTTACAAATTGGTTGCAAGTGAGGGCTACTAATGTTTTCTTTACCACAAGTTTCAAAGTAGGTTTGCAACCATACGTTGTATTGACAATAGTAGGTATGATAAAAGATACCTTTATTAAGCATAAAAAAGTTGCAAAAAATGTGAAGAAAGCGGACTAATTATAGCAAATTATAATGTTTTATTAACCCAACCAAAGTCTAAACCAGTTGCACAATGATAATCAACTATACTATTGTTAAACAATAGGTAACTTATTCAAACTATGGAAAAACAAGTCATGCCAAGGAAACCCATCATAACAAAAAAAAGGGAAGAAGTAGTAATACTTGTTGTACCAACCAAAATAGCTAAACATGTAGCTAAAATAACTGTACAATCTGTTAAATTAACTAGAGTACCTTTACATGTCGATGCATTATTTGTTCTAAAGTTAAACACCATACATTATATTGTCTTAGAAAGATTGAAGTCCAAAACATGTCATATATTAAGACAAATTTTGTTGCTATAGTAGTTCCAAAAGCTTTTAAACTTGATAATGTACCAGTTAATGTAATTGTCGTTATCACCACATGTAGTCAAGTACCAGAGCAATACGCACTTAATTAAGGAAAAAAAAACACATGTTCTATAACCAGAATGTGAATCGGTGAAGGCAAAAGTAGTAGCTGATTGACAAACTAAAGAACAAATGTGTAATTCTTTTGTTCACATTATCAAAGAACTATAAGATGGTATTTTGGATCACAAACACCCATTGATATAAATGGACCTACCCGCCTCATTCAAATTGGACTAGTTTGCTAAAAGACCACAAATTAATCACTTATGGGCAAACAACTTATTCATTTGTTTGTATAAACAACAACACCAAAGAAGACTCTAAAAGACATTTTGAAATACATCAATATTCAAGTTCTAGAAACCAAATATGTCATTAACTTGGGGCAACTTTTGAAATTTGTGCCAAACATCAAGCAATACATCTTCTAATTGGTTAAATTTATTCAATTGGTACAACCTAAACCTATTCATCCTAAACCAACATGTGCAGCAATCACCATTGATCATCAAGTGACATTATTCACATTCAAGTTAGTAAGAACTTTATTGATGATGTGATCCTTGATGGAGGATTTAGAATCAATATCATTATTAAAAAATTAATAATACAATCAAGTTAATTGAAGCTTAATCTAACACCTTACAATCTTTAGATGGAAAATCAAACTAGAGCCAAACTTGGTCTTATTAGGGATCTTAAAATATTTATTCATGGTATTCCCTACGTAGTCACATTCAATGTCATCAATAGTAACGTTCTAAATTTTAGTTATTCAATGTTGTTAGGACATCCATTATTGAAAGATGCAAAAGTATCCCACAATTAGGGAACCAATGTTGTTATCATACAAGGAACATGTATAATAAGAACCATACATGTTACCAAGAAATGAAGTGTTCAAACCAAAAGACCAAAAATCCTAATGTGTTATGATTTCCATTCTAGAATATTTGATGAAAAAGAGGATATGATGTTTACTACAAAACTAGATCTATTTTCAAATTTCAATAGGGACCATAGCAGGGTCCAAGCATGATAAAGTATGCCAAAAAAATAGTCCTACAAAAAATTTATTTCAAAAAAATTTATTTTCAATATTAACATTAAAAAAAGATATTCAAAACCTATTTAAATTACATTTTGAAATCATAACTTCATTGAATTTATTGTAAGTTGTACATGAAGTTTGAAAATTTTATATATCAGAAAATGAATGAAAAGTATGTTCTAAATTGGTTGGTTGTTCAAATTTTCCAAAAGAATTTTACATTAAAACTTTGATAGTTTATTATTAGAATATGAAAAGTTGAAATTATATCCATACACATTAGGCCTCCATCAACTTGAAAGTATAATAATTCTAATTGATGTTTTATTTCATGTACTTGTAATTCAATTTTGCAAAACTATGACATGTACTTTATGTACATGCATTTCAAAAAAATGTACTTAAATGCATATTAAAACATGTGTTTCTTCAATATTATGCAATGAAGTCAAAGAACTTATAATTTTTTATCACTAATTTAAATAATATTCATGGATTCAACACATTAAAGTATGTTTTATGGACACTTTCCAAAAAAAAACAAGCGTCTCTAGTTGGCATACTTTACCATGCTTATGCCAAACAATATTTACCCAAATTGAACTAATTTCCAATTTAGATCACATATCAAACATTGGGATAATAAAACAAGCTCCAAAAATACTTGTTGAACTAATATGTGTCTTACATGTTAATTTATTTATACCATTCAATATTGTCAAATAACATTTACCCGATACCTTTTTCCATCTAAAAGTTGGAAAAATGATCATTAATGAGACACCTACTCAATAATGAATTCAAGATCTAACCATAACTAGTTGGATAGTAATTAAAGAAGAGAAATTGACTAAAGTCAATTTGGGCATCAAAGAAAATTTGCAAAAGTTAAAATCAATGATTCACTTGAACTGGTTGCCACAAAACAATTGACATGAGCTACTAAAGAAGTTCGAGGACATTTTTTCCTAGACATAGAAAGACTTGAAAGGTATTTCATTAAAGATTGCTCAACATAGGATTGAATTTGACACTACAATTCACCTGCTCATCAAATGAAGTGTCGATTGAATCCTAATTATGTCACCGTTGCACTATGAAAAATTGTGTCCATTGAAACCACACTACCCTACATCTAAAATTTAAAAAACAAATCATATACAACTATTGTGCAATTATCTCTTAGGTATTACAACTAGAGTGTGCAACTATCTCCCAAAAATATTGTGTATTAATAAATAAATTGCCATGTCAAAAAATCAATGAGTTATATTATAGTTATAAGTGAATTGAAAATGGGTCTTCTATACAGTAATTTATACACATCACACATACATATGTAATCTACCATGTTTAATTTTTTCAAGAGTTGCATTGTAATTGCATCTAGTAACTATTTTAGAATTGTTATAAATGTGCCACTAAAGCAACAACTATGTTGCAACTAAATACAATATACATACATGTGATCATGCCGTGTGTCCACATTTCCACCACCTAGTATGGAATACATTTGCAACTAGTTTTTAATTATGATTCCCATTAATATAATTAGTACAAAATTTAGTGCGCCACTACTAAAATATTATTATTCAATTATGCTATGACTACTTATAACTTAATAAAGATACATATTCATTAGTTATTTATATTTTCATCATATGTGTTTCATTTTGAATGATTTAAAATGTTATGGGAATATTACCTCAAGCTTTAGAAATCATCTTTGAACTTTAATAACAACAAAAGAACATATAAGGATTTTCTTAAGTGTTCAAAAATTAGCCTTTATAGCATTTAGTGGTTTGTTTTCTTGAGCTTTTAACCCCCTCTACTTTGGGGGGCCATAACTTTTTCAATTCTATTCCATTTTTAACGATTTTTAGTGCCCTAAAGGCATCAATAGGAAGGGTTCAAGTTTGTTTTAGACACCTAAAACAATGGAACCGTCTCCTTGGATTTGGCTCACCCTAAGTGCTTAAGTGTTATAATTGCAACTTAATTGCAACTTAATAAGTGCAACTTAATTTACAACTAAGGACCAACTAAAATATTTAACCCATATGTTTTGTCTTCAAATCCCATGTTACAAAATTATATAAAAAAGGTTTGTTCTCTCATATTTTTACATTAAAATATAAGTGTCATTTTGGGATGAGCTCAAAAAAGCTTAACTAAAAGCAAAAAATAAAATTTCATGGTTATTTTAAAATTCATATAATCTTGTGCTTTCCTACTTACTTACCTACTTATGTAAGTAAATAGGTCTTATTTTTTTACCTACATATGTAGGTAGGTAGTTAGGTAGGTCCTAAGTAAATACATAGGTATATAAGTCTTAAGACCTACCAACCTACCTACCTACAATTATGTACGACCTACCTAGCTACTAAAATAAATATTATTTATTTATTCCAAAATATAATTAATATGCCATGTGACAATTTTTTATTGTGCCATGTGTTAGAATCTTGAACCATCATTAACATTCATAATGGATAATGGAGATCAATATTTTGAAAAAAAAAATTATGCCCAAATTTTTTCATAATGACACGTGTCAAATTTTAATAGATGGATGACAATCAATGATGTTAGCATGACATCATGGGTGCAATTATAATGGAATTGCATAGTAGTTGAAAATGAGTTATTTTGATTGAATTGCAATTGAATTATAATGAATTGCACCATATATACATGAATGGCAACTCATGCAACTTGTTTGTTAGCACTCACAACATATAAATATAGTGAGTTGCAAATGTCCTCTACAACTCAAAAATTGAATTGCAAGGCCAATTGCAAAACAACCCTTTTCTTCATAATGATTATCAAATAGGACATAGATAAACTACTTGTTGGTTTTATCAAACCAATTGAGGAAGCAACTTGGCTATTGCCTATAATGGTTGTGCTTAGGAAGAATGGGAAGTTATGAATTTATGTTGATTTCAAGAAACTCAACATAACAACAAAGAAGTTTCTTTACTTGTTACATTTCACTAATGAGGTCATTGACATGGTAGTTGGGCATGAAGTATATACCTTTTTAGATGGATTTTTAGAATATCACCAAATATTAATTGCACCATAGGACCAGCACAAAATTACCTTTGTGATAGATTATGGGACTTTTGTGTGGGTTGTGATGCCATTTAATGTAAAAAATGGCCGTTTTATTTATTAGAGGGCAATTACTAAAACATTCTATGCGTACATTGATGTATTCATGAAGATTTTTCTTGATGGTTTTACAATTTTCAATGACTTATCAACTCACCTTTTAAATCTCAAAAAGTGTTTTTTTAAGTGTAGAGAATCTAATATTAGTTTGAACCTAAATAAGTGTGCATTCATGGTTTTTTCAAGGACTATCCTAGGTTTCATAATGTTTAAGAAGGCAAAGTTATGGATCTTATGAAAGTCAAAGCCTTAATGAACATGCCAGTGTCTACTATTCCTTAGGAAATACATGTGTTTAGTGGGATGGCATAGTTTTATAGTTGCTTCATTACAAACTTTGCATCAAGTATGTCACCTATCACCAAACTACTAAGAGTGAAATTTTTGAGTGGACAAAAGAGAACCAAAATATTTGTGAAGATATTAAGAACAAGTATTTACAAAACCCTATTTTGAATAGTTTGAATTGGGAACTTGAATTTCATGTGCACATAGATGCATTTCAACTTGCAATTGGAGCAATACTTGCTTAAAACCCAACTAATAAGTTTGACCAACTGGTCATGTATGCCTCCAAATTACTAAACTTAGCCAAAAAAAATACCAATATTAAGAGGGAAGCCTTAGCAATGGTTTATACTAGTAAGTTTTACCAATCAATTATATATGCCTCCAAATTATTAAATTTAACCAAACAAAGTATACCATTATTTTGGTTACAAAACATGATAAAATCTATAGTGGAGTTGGTGGAGGACATTTCTCTTCAAACATTACTATGAAGAAGATTCTTGACACTGGTTATGGTGGCCAACCATGAACTGTGATGTTCATGAATATTGTCAAACCTATGATTTGTGCCAAAGACTAGATAACTTGTTGGCACTAAATATGGCCAGATTAATTACTACTTTGTTTGAAGATTTTTTTCTAAAATGGGGATTAGATTTCATTGGACCCATTAAATAAACGAATCGTTACTTTAACAACTAGTATATCTTAATTGTTATTAATTATGCTACTAAGTGGTGGAAGTGTGCACATTGTGCACCAATATAACCATTGTTATTGCGAAGTTCTTATATGACACATTCTCACCAAGTTTGGCTTTCCACTCACCATTGTAAATTATCAAGGTACCCATCACTACACTAATATGCATCCAAGTTCACTCTGTGTTTCATTAGATTTTGAGTGAAATTGGACAAATTTACCATGGTGAAAGTGGACAACCCTTTTGTAAACAAGGACAAGTTGTTATAGACAAGTGAATTCACCGATAGCTAATTGAATTCACCAATAGTTAATCAAATTCACTAATACTTAAATCATCAATAACAAATTCACTAATATTTAAATCATCAATAATTAATTCATTAATAATTAATTACGAACCTAGGTTGGGCACCTAAGAACCTTCACTAGGCTACCTAGCCTAAATTTAAAACCTAGCCCACTAACCTATGGTGTAAGTGTAAAGGTTTGAACCCTTCACCTCCTTTCACCTCCATATTTAAGGAACAAATCCTTAACCATGCATTGAACCATTATTTAAGAATGATTATTTTTTTGTCATCACATATTATTGTGCACATTATTTTTTACCCTAAGCTATTTTTAACAATTCTTAGCTATTCTACCATAGGATATTTTAAGTTATTTTATCGTAGGCCATTGTTGGCTATTCTACCATAGGATATTTTAGGTTATTCTCTCGTAAACCATTGTTGGCTATTCTACCATAGGATATTTTAGGCTATTTTATCATAGGCCATTGTTAGCTATTCTACCATAGGATATTTTAGGCTATTCTATCGTAAACCATTATTGGCTATTCTAACATAAGATATTTTATGTTATTCTATCGGAAACCATTGCACTACTAGAAATCTTGTCATTTGCAACTAGTCACTATGCAACTAGCATGCAACTAGTTGTCGTTTGTAACTATTTTGGTCATGTTTGCAACTACAAATTTGGTATTGTATAAATTTTGGGCCATACGATTGTGTGTGCAACTAACATGCAACTAACATGCAATTAAATGTGTACAACATGGACACGTGTCATAAAAATAATGGCCTAAACTTATACATACTTAAATACTATATTTAATATATCTATATAGGTTATATATAATAGTATTATGTACCTCTAATACTAAGGTTAATCCCATGCTAATTTAGGCTAACCTAAACTAACCTAGGTTAAATAAACAAAAAAGTTAAACTAACCATGGCTAAATTTATTAGATTAAACTGATTATGGCTAAATTAAATTAATTTAAATTAACTATGGCTCTATTAAGTTACGCCAAACTAATTATGGCCGAATCAAGTTAGGCTAAATTAAATTAAATTATATTAATTATAGTTAAAATAAATTATACTAAATTAAATTAGGCTAAAATAAATATGGTTAAATAAAGTTAGGCCAAACTAATTATGGCTAAATTAAGTTAGGTAATAATAATTATGGTTAAAATAAATTAGACTATATTTATTGTGGCTAAACTAAATTAAGCTAAATTAAATTAGGATAAAATAAATATGGTTAAATTAAATTATGCTAAAATATTTATGGCTAAACTAAATTAGGCTAAAATTGACAATGGTTAAATTAAGTTAGGTTAAACTAATTATTGTTAAACTAAATTATGTTAAATTAAATTAAACTAAACCATGGTTTAAATATGTTTGA
>Ga0209611_10010612_pt1 | contig 13505 bp, 9 predicted proteins | sample S1TSphgellanicum_3_FD_187693 | JGI IMG/M metagenome (GOLD analysis project Ga0209611, IMG submission 187693) | Host-associated microbial communities from peat moss isolated from Minnesota, USA - S1T2_Fc - Sphagnum magellanicum MG (SPAdes) (version 2) | ecosystem: Host-associated > Plants > Peat... | reverse complement strand
CTGAGGATTTGGTTTGCAACTGCAGTTGATGGAGATGATGAAGATGACAGGCAAAACCATTGCCTCAGAGGTGAAGGCATTGCGAAGGACAAGAACAGCTACATGGTAGACTCTTGACAGCTGCCAAGTTTGCATGGCTATGAGACTCTAAATATGGGGAATCAAATCCCTTGCTTTCACCCATTTCCTCCTCCAAGGCACACCAAAAACAGAGGATTTACTTCTTCCTGTAGCCTCCTCCTTGCATGTCAAATATCATCCTCAAATCTTGTACCCTCTTGTGAGTGACAAGAGACAGAATCGAGGAGGTGGTGATGGATCAAAAGTGGTGGTTTCAAGGAAGCCACGACAGTCATTCAGCTAGGTCCTGTTGCATTAGCAACAATAGTGTCTGGAAGAATCACAATGGTTTCACTTGCTTTTACCACTTGCATTGGATGGCACCAAAGTGTTAGAATGTGCTCCTCACATGGCAGGTATTTTCACTGCTTGCAAACCACAGCCAGGAATGTACATCAAATGTGAATATGCCTTCCATTTGTACATTTACCACAGTAGTTCCATTACGTTTTCATTCTGATTTGCTTGGTTCTTGAGTCCCAAGCAAGTAGATCACAAATAGAGCACCAGCATATTGACTACTTAAAATGACAGGACAGGGCTAGTGCACAATCCATACCCAATTTAGATCTGCTTGGCCTTCGGTAACATATGGGAATCGTCTTTTCTCTCTTTTATGTACATACAGCTGTGGTGTCTTATGCCACAAATTGAATATAGTAGGCACTGCAAGAGGAGGAGGGCACACCTCTTTCTTCCCATTGTATTTAGCATGTGAATTCCTTTTGAAACCTTCAGTGTGTACTCTTTGCAACCATCCTCACTTCCCCATAGCACTACTGAAATATAAGCATTTGCAAGAAAAATTCACCAATTTTTGATCAATCTGTCTCTCCTTTGTGTTCATATTGCATCCCAAAACTCCTGGCTTGTTTGTTAAATGTTTTGTTGCTTGTGTTGTCACATTAGCATATTAAGATTACTTTGGAACTACCTAAAGAGGTGTGAGGTTTTTGCACTTAAAATCATTTATAAGTTGATTTAGTCAAATTTGGTTATTGAAAAAATATGAAAGGGAAAAAATTAAATAGCCTTACATATTTTTTGCTACCTACTTGAACCATGGATAGAAATGTGGTGATTTTAAAAGATATTTTCGAATTTTTTTGAATTTTTATGATTTTTTTCAAGACATCATTGGATTTGTGACAAATGTTTTTCAAATTTTTGCAGCAATGTGAAATTTCATACAAAAAAATGGTCAGATTCTTAGGTTGAAATATTGTAAAAATAAGTTATTTTTGTAAGATTTAGTTTTGCTATCATCTAAATAGGTTTCAAAGTCTGCTTTGATGATGTTGCATCTTCCCATTTTGTAGTTGAAAATAATTAAGATTTTCATAAGAACTATGATTGTGAATGCAAGAACATATAGTTAGTTCAAGACGTTGTTCAAGCTAAATTTGATCCTAAAGTTTCCATCTTTCTTGAAAAATGTGCAATCCTTCATTGGAAATGTGCTACCCATGTAAAACTCTCTTGCATGCAAGAAAATTATCCTTGCATTTTCTCTATAACACATGATCAATAAAAAAGGCTTTACTTTAATGGCATAGTATTGAATGAGTATTTAAGAATATATCAGATTTTTTAATTCCATAAAATTGAAATTTTCATCACCACAAATATTTAATAATGTGGATTCTCAACACTGTAAATTACTTGCTTCCATGGATTTTTTATCGCCTGTCAACATGTACAATAGCTTTCATATAGAATTCAAGTTGCAGCCAACCACTTGGTCTTCTAAAAACGTTGCACAGGCCTTGTAAATCAAATGACTATTACTCAAATCCACATCACCATAAAAGCGAAAGGAAAGAACAAAATCAATAGATAAAGCTCAACAGATTACAATCACAAATCAAAATCGGGAAGGGGCAAATGGTATCAAAGCAAGCCAAAGAATGTGGAACACTATAACACCTGCAAACAATCCCCTTTGATTGGAACCACAATTGCCAATAGTAGTAAGTATGTGGCCAATGGCAGCAGTACAATGCATTGTATAGTACTTTGTGGATAAAGATTTCATTAACCTCGTGAAACTCCATGTGGCTGGGAAATTAGCAGGGCCCTGCAAAAGTACCAGTAGCAAGAAATGATTTATTAGTCAACTATAATGATTTGCCCCAAGTGATGAACCTTGAATAGATAATTACTTTGTACAGTTCATTTTTCCAGGTTTACGTTTGAGGATGAGGGACAACCTAACTTTGCACGCTGGATGTGCTAAATACTGATAGAAGCTCAAATGAGCAGCGCCACCTGGCACACTCTAACCCAAACCTTCGATCAAACCCTTCGAGGGGGTTCAGTAACAACTTTGGCTGCAAATTGCGGCATGGTCTTGTGGAACCACCCAAGCACAATTTCCCCCTTCTGCCTAGTGCACCAGGGAGATTTTGCATAACCTCCATGGTGCAGGATTGTTTTGCTTGGATGGAATGTTTGCCATTAACATGAATGCACCTTATCTCATCTCAGCTGTAGAGCTGCTGTAGAGCCGAGAACTGCTCCAAACTAGCACAGGGAGATTTCACACAACCTCCCTGGTGGGGGGTGGGGAGGGCATTTTGCTGGGATGGAACCTTGGCCATTAACATGAATGCACTTCATCTCATCTCAGCTGTAGAGCCAAGGACTGCTCCAGGCTCACAAAGGGAGGTTTAACATAACCTTCCCCTTTCCACAACTCACAGAATTCTGAGCTTCTTATTGGGCTCAACTTTATTTGGAGGTTTTCTTAGTTAGTTACCTGGATACAATTTCACTTTTCCATGCCGAATTCTTCAAGATCTCTAGTTCAGTGTTGACCAGGGTGATTCTGCAACTATGGAAAAAAGCACAAGCTCTATGTGAATGCTTGATTTAGTACTGGCCCACCAAATAAGTCATGATTTGCTCAGAGTTGAATGAGAGCCAACAACTGATTGATCAAACATTTGATGTAGTTGGTTGAGAAAAACAGCAAATTATGGTTCATGCACAAATCCAACTTGTAACAAAACAAAAGTGAGTTGAGAAGACTCAAAAGAGGCAAACATCCAAATGGACAAATTTTAGAAATTCTTCCACAAGGTAACTTAGAGGATCTATATTTCTGTAGGCCTTGATCAAATTGCAGTACAGAATGCAACAGTTCTGCATCCTGAATTATATGGAGCTGTAGAATTCTGAGCAAATTCATTACACTGAAGTTCCAGAGCAATTGAATCAGCTCTTAGTAAACTTCAGTTTATGAGAAATTATACAATTACCAACAGGCAGGATCCTTGATAAATTCATGAGGGCCCTCAAACAAGGGATGCGCTTTAGGTTGCACTCCTAATCGCTGCCATCGCTCCACCACTGCATCCTCTAGTCTCCTAACCTGTTTACCCAAGCCAATAAGGAGATCACAGGAAGAGGAAACTAAATAAAGTGGTCTTCAAGTTATCTATCTATGAAATTGCACTCCACAAGAACACTTCAAAGGCAACTGTTGTGTCAATTCCAGCCAAACTGAAACAAACACGAAGAATGAGTTGTCATAAGCTTGTGAGTGTTACTCTCAAGCATCTTCATTCTCAACTTAATGCACCAAGACATTGACTAACAACAAGCACTTCCTGAGTGGTTTGTTTTTCAAGGATGTGACAGATGCTATTGCAGGGTAAATTATGTTGAACAAAGAAGAAAGAAATAGTTGATGAGTACAAAAAATGTTTAAGCTAAAGATATGAGTTGGGAGTTTACTTGCTGTACAACAAAGGGCTCCCCTATAGCTGTCAATGGGGCAGATCGGATGGTGAGGAATCCATTATTATTTCCATAGACAACATCTGTGAAGTAGCGATCTCCCACCTACATGACACACCAGTCAGTCCCATATTGCTGTAGCATGAACTCTGATTGTGTTATCCAATATAAATTGGAAATTACACTGGTAGAATTGATGAACTCCTAATTTCAAAATGGAACATTTTAAATGGGCTTCTGTGATGCATGTTACTAACAACTAGCAGGGCAGGTATTGGATTATAATCACTTGAAAGGTGATATCAGACTACTGGCTCAATGCTTTGTGCAAGGAAAAGTGTTGGAGCTGATAGAGTTTGCAGAAGTCTATGATGTCCACTATCATCTGACTATTATACCCCTCTTAGGAGCAGTGTTTTTTTTTCATTTTTGTGATGTGGCATGGGTGGTGATGATTTTAAAGAAGATTTAGCTTTAATGGTGAAATGATTTGAGAAAATTGTCAAAACAGTAGAAAACTAGCAGAAAAAAATGCCCTAAACAGTTAAAATCTGGCAAAAATTCTATCCTGACTGGATGCAAGCTGGCACCCTAAACCTCATCCAGGAGCAGTGTCTGGCAAATTGGAGTTAAAAACTCCTGTTGTGGTGGTTGCACCTCCCCAGATGAGGGCAAAATTTTGCCCCAGTTTGCCAGAAAAAAAAACACTGCTTAGGAGAGAAGTTTGGAGCCCATACAGATTCAAGGAAATTTGGATGAGGGGATGTAAACTTTCATATACCTGAAGAAAGCTGGCATCTTGCAGAACTCTATATGTTTGGAATATAGACACACATAAAACAATAAAATCCTGTAGGAAAGAACAGTACTGATAATTCCAAAGGAATACTACCTGTCAAATTATTAAATTTTAAAGTAATCTGTAAATTTAATCAGGGTTCAACAAAAAAAACATACCATAATGAGCAATGATGGATCACACCCAAAATGCTTCTTCACATCATCTGCAGTTCCTGCTGGTTTCTTTGTACCTGGTATTCCATCAATTAAATCCCATTTAAAATCCACAGTTCATGAGGATGCTATCATCTCTCTGAACCTCTGAAGTACAATAATCAAAATTAGCCAACATCATGAACTAGAGCACCCAAATTTCCTGGAACAGTCCCATCAACTACCAAATTTTAATTCCATACATTCTGATTAACTGAGAACACACAGTAGCAAATTATTACAAGAGGATGGTACAAACATACTGTGACGGATCACTGGTATTCCAAGCCTTTCTTCCAAAGCATTGGCCTCTGCCCCTTCTGGATCAAACTGATATAGACCTGTGGTAACCCCAGCCCACACCCTTTTGTATAAGTCAACAGCTTCAATAGCCAACAGTTTAGGATTAAGTATATGAGGTGTACAGTTAGTTCATGGACAAAAACTACTGAAGTTCATGGAGAAAAGAAACATAAGTGTGCAGTTGATGTACCAGCTGAGTTGCTGAGAAGGGCAATATGACCACTAAAAAATGATTGGCACTCCTGTAATGCAGGTGCCAGAGCAGGCCAGACAGCAAGGGCATACGGTGCTGTGAGTGTATTATCCTTATCAAAAATCACTCCTTTAAATCCTCTCTCCTGCAGAGCCTTCCAGTCTATCCACCTGTGATACAAGAGACATGTGTCCATTTGCAATCAAAACATCAGTCACCCAATGGCAGCAAATGACATGAAATTGTGGTAGCATTCAAAGTACCATCATACCACAGTGCAGTGACTTCCATGACTACCAAGTTGCTATTCCTTGGTGGTTATTATAACATGCAAAGTACTTGGGGATTTCACATTGAACCATCAAGAGCTGAAAAAATTATGTGATGCATAAGATCCACTGTCCAACGTCATAGACAACAAATCTTTTCCTAAAGAAGCCTTATGACATAATTTTTCTATCCAGTTGCAACTTCAGCTCACCACACAATCTGTGTGCAACAGGTCATTAGTCAGGTGCCCTTTGTAAGGTTCAGAAGAATTATCTTAACAACAAAGGGACAATGAACAGAATGAGCACCTGATGTCAGGAACACTGACATGGGGAATAGCAAGGTTTTGATCCCGGAGAATAATTTGAGAAGCAAATGTGATGGCTGCAATATTTATTCTCTGCCCTAACTTTCCCCACAGTGTTTTCTCAAGCTTCACACCATCCTTAACATCCGAATCTGCTCCTTTTGGCTGAAGCTGACCTAAGTCCTCAGAGACTTGCACTGTGACCGGAACCTCCTTAGTTTCAAATTCTTTGGTTTTATCAATAAGGTTCACATCTTCTGATTGTGTCCCTGTCAAAAGTTCCAATCAGACACCTCAAAACAAATCCAAGCTCCAAAATTCAACTCAATTCCAACACCAATTTCTCAGCAAAATTGATCTCTTCAACCATGATCAATGCAGCAACTACAGCACTAAGCAGCATTTCAACGCAGACATGGTCAAAAGCAGGCTGTGTATCACTTTGTCCCTTGCTCTGGACTACTTCAAACGAGGTAAAGCAAAACTACAGAAGACTTTAAACCCTGGAGAGGATGGTGGAGTTATACATGGACCCAGCAACATAACCAGAATTGACACCCTTTGCACCTACAAGCAAGGGTGTGTAGGAAAGAAAACATGTAGATCGCAGTCCCCAAGATCTTGCAACAACGGAGAAAGAAAGAAGACAACAATCTTACCTGATCACAAATCTCTGAACAAAACTTTGCTACTCTTATGACACACTTAATGGTAACCATGTAAGATCCCGTAGCCGCGAACAACTCAATGAAACCGCAACTAAGAAATTTCACTTACCAGTATGCCTGGAGTCTTTCGCTTCCTCGACCGAATCCATAGCAACAGCAGCCCCAACACCTCCTCTTCCTTCTTCTCTTCCTCTCGTTTCTCCTAAGCTAGAAACAGCAAATGTTTTTAAGAATCCAGCTTTAACAAACGCCCCATTAACTCCGCCACCGCCGTGCAATCTCTCCGAAGTTCCCCCCCTTCGAATCACTCCACAACGCAGCTCCTGACACTGCAAGCAACTCGGCGTCCTTCTGACCCGAGACTGCAGCCTTCGAAGATTAGGGTTAGGGTTTGGGAGACGAGATCGAAGCGAGAAGGGAGCAGAGAGAAGAGCGATGTTGTTGGATAAGAAGCGCATTGCGAGAAACACAGAAAAAGAGAGAACAATACGAAGTCACGCATTCATATCACAATCGCATGACTGCAGCAGCACTGCAGCAGCGTTCTTTTTCCGTTACTGCAATAAACTAGAGAGGAGAACAGACAGAAGAGGGATGTTGTTAGATAAGGAGCGCTTTGCCAGAACGCGAAAAAAGAGAGCAATACGAAATCGTGTCATCATATCACAATCGCATAACCCACATGCAACAACAATGCAGCAGCGTTGCAACAACAATGCAGCAGCGTTGTTGTTCCTTATCTGCAATAAGATGATGGAGAGGAGCTAAAACGCGAGGAGAAAACCTTAGTGTCCAGAGCCATGTGTTCGCTATAAGAGCACCAAACACATGTTATGTGAGCTGCAAGAAGACCTATTCTCCATCACAGATATTGCAGTAAAGAGCTGCTGTTTTCAATTTAGTTTGGACATCAACCTTATCAGAAACTTCAGAGGTAGATCTGTGAGCTGTGAGCAAAAAGCAAAGCAATATTAATTGTTGCTGCTCTTGCAAAACAAAAACAATCTGCACAGCCAGAACCAGGAAGCAGTAATTTGAGCAAGGAACATTCTTAGTTACCGATCGTACAAAGCAAGCCATCTCTACACCCTGCAACAGGAAACAGACCTTTGAGCAACATCCATAGTTGCAGGTCTGACAAAGAAGCTATCTCTGCACCATACACAGAAAACAGTAGTTCTTCCATCTCACTACTTTGCAGTAGCATCCCCTGTGCTTGACAGTCTCACAGAAGGCAATTACTGATTAGGTGGAATGTGTTTCCAACCCCTAACTAATCTCATCATCTAAACCAAGGAAACAAGATCTTCATTCAAGGTGAAGGAAATATATAACTCCACATGTGACACCATATACCTGACACCAATTGTTTCTGATCCTGCCACTCCAGTCAATAGCAAAGAACTGCTTTACAGGACTTTACTGGCCATACTGCAATGGCAAATAGCTTGAGGAGCAACTACTACTAGATCAGAGCTGTGGAAATACATAATGAATCATGAGATAGCAGAACATAGTTTGGTCAACAGCATATCATTGTATGGTTTGAAGATCTGTTCAAATCCTATGAGACCGCCTTCATTTGAAATTTGTAAATCTTTCCTCAAGAGTATAGCTCCTCCAAATTGATCATAAGTGGCTTTTAGTGTTCACCTGCATTGATGATGGTACTCAAAACCACCATAGTTAAAAGGGGCATAGAGGCAAAATATTGTAGTCCTCTGGTCAACACACAAAAGATTGACAGGATTTGTTTGCACATGTGCAATCCATGTATAGTGACACACAATCTTAAAGTCACTCCTGCTCAATAGTGCACTCACAACTACCAGCCCTTAGAGACAGCAAGCTGTTTTAACAAGCTTCCTTGTGTGCTTCTTGATAATCAGCATCTCATACCATGCTCTTAAGAGCTTGGCCTACTGATTGTCGGTGCCCTCCATGGGAGGCGACTCTGTTGCTTGCGCTCCTGCATTCGTCTGCACAACAATCAGAGTGTGGAATTAGGAGGTGGAAGACAAGCTTCGTGGTGGACCCTTGCAACAAATGGAAGTGCTACTGTTATATGGAAATATCCAATACAACTGAGCATTATTTGTAAAGCAGTTAACCACCATTGGAATTCCTCATCACCATGTTCTGTTAGTCTCCATCAGCCCTCTGGATTTCCAGGTGCAGTGTAAACAACATATCTACTGAACATATCGGCTGAGGGTGCCTATCTATGTATGCCATGTTGTCATGATCTGCATAAATCACCTTTGGTACTCTTTGGTGCGCTCCCGAAATTCTGTTGCTATATCCAGCCCTTGAAATGAAGCAAGCACTGGCCGAATATCTGCTGGTCGCTGGCGGGCCACAACTGTCATAGGCACAAACAAAACATAGTCATGGTATGATTCTGACAATTAATTGCTCAATGCACACAAGAAATCAGAGCTGGTCTCCCATTGCACTGGTGTTTGAAAGGGGGCAGGGGCAGTTATACATTCAAGAAAGGGTAGTAGGTCCAAAAGCGCTGTATCATCATTTTCAAGCTTCCATGCTTTCACAGGTAATGCATTCTCAGGCTGCAAGCATGATTCGACTGCATGCCCACTCAAGTAGATGACATGTGATAAATCTCGGTTCAGCTTTGTCAGATCCTGCACATGTGCCCACCATAAAGAAATCTTGTGAGATGTTCTAGTCTCAATACAGAGCAGGAAAAGCTGTAAAACAAAAAGAAATCATGGGGGAACTTTGAATATCAGTATCTCCAAATACTTGAAAACACTGCCAAGTATGCTAATTGTAACCAGCACACAAAAATGCAAAGGAAGAGCTTGTAACTTAACAGAAGTACAAGTGCAAAACAACATACCCGAAAATGCTTCCCATGGACATATTGTGTTGCATCCCGTGAAAGCCGAGCTCTTATACAGCCCTTTTGATCTAGTCGCTCCAGTACTGGATCCACATACTGTCACCAAACTATTTTGTCACTACAGGAAAGCAAATAATCTTCTAACAGCAAGAAAGTCACGAGGTGATAGCAACACAGCAACCATAACCATCAAGCACTACAGTTGTTCCTTCCCCTACAGTTTATTTAAGAGAATTCCTCTAGTCTTCTGACATCCACCTGAGTGATGGTCTGCATTTTAGAAGAACTGTCAAAAATGGGTTGTACCAAGGGGATGACTTGAAAACAAGCACTGATACAAGATGCAGGATAAGAGAACTTACAAAGCTGAGCTGGTCAGAGTATACAACCAGCTCATAATACTGAGCAAGCTGCTCCAGGAAGGCTTCCACTCCAGGTCTCTTGAATGTGCGCCAACCCCTGTCCCTCTGAAGGTCCCTTGACCACAGTCAAGTTCTTTATCCAAGTTGATATGCAAAGATCACCCTACTATAAACAAGAAATTTGTTCTGGAAAACAGGAAATACCCATTCAACAACATCTAAAACATCATGTGAATATTCACCTTCCAATCTGAGTGGACTAGTGTTTCATTCAGGTCCAAGACAAGTGTGAAAATTCCTGCTTCATGGGGCCGCAAATCTGGCAACAGCTTGTCTGATGATGGAGCTGCAAAACCCTGCTCCAGAGCCCCATGCCACACATTAGGCATGATCCCTAAGAAATGCCAATTTTCTTCTCCTGGCAAGGGTGCAGAAAATTGCAATCCTCCACAAGAAGTCTGATTTGTGAAAATAAATTTGGTTCGCAAGTGTATACCTTTGAGGAAACACCTATATTTCTATTCCTTATGACTGGATTTTGATCACTCATTGATACAGGCTGATTGATAACAAATGTGATCAAGCAACAAGACAAGGCACTATACCATCCAAACTCTACATGCAATACTTGCACATTTTGTTGACTGTTCAAACCTGAGTTACACAGCATGACGCAGCAAACATTAGTCTTGACACCAAACCTTTTCAGTGGTTTTGAAAATGGCACAAATATGACTGTGCAGATTAACACTAGAGGAGAGCAGACACTTACCCGCACTTGGTCTTCCAATGATTTACGTATCTCAAGATACACCTCCGCCACTTTGACAACCCCTGCCATCCACATAACCCAGCCCACAACCTTGAGCAAGACCACAGAATCTGCACTGATTAATGACCTTTAACCTATCTTCTCTTTGTGCGTGCACTATTTATTTTTCCAAAGAAAGATACAATCTGATATGTTTTCCATGTGTTAAAACAATTAAATCTGCCAACTGATAAAAGGCCAACAACAAAGACTTGCACAAGAGCTCATTTCAGCCAAAGCTTCACCATACGGAGCTCTCTTCCTTCAGAAACACAATCCCTTAATTTACAACTCACTTTTGTAGATGTATCATATTAATTCTCTGAAACCTAGACTTGGATCTTCAAAGATTAGTACACATTGTGACAAGAAACACACCATCAATGGCTGTTGTATACACCACCTTCCGAATATTCTGCACATTGAAACCACCTTCACTTGCTTAGAACAATATCATGCTCAATTTCACTGATAGGTGCCACAACATGCAACAAATACCAAGAGAGGGATTTGTATGACTCCTCACAAGTCCCGAAACTTCATACCAATTAAGGAGTGGTCTAGATATTAACAGTACAGAAGGTTTCCACTCAGAACATCATGACTCCAAGAGATATGAAATCTAAGATGGGGCGATAAGAGAAATGTGTGCTAGAAATTTCAGCCAGCTGCATGAGCTGATCTTGCATTTAAGAGAAGCTGCAAACCCACCTTGGAATACATAGTCAAACACTGCTCACAAGAGGCTTCTTGCTCAACCACTTCTGATGTGAGGCAAAAACCAGAAAGTGCAAGAACTCAAGGCATGAGAGCTGACTTACATCCAAAAGGCCCCCATCTTCAGACGCATTAACATTTGCAGAAGCCTTCAACTTCAATACCTTACTTTCCACCTGCTTCACATCTAATGCTGCACGCAAAAGGCAAATATCATGTTTGAGGTGCCACATGCTCAAGCTCACTATGCTTCCAGAAGAAAGTCCTCTACTGTAATACAGGAGAAACACAGCAAGACATGGAACTGGAATGGAGCTGGCAATGAAGAGCCCTATTCAAGTAGAACAGCCTTCATAGGATGATGTGAGGAGCTATCTGATAAACAATGCTTTAGGGCCATTCATAGGAGCTGCACTGTTTCTGTAGGAGGCTTCTAATTCCATGCCAAAACCTATATCTAGAACCTTTAAAAGATATAGGTAGACCTTGTGGTATTACTATCCTAGCAAAGATGCTCAGTGAGCCAATTGGAAATGGAGATAGATACCATTTGGTGAATGAAAGTTGAATTGTGTAGGTCCAGTATCCATATCACTGCAGGATTCAGGTGATCACAGCACCTTGGATTTAATGAAGCCCTAAATCAAGCCTAAGAGCAGGTTTGAACGATGAAGTGGTAGGGAACGAGTATGTATGGAAGGGAGTGAACACTGTTCAGCAAATCCAACCTATACATAACCAATAAAAGCAGTTGATGAGGGAAACACAAAAGATTGAAGAAAATTCCTCTGGTAAACTTCGTACAGGCAATCGACAAATAGAGGAAACGCAATCGTCAATGTGCAAGTTAAGCGGGAAGAATCTCGTTAATCCCCCTACAGTGAACCATTGCAAAGAGACTTTCACATGAAGCCAGTCGAATTGCGTCCGTGAGAAGAAGAAAAGTGCACATTTTCACATGCATAAAAACAGTATTGAGAGAGAGACACGCGATGTGAGGAAAAAAACCGGCGCGGGGGCTGGGGGGAGGGAACCCTAATCCCGGATCTACGTCTTTGGAATTGGAACAAGAGTATCCAATCAATCAGGTCTTCTTGCTCATAAAATCTCCCTTTAGAAAACGTAATCTGAGAGGGGAAAAACCAGGTACCCTTACCATATGTGACATACGCTGCAGTCCCGATAGCAGCCGTCGAAGACAAAAGCAGGCTGGCCTTGACAAGCCTCCACAATGCAGTTTGCTTCTTGAAAACCTCTTCTCCATTCGCGCCTACAGAGGTACTAGATTCGGAAGTCGAAGAAGAAGAAGAAGCCGACGAGATGGCCGCCGCCACCGCAGGCGTTGTTGATTCCGTATGAGCCTCTCTGAGGACGACGCGCAACGAGGACAGCGACAATGACGAGAGACCGATGTGCCGCAGTCTCTCGCTAGCACAGATCATGTCCTTCACCACCATGGAGGACCGCATCTCCTCGATCGCTGCAGCTCTTCACAAACACAAGCGTGCGTCTCAGCGACGCAAAAGTCTTTGTTTGTAGTTTCTTGCTGCAAACAGGTTTTGCATCCCGTTGCTTCTAGCGAACGTGAGAACTTGGGAACGTGATGTTCCCTTCCATCTAGCGAACGTGGGAACTTGGGAACTTGAGGTTCCCCTTCCATCTAGCGAACGTGAGAACTTGGGAACGTGAGGTTCCCCTTGCATCTAGCGAACGTAAGAACTGGATTCATGACGTTCTCCGTTTAGCCGGTTTTGCGTCCGGTTGCTTTTAGCGAACGTGAGAGCTTGGGAACGTTAATGTCTTCGACCAGCAGGTTTTGCGTCCCCGCGAACATGAGAACTGGGAGCATAACGTTCTCCGATTAGCGTCCCGTTACTTTTAGCGAACGTGAGACCTTGAGAACGTTACATTCTTCGACCCCTCGCGTCCCCTTGCATCTAGCGAACGCGAGAACTGGGAGTATGACATTCTTCGACAAGCATGTTTTGCGTCCCCTTGCATCTAGCGGGCCAGAGTGAATTAACAGCCACCAATGCACCAGTTGGCCGTTCTGTCCACTGGATGGGTTGCGTTTTTTCATTTGGCGCCGGATGGGGTTCATGACAGTCCATTTCTTTTTGCTGCTGACCATTGTACTTTTTTTTTTTTGGTTCC
>Ga0209611_10010611_pt1 | contig 13506 bp, 8 predicted proteins | sample S1TSphgellanicum_3_FD_187693 | JGI IMG/M metagenome (GOLD analysis project Ga0209611, IMG submission 187693) | Host-associated microbial communities from peat moss isolated from Minnesota, USA - S1T2_Fc - Sphagnum magellanicum MG (SPAdes) (version 2) | ecosystem: Host-associated > Plants > Peat... | reverse complement strand
TTGGGGTGAAGGTCTAAGGTGCATTTGATGTTGTAGATTAATGTTTCATAACCACCTTTAGTTGCAACTCCAAATTGGTGTGGGGAAAAATGTGTTGCAAAAGCTTCATTAAATTGAAGACATAAAGCGTGGTTTGTGAAACAATACAATGTTTCCCCCATTACAATGGGACAAACTCCACCTCAAGGCTTGGTCATGGTTGAAAGGCGGGCCGTTCCAAGGACATGTGCAATTTGGGGTGGAATGTGGCCTTATGTAATATGAAAACAAAATTGGAATAACTAAAGGAATCCACTCGTTAAATCTTTAGGGTGAAAATAGTCCTGAAGATGTTCAAAAACCGTCCCAAAAGGACCACTTGTTAATAAATGCAACATATGTTCGAACGTCGACTTGAAGGAATTGAAAAAAAATTCGAGGTTTTGGTTTGGTTTGTATATTTGAGGAAAAGCGGGAAGTAGCCATTTGATTCAGGGTGTAATGTGGTGAAAGCTAAGGTGGTGTTGGAAAACGTGGGTGCGGGAGAAAATGGTGCCAAAATATTCCTTTGCATGGTTAAGGGCTAAATTGTGGAGCAAATGTTTGTAAGTTGGAGGATCATGTTGGGGAAGAAGGATGGAGTTTGAACTGGCTGACAAAGCTTGGGCTCGCAAAAAAAATTCCTTTTATAAATCTTCCCAATCGCCAGTTAAAAATCACTTGAGTTGAATCCGCATCTCCTTATGCCTTATCGCCCCACCATGAGGAGGCAAAATGAAACACCATTGGGGTAGCAAGAAGAACAAGTGCCAAGTTGCTACATTGTATGGGTCATGCGCTAAATTATTTAATGGGAAACGAAATGCCATTTGTACATCATGTCGTAAAGTGGTGGGGATGTGGTTATATAAACGAGGATGGTAAAGGCCTAAGTGAAAGGACTCGAGGACATTTAATGTTGAAACCCAAGTCCAAACTAATGCAATTGGAATGGGAGTAAGGGAAGGTATTTGGTTAGGATGATCACAAGGCTTTGGATTGGATGAATTAGATGTCTAACCAGAACGCTAATAACGAGCTAACCTTCGACTAGCAAATTAACGCCCCACAAGTGAGACACAAAACTTTAAGTGGAAGTTGAAGGTGTGTTAAAAAAATGGGGGTAGGTTGGGGGGTATGATCATGGCCGATTGTAGGGACCAATAGAATGGGAGGGGGAAAATGTCTTAGCTGTGCATGATTGAGGGGGTTTGGGAAAGTGTAAAGTTGGGACCGTCATTCAATGAAGGGTTAGGGGTTAGTAGGGGGCACTAATAGGTGGTGTATGCTTTGTTAGATTCAAAAGGGGTAACTAGTGGGTGGTTTGTGGTTTGCATGGGGGATGAGGTGGAGGACAAGTCGGTGGTGTCGCATGATGAAACAAATGGGTGATGGGAATTATGAGGTCTGATGAGACGAGATGAATTGGGGGACATGGGACGTTTGGTGCCCATGTGGTAGGAGGTTTACTATGAACACATGTCCCACTTTCTAAAAATTTCCTATCGTTATAAGGCAATCCTAAATCTACAAAATTAATCACACAATATTAAACTAAACCAAAGAAAAAAGGTAAGAAACTTTTTAAAAAGTCCTTTGCTAAGGCATTATGCCAAGGCCAAACCCTAACTTCATTATGGGCCTATGTGTCATGATCATTAAACTATTAGATTCAACAAAACCTAAACATTTTAATACCCAAATATTAGATTGGGACCTATTTGCGCAATTACAAATAGGTCCCAAGTTTTAAGGATCGCCTATTTCAACACGGTAATTTTAAACCTATAGAATCAAATGTATAAAACTGGACATATCAAATGGAAAAAGATAATGAATTGTTACAAACAAACAAGTTCTATTTCAAAAGATAACTAAACTTTAATTTTGACAAAACCTTCAACATTATCATCCTTACTCTACTATGTTTGACACAACCTATATACTTTTAAAAGAACTATTGTGCAAGAATTAGGGGCCTAAAAACTTCTAATTTTCTGTTCTTTGGACTACCCAACTAATGTAACACCCAACTTCAATAACAAGAAAACACCCTAAATTTAATCTTCTACACAAACCATCCTTTTAAGTAAAGCGGAAGGTCTTGTACTAAGGGAATTACATCATGTGAGGTGCGTTAGATGTGGGTGGAGCTTGAGCCTACTCAATTCTCATAAAGCCCCACCTCCCAAAGAATATATATATTGCAGTCCCTCCCTCCCTCCTCCCATATGCAACCTTGTAACTTGTATACACATGGAAATTGCACTGTATAAAATGGAGATAATACATCCTCTCAACCCAAAAATCTTTTAAGTGCTGACCTTTATGATGATGGAGGTGGAGAGATTAACCTCAAATGTGGGATTGATTGATTGATTGATTAGTACCTAAATGGGATATGACCTTTGAAGCAACCGGAAAAATCTTGAACATCTGAATCTATCCAGATTCTGGTTAAAGGCCTCATCCAAAAGACTTGAAGAAAGCTACAAAAAGATAACTCCAAACTCAAAAAAACATTTGTAATGTTTCAGAAATGCAGAACCCACATTAAGCACAATAATGTGTTTCTAAAAGAAGCTTTCTCAAAATGATTTCTGGACTATGAAAGAGTCCTGTTCAACGATTCAACCCTAAAGCTCCAGATGTGTCATGCATCCATATTCTGGAGCTCTTCTAAAAAACTGAATGAAGGCAGGGCTCTGAAAGGGTAGGTAAGTAGACTACTAAGTAGTCAAGTCATGGGAGAAAGACTATTCAACAGACTTGTACAGATTATACCTGAGAGAGTACTCAATTTGAGAGACTAAAGATGACGCAATGACAGAACTCTCCTCACAATTAAAACAATGATTTGTGCCCCTTGGACAGCAGATGAAATCTGGGTTCCACCCACAACGAACACAATGACTGACTGATTCTGTGGAACATCTTTGTGAATTATGAACCAGTGGAAGTTGTGTGTGGAAGGATTTACAATTGGAATTCAGATTCTACTCATTTGGTCCCACTCAATTGGGTGACTCTTTCTTTTACATCCAGAAACCTGTACATGTGTTGTCTTGAAGGCCTATGTGCATCCATATTGATTTCTACTGGTTTGGAAATTTTTTAGGCTTAATTAAAACCATTTTAGCACTTAAGATTTTTGTTGAAGGGTTATCATTTACATTGATGAGCCACAACAAATGCTCAAATGGTTTTGGGTTGAAAGTGATACACCAAGAATGTCATACCTTTAATCAAAAGCTCAAATTCTGAAAACAGAAGTGTACGTTGTAGAACCTAGATTCATTCACACTCTCATTGTGGTGCTGATCAATACACTGGCAAAAAAATTCAAATGAGGAAAAATGTAGGTTGAGAGGAGGCTTGCATCCAAACCTTGTCAACTTACAGAACTTATGTACAAATAATCACTTCTCTTTTTACTTAAAAGAATTTTCATATGTGAGGTCTAACTGACTCACAGTTAAAGTTGCACCATTCAGCTCTCACCTCATCCATCCTACTCTTCTGTTTTGTTCCCCACCCCAGAGGTACTACAAAGAACACACACTTTCTTGGCTCTGGACAGAAGAAAGCTTCTCTTGTGATCGAGTCCGTCTCCCCAGACTGGACATGGCATCCATCCATCCATACATCATCACCACCTACATGAATTTCAGCACCACTTTGTGTGATTGTTTTTGTCTCTACACTTTTCATATAGACATAATATATATACAAGGAAACTGTAAGTCTATATTGGAGGTTAATGACTGCTGGGTTGCATGATGATATACACCACAGTTATTAAGTCTTTCCTCTGAAGAGGAAACTTACTTTGCTTGCTTATCTAAGGGGCCCAATTCCTTTCAGCAAAATGGGGACGGGAGAGCTGGTTTACATTGTGAGCACAGTAAATAACATGGTCCGCCCTTGGATCAATAGATATACTTCAGAGAGTACATTCAACAATGCATGCTTCAGTCATGAAAGTACAGTAAAATGCATGCCTCACTTACATGCAGCCAAATTGTTTCCATGTCTGTATGGGGTGTTGTGTGTGTGTGTGCGTGTGTGTGTGTGTGTGTCTCTCTCTCTCTCCCCCACTCAACTTTGTTTCTTCATGGTTGCTTAATATACTCTGTAGAAGTTTTGTTATGCTTGACCAGTTCCTTCTTTGCACGTTTGGGGAATTGCAAAGCTATAACCATTTGATATCACAGAAGAAAGTGGGTAGCTCTAGAGGCTTCTTTCTCTTCTCAACTGTAGTGTGTCCTGTTGTTGTCATGAGGGACATGGGACTGGGTGTAATCAAACAAATTTAGAACAGAATCATTCCCAGAACAATAATAGCCCCATGATGAAGGTTTGATCAGCATCCTTTGCATCCATAATTGCATTTGCAGCAGGTCTTGTCCATCTTGTCTTGTGCTGCACAGGTAGATGAGTGGTGAATCAATCAGAGCTTGAAAACAAAGTCTGAAGAGAACTGACAATATTCAATCAACAGATGTGTGTAGTAATGTCAAATCATGTGGTCTCACAGTGCACGATGGTCAAGACTTCACCTTCTAAGACTCAATTGAATGCATTAAAACTGAGGCCAAACTTGCAAGCATCCATGCTATCTCACAGGGAAGCATTGACAAGCACAAAGGTATGATCCTTACCTGATCATATAGTGCTGTCTCATCAATTCATAGGTCTGAAGCTTGAAAATTCTCCAGGTAGTGCACCCCCCCGTCTTCACAATCAACCAATCTTTTAGTTTATATGTTGATTTCCATTTTTGCACAGCATGTATTTGAACAGAAATATGTGAAAAGGGTCAGTGCTTGCATGATGTTGTGTTTTAGTTTGAGCACTGTGTCGCAGCTATTCCCTTCTGACTTCTTTCCATAAACTTTCTGTTACCGGATGTTGATACTTCGCAGTGACAGATCACCAGCTTCACTAATCATCGCCTTTCTAGGACTTGGTGCTGCACCAAACACTTTCCAAAAGCGAAGTGTCTCATCAGCAGCCGCAGAGACCACCGTAGTTCCATCGGGGTTCTGTAAAGACAATCAGCAGGTGATGGTGAAATCCTCAGCAGCTCCATTTCTCTTTCTCAAGTTATACAAGCCAACAAACAATGGTGTCGTTGAACAGACAGACTTGAACAATACTGCTCAAGAAAAGAAAGAAAGGAATTCTCACTGCAATGCAGCAGACTATGTGCCTGCGGTTCAACATTTGGATTAAAGTTTGCAAGGGTTGTACTATGTACTGGCATAATGTACCTATTCCCTAGGCCAGCAAGAAGGCTTCAACATTAGGTAGCACTTTCTACACCCAAAAGGTTCAGAACTGAAAAGTAAAACACATGGGTCAGAGTCTCTGTTTGACAGGTTGTTGAGGCCTTACTGTTTAACATCTACTTGCTTCTAAGACATGGACAATATGAAATATCATAAAGCTAAAACTAGTGTTTATAGATAAAAGAAGGTCAGACAAGTGGAAAATTATGTGGTTGCAGAGGAAGGCCTTGATAGACCTGTGCAAGATGGAGAACTCGGGCAGTGTGGCCAGTCAATTCAGCTAGCTTGGACATGGATGGATACTTCCAGAGGATTAGCTGGTTCCGGCTGAATCCATGGCTGCTGAGCAACTCCTTTTGGTGCCGGTTCCATTGAAGAGCACACACCTGCTTGGAGAGCAAAGAATGTCAAGAACGCACAAAAGTACCAAGTGGCTATTATATGCTGATGTTTATGCACACACTTATTTCATGCTCTCTTGTTGATGATCTGGCTCACCACTTGTTCTGCATGCCATTTACCATGCACAGTCAAATATAGAAATGAAGAAGGAACACACAAGAGAAAGAGAATTGAAGGCTACAGAAAATATGTTCGGTGCAAAGAAGACAGGAAATCCTTTTCAATCAACCAATCCTCCAGCCAAGTTGTAATGTTTAATTCTTCAGACCTGAGAATAAGTGTCTATGCTATTGATACAAGCTCCTGATTGTGTGTTCCAGAATTTGATGCAGCGATCAGCAGTTCCCCCTCCAGATGCAAGTAAGTTGGCTTGGAAAGGACACCAGGCCAATGCTTTGACAGCTGCTTGGTGATTCTCCAGCCTGTGTAGGTGAACTGCAGACGATGCTGAGGCAGCTGCATCCCAAATGTGGAGGAGGTTGTCATTCCCTCCACTTGCAAGCTGGTGACCTGAAGGTGACCACTTGAGGCCACATACCTCCTGGCAATGGCCTATGAGGTGCGAGGTTACATGGTCTCTTACCCGCACTGTCAACACATTTGACAATGACAAATCACATTTTTCTATGTCAGATCCTGAGCATAAACTCCACAGAATCCCTCTCATCTTTTCATGCAGCATTGTTCCACAATACTTTCACCTCATCTTGTACATCAACATGGGGTTCTTGCACTCCAGATTCTTGTCTAGCCTAGAAGAGACTTACCATCATGGTTGATGATGTGGCTGTCTCGGCCTCCAGAAGAGAGGATTGTTTGATTCCAAGCCAGGCTACTTACACGTCCTGAGTGTCCTACCATTTTCCGCACCTGTGATGTGCAGAACCCATTCTCAATTCCATAAGCTGACACTGGACAGAACAAATTCTATCAACAGTAATAACCTAAGTCTGTAAGATGGCAAGCAGCATTGTAGAACTTGGGTTAATGAAACAGGAGTGCAAACCAACCTGGCAGATGCGAGATGTATCCCAAAGCTGCACTTCTCTGCTGTTCAGGCCAAGTGCAATATGCCTCCCATCTTGTGCCCAAGAGATGCTTGAGATGTAGTCATCTTCATGTCTTGTGCTCATTAGCTGCTCAATCGCTCCTGTCTCTGCATGCCACAAATACACAGTGGTCCCTAGCGCCACAGCTACTACGTTCTTGCAGCTCCAATCCAGAAGATTCAGGTAGTAGTCGTCCAACAGCTCAGGCGCATCCAGCACCCTGTCTGGTGACTACACAGGCACGTCCAGAAGATGGAAAAAACAGAACAGTTCCTGTCAATGTTCTTCTGTAGAAGCTCAGGAGATTTGTACGTTGGTAGTTTGTAACAGATTCTTCCATAGTACATTGTGATATTCCTTGAATAACTGGATCTGGTAAAATACGAGACGATGCATATTATACATTTCAGTCCTAGTTCTGAAGATTAAGGATACGTGTCTCCTACACACAATTGATGATACCTGAGGAATCTTTCGGATTCTTGAGGGAGGAGAAGCAAAGGATTCAGTGAGAGGATTCTCGGCGGCAGCTCCAGGTGAAGGAACTGGCGGTTTCTTGTGGAAAGCCAAAATCTTAGGCGTTTGCAGCACTTCAACATCATGGAACAAGTTTTCAGCCAACTTCTTCCTGTACTTCTCCTGAGACGAATGACACACAACTTCAGAGGAGTCAAATCAGTCCTGAAGACACAGTGATATGGAATTTGGCTCAGTTTTTTATCACTTCTCTATCGATAAGAACCGCAATATCCATAGCAGTGAATTTATCACACCTTGATCGGGGAGACAACAGTCAGATTAGCGTCCACGTTTTCTTTGGCCTCCCTCAGCAAGTTGAAGTGAGCAACATCGAGATCCATGGCACTGCGATTCGGGATGAATCGATCTCCCTGTTTTGCAAAACAGAAACTCCGTAATCAGCATAACTGAACAGAAGCAGATTTCGAGACTTATATTCCTTTGATCCGAGTTCTCCTCTGCTTTAGGAACGGCTTATCGAGACTTTAACGTGCCGTGAGAAAGAGACAAAATAGAGGAAATGATTTTCTAGAAGTTTTGTGGAATGAGATTTTGCCTGTGTCCTCCGCAGGGTTCTACATGATGAGCTTTGCGAGGAAAGGATCGGAGGCGGCGAAAACGAAAGCTCAGCGAGTTGTTGCCGTTCTCTGAACTCCGATCCAAGCCGTTTCGTTGGCTGTCTTGACCACATGTCCCGAAAATTTCTCATTCCTGCCTTCACGCTAGTACAACAACCTTCTTCGTTTCTCAAACACCATGAGTCATGAGCTCTGCATTATATCAAGGACACGCCGAGTCCGGGATTGTCGTGATTTTGTGGTGAGCGTTCCAGTCAAGCGTGCGCTTTAAGTTTCAATGTAGATCTGGTTGATCGGAAATCGTGACATTCACGTTGCGAATAAACAAGAAAGAAAGAATTGGCTGTTTTTCCCTTGCACAGTTATCGAATCTAGGCATACATCTCATTGCTGAAGGAGGAAATTGACAGTGGCCAAATACTAGCAAGAGATTTTTCGTCGAAAGAGTCGCTTCTTGAGTCAGGCTTCCAGATTACAACAGCAACAGCTTCAATGGAGATCTGAGACGCAATAGCCGCTTCGGTAAAAATATGCCAGGTTGTGAACCTTTTGCAATTAATCCGATGACGTCCGCGCTCCGTGAAGGCCGAATTCCTGAGAAAAGCCTTGGCGTAATTTAGCAAGAAATCATACTTCTCCTCCACCTTAACTGCCACCTAGGGCACAAAGAAAAGGACGCACCAAGTGCTACATCCTATGCTGCAATAGCTGCAATTGCCAACGCTACTGCGAAATAGACTAAATTACAAGCAGGAAAAGAAAAAAGAGAACGCGGACAACATATCTGCAATTGAGGTGCATGTTCAGAAATGAAGGAAACAGATCAACGTCAATCTGTCACTGCAAAACAAAAGTAAACCGCAATAGAAACGAAAAACCAAGAACTGAGAACAAGGAAAATCACGGGAAGGTGCAACGGCGGCAGAACAACAACATTACCTCTTAAAGTATCTCGTGCTACCTCTTGTCATTGGTATTCGAGCTCAGGCGAATCAAAAGAGGTAGAACAAGATACAATCTTACAGTTACAATACAATGACAAACTGAACGCTCCAGAGCATTACACCACTGGTCCGTGCAAATCAATAGACAGTAAACAACAAAAGACTCTTATGCGAGAGACACAGAAACAGATCCATAGATCGGAAAGAAGAAAATTGCAAAGGAAAAATGAACTCGTGGTCGATTTAAATGATGCATGCATGCATGCACAGGTCTCCAATAAGTTGTCTTCCGATTCCGAATGCTGTGACTGACAAGGTCCTCAAATTTATGCTAAACAAAACACAAAAAATGCGAACACAGAGACATCCATCGATCCAGTAATCAAATTGAAGAATTCAAAGTTCCCAAAGGAGGGCAGAAATCCAGAATTGAAGATTAGGAAGACCGTGCGCCTCGTTTTCGCGCGACAGGAGAAAGCTCCAGAAACAAACCTACCCGAAGCAAAAGCTTGAAAGAAGGCGGGGCGCGAAACCAAGACTGCGAGCAAAAACTGAAAAAAACGGCAGAAGAGGGAAATGGACGCGCAAATGCACACAAAACCACTAACGGTCACCTAATGGAATGGATGACCGTAATTTTTGCGGGTTCGATATTATTGGATGAAAACTTCGGGTTAGTGGATGACAACAGAATGTAGTTGTGTTTCAAGGCAACTACTACCTATATATTAAATTGGTTCAGGTTTTTCTTTTCTTTTCCTTTTCTTTTTCTTTCTTGTAGGCACTGGTTAATTACTTGTGGGGTATTGCTGAAAAAATTAAAAAAAATACTTGCTTGCCATGTCAAAAATCCAAAAGAAACTCTCAAGCAAGCAATTAGCTTCATTATTTGATATAATATTAAATTATTAAAATAAAAGGCATTTTACTCTCAAATCCTAAACCTTAAGTTCCCTTTTGCTTACAATCCATACATACAAAGGTTTTCTTCCATGGTTCTCTCAATTGCCTTCACCTATTTCTTGCCTTAAAGCTTATCAATTGATCATGGCGAGTTTGTTTGAGGTGGGTTTAGCATGTAGGGAGGGCCCTTCCACAACAAGCAAGCCTTCCCCCAACATAATGCATGTTTAAATTTTTGAGATGGAGGTTCTTTTTGCAAATGGAAGGGGCAAGGACAATTGACCAATGTCCCTTTGGCAAATGGAAATGACCAATTATGAGTCCACATAGTGCCCATTATGCATCAAAAGGTGCATCAAATACCAAGATCAATAAAAAACTATGTTGTTGGTTTCAAAGGTATATCCTATAGATGTTGATATGCAATTGTTTCAAAAGTATTAGCATATTGTGTTGGTGAGTAGGCTTTTTAACAAGTATTGCACAACCATAAAAAATCTAATGAATTGACAAAGGAAACAATAGACATTCAACAACATTAAAAATTGTTGCAATTGGGTAACATCTAACAACCTTCAAATGTGTATTGATTGCCATTACTATTGATCTCCTTGCAAGAAAACAATTCTACCACTTTGGGGAAATATTCCATGACTCTCTCAACAATGTCTTGGTTCTTTGAAAATCTCACCAACCTTCTACACATTCCTTCTTGACTTAATGATTTCCTCACTAGCTTCCAATATACACAATTTGGTTAATTTGAAGGAGTTGTTAGCTTTCTCTTTGATTTTGGCAATGCCCTCATACTTGTTCCTTCAAATTCCCTAGCTTTTTGGACCTTTTTTTATTTCTATATTTTTGTCCATTTTCACCTTTGAAATGAAAATACTTTTTAAAAATTGGGAACATTTCTCATGTCAAGGAAAATAAAACCATAGATCCAAAACAAAGGTTAATTCATTATAATTCAATTTGACATTGAATCACACACAAAATATTCAATATTAGGGTGGCAACAAATGTGACTTTAAATTGGTTCCCCAAAGGGGACACTATACTATTAAGTTCATTTTTATCAAATTTGTACCAAATTTTGTAATAACAAGGTCCAAACAATTGACAAGAGAAAAAAAAATTGGATTAAAATAGATTCATGGAAGATAAAAGTAGGGTTCTAAATTACAAGGAAGATTAAAGACAAGATCATAAACTGTGAGATTGACAATTTTCATTGCCAACTACCAAATTGCATCTCTCTTCATTGGGATTTCTCTTGAGCAACAAACTAGATGACAACACTTGGAGCTTTAGTCATTAGTAAAAGCTAGTAGCTTAGTGATTGTGAGGTTAACAAAATCAACTACCATGGGCGCATTTTCTAGGATATTAAGAGTGGAAACTTCCTATTCCTTATGCCAATTCAACTTCTTAAATCACTTGTAGAGGTGACAAGTCAACCCTTGATTTTAACTCTTCTTTTTTTCAATTGGGGTCCAAACACCTATGTATTAGTCTCATTTCCACTAACATTATATAACCAAATTGTGACAAGAAAAAAGGCTAGCAAAATGCCTATCATAAAAAGTCCAAATGTGATTACCTCTTATTCATCATGCATTGCTTTTCCTTGACAAAGAGTGATTGCTAGACTAGCTACATACAATTTTATTGGATCTTTATCATAATATCTATAACATAATAGGCATCATATGAAGGTCTTTTTGCCTAATGAACCAATCAAGTGGACCATACATTCACCATGTTGTTCCTTCAAATTGTAGTCTTTCATCACCTATTTAATAGTATCTATGCCTTTGAACCATGGCCATTGCCAAATGTGGACCATAACTGGGATTGATAGGTTGGTGATATGGTTGAGAATAATGGGGAAGAAAGCACAGGCAATATAGTTGTAATCTTGAATGATGTAATGTTGAGGGGCAGTGTTGCAATTTTGTGGCATTAAGTGGATCATTTTTTTTTTCCCAAAAATTTTCAACTATGATGTTTTGGTGGTTTATTGTTGTTTTAGGGATTTTGTTCCACATTTCTCATTATCATTTCTTAAGTTTTGGATGTATGAAATTACTTCTCCAAATGTCAAAAGGAAAAATGACACTAGGCTACCTTATAGAAATATTTTGAATCTAATAAGAATGTTAATGGTGGAAACTCATTTTATGTTGCCTCCTACATTTTCCTTGGTTATAGTTGTCTTTTAAAATATATTTTTTCAATTAAAAGGAAGATTTGTGTGTTGACATTTGCTATGGCAAGGTGCTAAGAATGTGTGATGAAACATATAGAAGATAATTATTTTCTCAATTGTAATGAAGGTATTCACTTCATGAACCATTACATATACTAAGGTGTGTAGGCCTTAGATCCCATTTGCTAATGGCTTCTCATATTTATTTTTCATTGTAATTTATTTATATTTCTTATTTTTATTATCGAACTTAATGGTTTTTTCTCAATTTTTTCATGTTGGGGTGAAGGCACACTAGAGGGGGGAGGGGGGGGGGGGGGGGGGTGCAAAACTTGGGTAGTTTTATGACATGTGTGTAAAATATATTTATGTAAAATGTGTTGATTTAATTTTGGGTTTCCTTTTGGTGTTTGGGCTTGATATTTTAATTTTCACAAAGTTAATGATATCTAATATTATTTGACATTTTTATTTTAAAATTAAATTCAAGAAATAATGGATATATTTATGGTATATGCAATATAATAAAACATGTTTCTATTTTTGGACTGCACTAGGTTTAGGTTTAAATTAGTTAGCCAAAAAATATATGAAATGAAAATTTAAAAACTGGCCCACCTCACATATATAGTTATCATCCATTTGAAAGTGATAGTTTGTCAAAATATTAATTTATCACATATTTATGGTCATGGCCCCCAAAAACATCCATTTGTGATATGATAATTATCAAACTCTTCACATGACTCACAAACTTATTCCAATCATATGAAATCATAATGTTTAATACATACTACATTTTTTATAAATAATGAAAATCATTTCAATCATTTTTTGAATATATACATCACATTGTATCAAAAAATGACCATAGGGTCACATATATGTCATAGTGTATTAAGGTCATTGTAAAGGTCATTCAATTGACACAAATAGATTTTAACATCACATCATGTTAGATTAAAAACTATAGTTTTTTTGGATTTGATTTCTTTGGGTTTTGACGTACCCTAATATGTAAAAAATTGTGAAAATCTCATTGAAGACCAAGATGTATTTTAATGACAGAAATCAAGTTACATTGATCCTGGGTAATTTCATACAGTAGACCCCATTGAGCTCCTTCACAAATCACAATTGGAGTCCGGACAATGGGTTGTAGAAGCATTGAAAACTTGAAAAGTCAGATTGTGGACAATCATGTAATATCACAATCTTGATCATGTCTCAGTGGTGTCTAACCTGTAGTCCTTCTTAATTGACATGAATGAATGAATGGCACTAAGTTTTGACGGCATCAAATTACATTCTCAGTGCTGTATGTGCAAAGCAAGAAGTCAAGTTTCATGATGAAGAAGCATCTGAATGAAGCAGCAGCGGCAGCTGGTCCAGCCCGCGGGGGTTTTGATTCCTGCGAAATATGTTCTGTCCTGGAGCCAGAATGCCATGAGGATCAAACATGTGCTTATTTTGCACAAATGCAGTCCACTTCTCACACCCAAAATGTCGCTTCCACTGCTCCTCTTCAGTGTACTTTGGCAAGTAGTGTTTTCCATTCAGATCTTCACAAACTCTCAGGATTCTGGCATT
>Ga0209611_10010609_pt1 | contig 13510 bp, 6 predicted proteins | sample S1TSphgellanicum_3_FD_187693 | JGI IMG/M metagenome (GOLD analysis project Ga0209611, IMG submission 187693) | Host-associated microbial communities from peat moss isolated from Minnesota, USA - S1T2_Fc - Sphagnum magellanicum MG (SPAdes) (version 2) | ecosystem: Host-associated > Plants > Peat... | reverse complement strand
CATCCATTTTTTGGCTATTTCATTTTAGTTTTTCATCCATTTTATTTTGTTCATCCATTTATATTGTTCATCCATGTACACATGGTAGAATATTCCTCCACATCATGATATGTTCTATGCCATGTGTGAAGGAATATTCTTCCAATATTCCTTCAACATCAACAAAATATTCCAAAAAAAATTTGATCATCTTCACCTACTCATGCTCACACTCCCACACTCACCATTTAGCATCCATGTTTACTTTTTGAGGATGAATAAGATTCTTATGTTAGTTTTAAATGCTAAAGGTAATGGTCAACGAAGCTAACTATTTCTGATGATGCATGGGACCATATCCTTCTTTTTAAAATTTTGATGAGTTGGTAAAATGTCCAATGTCTCATGCACATTTGTTTCAACTTAATGTTTTTGCATCTTGTTTTTAAGTTTTGATTTTTAACAATCAACATATTGCAATTTGTGCATATAGAAAATAGAAAACTTTAATTTGTAAATCAAACCCTAATAATTCCCATCTCATAATTTATAATGTTGGTTGAGTGCATGTGATTGAAAAACTTGTGTATGCAATGCAAAGCTACTAAAGTTGGGAACAACAATTGTGTTTATTGTGGAGGTTCAATGGTTGTTCACATTTTGTGTTTTGATGAATGTTTTTTTTGTACCATGGGTGTGGGTGGAAAATTTGTTGTTCATTTATGTTTTGACAAGGTGGTGTGCAACTATGTAGTATTTCAAAAATGATGAGTAGTGGAACTTTCTACATTCCAATTTTTCTTAGATGCCCTTACATTTGATACTTTTTTTTTGTTTTTTTTGGGTGTAATAGCATATTGTATTGTTCCTTGAATTTTTTAAAGCACTAGGGTAACACAAGATCCACATGAAAACCATCTTTGAATTCCTTTTTTGTATTATTGTATGTGGTACTTTATGAATAGCTTCAAGGAAGTGATCTAGCTTTTGTTTTTGAAACACACAAGCATTACTACGACAATGGTCATTTTCCTTTGAAAAACACATGTTCAAATCCCTAAATGTTAAGATGATCAAACAATCTACCAAACCTTGCTCTTAGGGTTCATGTGAAAATTTGAAATTTGAACCATGCTCAATGAAAAATTATTCGTGCGAGGCTTTGAACTATGTTTTGAATCAATATATTTTTTGTTTATTCATATTGAAATTCTTTTTTAATGATACAATGGGCTTTGAATATGTAGATCTTTCCATTCAAAATGCAACATTAATGGTGGATGTTGAATGTGGAAAAGGTGGCATCCCATTGTATTGGTAGACTTTAGTTTCCCCTACCTAATGTACAATTTGAAAGAATAAGAATACTTCAAGTGATTATGTTGTTTTGGTAGGTTTGCAAGGTGCCCATTCTCAAGAATTTGTTATAGTTTGTGTTATGTTTGGGGTCAAGTTTTAGTCCTCCCTCACCAACTACAATCAAAGGTCTCACATTGCACACCATTGTTGTATCAAGGAATGTCTGAATCAATTGTGAAGAATTGTTGAACCTTCATGATTTGCTTTTCTATGAGCTCACACAACTTGTACGTTTTTTCTTTTTAGATTGGTATAAAATTCTTTCCTTACGTGCCATGCTCAAAGTATGCAAGTAAGTTAGTTGATTTATATTCTTGCATTTACATAAATTTCAAGAATAAAAAATTGAGATCTTGTGTTGTTATTTGAAGTCATACTTTCTATGGAGTTATGGTGTAAGTGTACATAGATTGATAGAAAGTCATTCCATCCAAATGTTAAACTTCTAATTGACAAGATGAAACCATAAATGATTCAAGAAATAACATATAATTATGTGGGACATCAACATTTGAAGCAATTCCTTCACATGTTTTTTCTCTTTTTTTATCTATCATTGAATTTGATGTCATTGACTTCATTCTTCACCTTCCTAAAAGCAAAATCATCAATAGATCTTGTGAACTAAAGTTGCAAGTTGGGGTGTTATTCCTTAATGATGTCATCAATGATGATGTACCATATTTTTTTCTTGAGCATGTTATGAACATGGTTTCTAGTTTTCTTGAGCTTTAGAAGTAGCTTCCAATATAACAACTCAAGCAAGTCCTATTGGCATCATCAAGATTTGTATTATGTACAAGTCATAGTCACCCCCTCATGAGGTACTTGGTGATGGTAGCCTACAAGTTATTGTACTAGGAAATAAATTTCTATTACTCATTGGTATTAAACCTTCTACAACATACATGTAACACATATTGATATTGAGCAAAAGTGAATAAAGGTAGGACGTGGTGGTTAGGAGTGATCACATAACAAAGATTGTAGGTTTGATTTAGGTTTTGATTATTTGTAGATGAAAGACATATAATTTTAGTCACAATCAAATTGACAAATTGAAGTTATGTTTAGAAAGACAATGAAGCTTAAAAAGAAAGAATTACAAGGAATCAAGGATTGAGTTGGGTTTGAGAGATGAAGGTTTGACTTTATGTTTAGTGAAAGATTGCATGAGTAATCAAAGAGTAGAAAAGGACTTGGGGTCATCGGTCATCACATTCAAATTGTCAAATTGAAATTATGTTTAGGAAAGTAACAAAATTTAGAAAGAAAATGCTACATGGAATCAATGATTGAGTTGGGTTTGAAAGTTGTGACTAGCAAATCATCAATGTGGTATCCTAATAAGGAAACCCTAGAAAGTGGGATAAATTTGTGAAAGTCTGATCCAGCCACCCTTCCTTAATTGTCTTATGTTGAAAATTAAGCAACTGCATTTGAAAATGAGGCAAGTATATTGAAATATTGCCTTTAGTTGTATTGTTGTATATCTTGATCATAGAACAATGTGTAATTGTAAATGTGTGAATGCTTTGCTTAATGTGAATAGAATGAAAATAATAAGATTAGTAAAAGCAAAATTCTTTTAATAAAAGGACTTTAAAAAATTAAATTTGATAACCAACCTAGACACTAACCTGGCTGGTTCTCAACATGATCTTGCAAAAATTGACTCTTATGCATATCAGGTGATTCTTTCCCAAAAAATAAAATAAAATAAGAATTGATACTCATATTGGATTGGTGATTCTAGTATGTTAATACCAGGTGAGTCTCAAAAATCTTTTAAAAACCTGATATTTGATACCCTATGTATAAGTGAAAATTAAAAAATTTCAAGTAACTGGCCTGGTGGATATATATCTAAACAAAATAAGATCAATATCTGGCCAACACTGGTTAAAAAACATGGGTGGTGGTCCATCACATATGTCCTGAATGTATGTACGACTTGTATCAATTGGGTGGTAGATATGCCTGCTATATTACGTACTAGTAACTGTTTAGCGAGAAATTGTTTTTCAGCTCTGATGATGTTTTGGTGTCATTGGAACGAACCATGAAACTTCAATAAACATGTGGTTGAATTCTCCAGCATTGGAAAAGAAAGAAAGAAAGAATTGCTGCAGCAGCAGCAGCTGTTTACGCAGTCCATCAATGCAGGACATGGAAAGCATGCAAGCTGGAATTGAACCCCACATCTGTCTGCTGTACCCTCGAGCTAGCAGCTGGTAGGGACCCCGACAACTAAAAACTTTAAAAGGCTGTTCTTGTGGCTCACTTATTATGGCTGGCTATACGAGCCCGTTTGTCAAGAAGCATTGTTCATTCCTTTCAAGTATACGATATGTGAACAACAACATTATGCATGCATGATTCACCCTGTCTTTGCACCTCCTTTCACCCCCTATCCCCTCTTTCAGTGGTATTTGCAAAGTAAAGACATTTTATTAAATCACAGTATGAAATGCTGCAACTCAGTCAGTACGAAATGTTGAAACTGAGCATTTTAATGCACAAGGTTCGAGAGTAGTTATGGTAGTTGTACAGGTAGGAACAGTGAAAATATATGTAGGTAGGAGCAGTGGAGGCGCTCAGGAAAAATGAAAGACAGGATGAAACTCAGTTTACCACCAAAACTGGTGGTTTTCTGAGTTTCACAACCCCCCTTGAATGCCAATATACTTTTTTGCTGGTTTTTGTTTTTTTTATTTCACCCTGTGCATGACCAAACTCAGGGTTCTGGTGCTGTGTTTGTCTTACTTTACGGATAACTCTAATATGTGGTAGGTAAAGCCACCCAAGGTTGCGGGCTTTAAACCTTGGGCTTTACCAGCATAAAAGGGCCCATAAGACGGTGTGGTGGCTGAGCGCCAGCCTGAGTCTGGTAAAGCCTGTGGCCAAGGATTTTAATATGTGAAGATCACAGCTGCACGGTAGTGTGGTTCTGAGAACCCAGAAACCAGATTAAACTGGGGACTCCAATTTCATTACATGAGTGAAGTTACTCCAAACTGGGGTGTAATGGGCCCCAGTTTTTGCTGCAACTGGGTATGAAATTAATATTCAGGATGAAAACTTCGTTACTCCTGTGAAAAAAAGGGGTTGGGTGGGGGGGACTAAACTAGTTTTCTCACCTAAATTGGTCTGCACAAAAGTTTCAACCCTAGTTTTGGATTTGCCTTACCTTGGCCTGCATTGCACTGCTGCTCATTTTCTTCATTGAATCAAAGTCTTGTCAGAATAAGATCATGCAAATCTTCTGAGCTGATAACCAGTTTCATGAGACAGTACCCACTTTCTTCACTCATGTTAAGGTTACACTCAAATAGGGATATGAAACAAGGATTAGAGGATCAAACCAGGGCCCAAAGACATGGTGATTTTGTGAATAACTTTAGACTCTGATAGCACTAATTTGTTTCAGCCCAAGTTTTGCATCTAACTTTACAATCTATTGCATTGAAGGGTGTGCCCATAAATTGGGCCACCAAAAAGAGCTACAAAAATTTACATGAGGTTCTTCAACTCTGTGTCTCTGTGTCTATTTTTAAGTATAGGGGGTGGGGATATAATTTATAAAAAAAAGGAAACCCATTATTAGATCTGTTATTAGTTAAAATAATAATTTCTAATAATAGTCTGAAACTGAGAAAACTTTTGCAAACTCATGAATGCAAAAGCTTTCAAAGTTTACCAGAGCTTTTTTTTTTTCAACCCTAATATTTGGAACTTAGAGCTACTAAAACACTCTTGCCTAATTCAATCTATATAATAAAAATAATGGTGTCTATCTACATATGTATGTGAGGGAAATGCATGTGAGTGAGCCTTTACAGACCTACCTCCTTCCTCCTGAGTCCTTGAAGCTGCCTGTCTAAGGCTTACCAACCTACCTACCTCCCTCAGTCCTTGACTAGCATTAGGAACAGGTAGAGTGAGCCTTAAAGGACCTACCCCAGGCTCCTCAATCCTTGTAAGTCTCTATTTGAGCCTGGCTGATTTACCTACCTACTTACTTATCTACCTGCATATTTCCTCCTCAATCTTTGGACTTCTTTGCTGAAATTACAATATAGCAGCATTAGGGGGAGGAGTGAGTCTTAAGGACCCCTCTTCTTTCGAGTGCTTAAAAAGGTTTGTTTAAGCCCTACCTAGGTACCAATCCGCTCGTGTGAGAGTCCTTAATAAGGAGTTTGGTTTGTTTAAGACCTACATTTGTAGCTAGCTAGCTAGCAAGCAGCAGAGGAGAGGAGCATTAGGAATAGGAGGAAGGGGGAAGGAGGAGATCGTAAGGAATCCAGAGACTGTCCACAGGACATGGGTGCTTGGCATCCAGGCGCATCCATGGCTTGCCTTTGCCGCTCCAGTGAAGAAGGCTGACAGGACCGGGATGAAGAGGTCGGCAGCGGCCTTCAAGGTTGTCGCCACCCAAGCCATGTTGATTCCATCGATGGTCGATGGGTTGAACCTGGCCAGCAAACACCAGAAGAAAGGGCGGTAGAGATCCCAGCTCGTAAATCCTGGATTGCTTCTGTTGCTTCATCCAGTTCTCGATGGTAGCTCTGTAGTTTTGTTGCCTCCATTTCACCAAGTCCATCACCATCACACCTGTGTTGAAGTAGCAGGGCTTAGACTTGCTCTGCCCAGGCTTGAAGCTCATGATGGGGCTGCTCAATCCCTTGTTGTTCCAGAAAGAATCAGTGAAATACTTGGTGAGATTGGCATGGCAATACTCTGGAGCTCCGATTACTCGTGACCCATCAAGCCTTGTGCCCCACAGTTTGACAATGTCGTCTACCACAATTAGGTCGGAATCTAGGTAAATCACTCGCTTGATGCAGCTCTCCAGAATGTCGCCCAGGTAGATTCTGGCGTAGTTCAGTGGATGCTCCAGTGCCACTCTTACCGACGCAGAGATCCGCGACTTGACTAGACTCTCATCGAAGCGGTACACCTTGAAGACCAGGAATGGGAAAGTGGAATCGATGAGAGATCGCAGCAGCTCTAGACTCGCGGCTGTGTCTGAATCTCTATTGACGTCGTTGTTTCCATCTCCTGCTGCAGCTGCTGCAAGGAAGTGGAAGATCACATTCTCAGGGCACGCCGCGTGCTTCAGGATTGAGTACACAACTGCAACAGAACCTCGAAAGTAGCCCATATCCAGCGTCATTGCGATGTGCACAACGTTGGAGTCGCCGCAAATCCTTGAGTCCGACGAAGAAGACTTGCTTCTGTTCACTGATACACATTGCTCATCGTTCCTGAATGCTGGCGCTTCTCGGAATGCAAGAGGCAAAGAAGAACTAGCTGTAATTCTATGATCTAAGTTCTTCTGCTGCCGCTTCCCTCCTGCAGCAGCAACAGCTCCTCCTGATACAGATCCCGACAAGAAGATCTTTTGCTGCTGCTGTACCAGCTGCAGCTCCTGATCATGATCCTCCGCCGCCTCCAGCAACTGCAGTGCATGAGCTGCAGCAGTAATTTGTTGTTGATGATCTAGTCTAACATTAATACTACCACTACTTTCTACAACCTGCTCGAATTGTCGCGATTGTGACCTTATTGCTTCTACAGCTACTAGTGACCACGACGCGGAAAACAGCTGAGCTTGCAGCAGAACGAGAGCTATTGCGACCAGAACCCAAATCTCTAGTCTTGTTGCTGCTGCTGCTGTCCTCCTCCTTCTCATCAAACTAGTACTTACCATGATTCTTCACCACACGCACACACACACAATTCTCGCGGCTCTGGAAAGAAACTATCTATCTATCTATCTATCTATCTCCGCAACAAGCAGAGCAGCAACAGTTCCTGATCTTCCCAAAATCTCTTCCTGCAGATTCTTCACCATGAAACCTTCTTCCAGCTGCAAACAAGCTCATCCTGCAGCTGCACTTAGCCAGTCTACAAACCCACCACCAAAAGAACCTCCCCCCCCCCAAAAAACAACAACAACAACAACAAACCCAGTCAAAGAACAAACCTCGACTTCATAATGCTGCCATTACTCTTCCATCTCTTGGACCACAAGCTGCAGCAGCAGCAGCAGCAGCCACCGACCCACCCACACACCCATTTTGATCATCTTATATTTCTCCATCTGAACTCCCCAATTTCCATCATCCCTGGCACCAATCAATCAGTTGATTTGATTTGATTTGTTTTGGTTTTGTTTTTACTTTTTTTTTCCCTTTCTTTTTTCTCTCCAAAAACAACCAAAAAGGAGGAAGGAGGTCCACCATATAATCAAAACAAAGAGGAGGAGGAGCAGTTTGGTGGGTGTGTGGGTACGTGGGTTTTTATAGCAAGCAAAGCAAAGAGCTTATAAAAGATTTCAGACCATCATTATCTTGCGTTGCGTTGCATAGTTGTGGCAGCAGGAGAGGCCTCTTCCAGGGTTGGTGTCCTTCCAGGTTTTTCACCCATCTCCTTGCATGATTTGCTTCATGCTACTGGTGATGGGTTTAGGTGGTAGGTTTTGTGTTTTCTTCTCTTAGGGCTCCCCATTGCGTGTTTTGCACTTTAGAGTGTGATCTTTTATTTGGACTTTGATCCTTTCTTTTTTTTTCTTCTCTTGTTCACTTGCCGAGTGTTATTTATTTATTTATTTAAATATTTATTAGAAGGTGGGTAGCTAGGCTATAAGAGCTGCTGCTACCCTAATGGTAGAGAAATTTTAAGTTCACTATAAAAGTAACAAAATGAAGGGAAAGCAAAAGAAACGTGTTGTTGTTGTTGTTTTTTCTATTTAGAGTCTAGACTATGTTGCTGACCTCTCTCTCTCTCACTCTCTTTTTGTGGCGAAAATTTTCTCCATTTTATTTTTTTTATTTAAAAAAAAAGTCCCCCAGCAACATGGTCAAGGGAGCTTTAACTTGGAAATGTTTGAAAAATATTGTCACATTTGGAGGAAGAGAAAGTTTATGAAATGGTTCGTTGTCAAGATTTTTGGATAGATTTTTCTTCTAGATTTCTTTCTTTTGAATTTCATTGCCGAATTTAGCTAATAGGTTCTAATGGTTCACTAACATGTAATAGGATTCTTTGATTTTTTCAATTTCTTTTTTTGTCTTGTAACCAGATTTGGCTAAATCCTCTTCTAACTGATTGCCACTTTTGGTGCAAACATGAGAAATTTTTCAAAAAACAATTAATATTTTCCTTTGGTGGGGTCACTTTTGTGATGTACCCAAAGTCACAATATTCACAGGAAAATTTAGCCAGATTTTTGGTTACAAGCTAAATATGAAAACAATTTTTTTTCAAACATCCTTTTATATTTTTGGCTATTTACTTAAATAATTTATAAAAATCTGGCAAATTTTTCTTAATTTTTTCTCGGATTCCGGCTATTGAAAAGCTTTAAAAGCACATGATTTTAGCACTTTTAATTGGTAATACAGCTTTTTGGCTAAATGTAGCCAGCCCCAAAAAAAGGCTAACAACTCGAACGAACGAACGCAGAGCCACGAAACCCACGGACGTGGTTAAGACGGCGCCCTCTTAACCAGCCTGGATTGCACCGGCCCACCCCAAAAAAACACCAGCCCAAAATGGGACCTCCCCACCTGAGTCTAACCAAACTAAGTGGGCCCTCACTAAGTGATCCAGAGACTACCTTCCTATTCCTGCTCCCTGAATGATTAACTTACATTTAGTCTTCCATTATTATTGTGTAGGGGACGTTCCCAATTTTATATGTTCCCAAGTTCCCATGGAAATATTTCTTTTCTACAAAAAGGGAAAGAATTGAGAAAATCAAAAGAGAGTTGTTTAGGTAAGGGGAGGTTCCCATACTAGTAGTGCATTCTCCAGATAGAGGGGCACCCAAGGGCGTGAGCCCAAGGGTGTTCCCAAAGCTCAGGAGAACACACTACTAGTACACGAACCTCCCCGAGCCCAAGGGTGTTCCCAAAGCTCAGGAGAACACACTACTAGAACACAAACCTTCCCTTACCTAAACAACTCTCTTTTGATTTGCTCGATTCTTTCCCATTTTGTAGAAAAGAAATATTTCCATGGGAACTTGGGAACATATAAAATTGGGAAGTTCCCCCAGCATAGCCTGCGCCCTAGGGTTCTTCTGCTGGGGAAGACCCCTCTAAATACACATAGGGAGTTGTTTACCTATAGGGTAAAGTCCTACTGGGTGGGTGGGAGGGGGTGCGGGAGGGCATTCCAAAATTAGGGGGCCTAGGACGATGCAATAGCCGTGCATTTTGGGAATGTCTAACCCCCACCTAAAGGCTTTTACATATGTAGCTCACAAGGTGTAGTAGAATGAGGGTTCTTAGTGCTTAAGAGTGGTAGGGATCTTATGTCTGTCTACTTGTAGGGTTAAGGTCCCTCCCTCACACTCTTAAGGACTATGTGTAAGATCCCTACTCTTTCCTAGAAGGGTTATTCACAAATAGAAGATGCCCTTCATATACACTAGGAAGTATGGCAGAATGGTTTTATGTTGAATGGAAGATGAAGTACATACGTAAGGTATTTGGAGGGCACCTTACGTATGTGGATATCCGTCTTAAGAAAATAATAGGGATCTTATGCCTATTTCCTTAGGAGTGAAGGGTTGCTCTTAAGGAGTAGTAGGCGCAAGATCCCTACTACTACTACTACTCTTGTCCATGATAGATTATTCACTTCACTCTTCAAGTGTAGGCCTAAGATCCCTACTCTAGAAACCTAGGAGGGGTATCCATAGACAAAAGGTGGTGTAAGATCCCTCCCACTCTTCATGTTCTAGGCCCTTCATTTTGGGAATTCCCTCACCCTAGGGCTTCACCTTAGTATAAGATTATCTCATTCTATCCTATGGGGGGGGGTAGCTTCCCATGAACCTACTACACTTAGTACCATGGAAAAAAAACTAGTGTTGTGTACTACTTCTCTCCCTTGTGAACTGGCAGGTACGGGTATATATGGACCTTTGATTGGCACTTTGCCGAAAAAAAACAAAAGAACCAATGTTGACTTGCAACCATGGTTCCAAAAGGATCAAAGAACTGGTCAAAGAACCTACCCTGAACCACCGGATGTTTGTCGGTACTCTCTCATAAAACTCCATGGTTTCTTTGAACATTTTTCAAAACCCTAGAACCAGATGTCCATTATTTCATTCTGAAGATTTTCAAAACCCCAAAACTGGAGGTTATTTGATTTTTGACATCTTTCAACAACCTCGAATTAGAGGCTATATATAGCACAATAAGGAACTGCAAAAAGCCAATGTTGTGCTAGTATACACTTCAATTCTTTTACTCTTACACCCTATACCATATACCTTGGAAGTGTAAGTGCAAAAGATTTGAAGTGCAAGTTTAAATGACTTACACTTATTAGTTGTGCAAATCCATACCAATCCATGTAAAAATATTTTTAAAAGGAAAAATTATCCTTTCAAGATCATTGACCCTTGCCCAATAGGATCAAAATACATTAAAAAAATGCATAAAATTGAAGGGAGGAAATTCTTTAGCCTCATTGAGGCCACCTTTCATAACAAACACACACAAAAAATGAGGGTGTGGAGAAGAAGGAAAAAAACTAGTTTGATGTAAAAAATGATGGAGTAAGTGAACTTATTATTCACCCAATCCATGGGTTCTAGTAAATGGGACTAGTAAATGTAAATGCTTGTGTAGTGTAAAAGAATGCACTTACATGTTGAACAAGGTGAGTGTAAATTGATGCATCTTTTTTAAAACCTCAAAACCATTTAATAAAATTTTAAATAAATGCAAAATCAACCTCAAAAACATGATACTTGAGGTTTTCACATCTTGAAAATGGTAGAATTTCATTATAAATTGTCCACTTTTTATATTTAAATAATTATTTTGAAACACTTGTAAAATTCAATGATAAATCAAAAGGATCAAAAACAAAACATCATTGTTTTAACTATTATTATGGTACATTGAAATGTAATGACAGGTAACCAAAGGGTATAGTAGCTTACCACATTTTGTGAGTATTGGACTATAGAATCCACAATAATGTAGAGAGCCTCTCTTTGTAACACTATTATGTGTTACATATAATAAAATTTTCTCTTATTTTCCTTAACCCACTAGATCACAACAATTTCTTGTTACACAAATACACTTTTTCCACAATGGGTATATGTGTATTTGCACTTACCTTCTCAACATTGGTAAAAACTTGCCAAAAAAATATGGTTGATTCTAAACATTTAAAATATCATGTGTCAAAAATTATATCAAGATCTCTAAGTCAAGGATTTTTTTGGGAAATTTTCTTTCCCTTTTAAAATAAATATTTAAATAAAATTTAAAGATTTCTTGTTTAAAATGTAAATTCAACTAATTTGGCTATTTTGGGGGGAATTGTTTTCCAATTGCTTGGATTCACAAAAATTGAAAACAGATAAATTTTTATTTCAATAATCTAAACCTTAACCATTACTTGGACAGACCCCTTGTAAGAAGTCTTAAACCCTAATACCCCCCTTAATCTTGAGGAAAAGAACATTAACCTTAATCGAGCATTGTACCTGGTAGGGACCAGTGCGGGCCGGTTACTGAGTTTTGACCCAGGTATCAAGCTGGGTATCAAATCACTTATTGATGACCTACCAGCTGGTTGCTGATTTTTTTGATAATTGGTTAATTTGATAACCACTTGGTATTGAATTTCAAATTTTAATAACCTACCTGGATGACTTGATTCTCATCTAGGTAAATGTATCAATTGTTCCAAAAAAAAAAAATTAACAGAAAAAAATTGTAATTGTAATTTTAATTTTAAAATAACTCTATAACTGGTGTACAACCAGAGGTTAACCAGTGGTTCTCATCCAATTATCAGAAAACCTACCTTTACACATAACTGATGGTTATTAGACTTTTTGTTGTTAATATTGATATCAATAGTGATAATTTGTGACCCAATAAAAAACAAAAATATAATATATCCTACTTGGAAAAAATCCCAGCTACCTAGAACCTGATGGCTAGGGTAGGATTTATCCAGGTTCTCCAAGTGATAAATATAATTTTAAAAATAAAAATGAAAGTTAGGAAAACTCATATTTTACAATTAGTTTTTATTCATTGTGGTTTTAGGCAAATTACTATATTAAATTGGTTGTACATAGTTAATATTTACACAATCTTTGATTTTGAACATCGTGTAGTAGCTGAGCAAACTAAAAATTTCATCAAAAAAAGTTATTTTTATCTATATGTAAAGTATGGGAAAATTGGATCCTAACCTTGTTTGTACACCAGACCAAGCTTCAAAATTTTCAAGTCTGAAGTATTTTACACAAATTAGACACAAAGAGAAAGCTAAAATACAAGGAAATGATGAAACCCTATCAAACTTTATAAAAGAAAACACCCAACCAAAATCTTTTTTCCGAACCTTTGAATTAATAGCAATTGTAGTGAAACCCAAAATATCAACCTTGCCCAAAACATTTGATTCCAAGACATTGAAAGAAATTGGCCTCTCAGTCAGGCTTCCCATGTCTTCCCCCACATGATAACCCACATTATATAGGTCTTGCTATAAGTGATAATCTGAAATATAACACTCCCAAGGTCCATTGACAATTGGAACTTTGCTTTCTATTCACATATATCCCTTTCCCCGATCCTAATGGGTTTTTGCAAAGTGACCCAAGAAGTAACCACACACATTGGTTAGTCATTAGGCCAAAATGTCAATGGGTAACTAAAATGGCTCATACTTCGATTTTTGGGCCACATTGTATATTTGAATTTTGCGGCATAAAATATATAACATGTTGTTTTTACATGTAACTTAACAAGGGGTGTGTCACAGTGTGGCCTTGCCATTTACATTAAAAAGTATCTGAGGCAAAAGAAGAATTATGGAAACTCAAATATTTCACCATGCAAAAAATATAATCTTCCAAAAATCCTCTAAAAAGAAACCAAAATCCTTCAAGATATTATAACTCTATAACAAATCTCAAGTTTCAACACGAGCCAAAATATCATGTTTAAAAAATCCTCATATAAAAATAAATAGACCTATTACCTAGGGGCCAAAATTCCTTAAGCTACTATACTCTACAATGAAGCTAAACACAATATCCTTGCCTTGGCAAGCAAGGCCAACAAACTCAAGAGTCCTGACTCCCCCTACTTGACCTTTCTCCAAAGGGATAAGT
>Ga0209611_10010605_pt1 | contig 13515 bp, 7 predicted proteins | sample S1TSphgellanicum_3_FD_187693 | JGI IMG/M metagenome (GOLD analysis project Ga0209611, IMG submission 187693) | Host-associated microbial communities from peat moss isolated from Minnesota, USA - S1T2_Fc - Sphagnum magellanicum MG (SPAdes) (version 2) | ecosystem: Host-associated > Plants > Peat... | reverse complement strand
CATTTCTCTACAAGTAATTTCTGATTGTCCTACACCTCGTCATCTCCCCCGAAATTTTTCACTCTCCTACTGTGCGTTCGCTCCTCCTTGAGATCCGAAGGGGAATTAAAGCCTTAATGTAAAAGGAAAAAGGGGATTTTTACGTAACCCGTTATTTTTATGTAAAATTTGTAACTCTTCTAAAAGGCTTTCAGAGGCAAGCAATTGGGCGTAGGCAGAGGATAAATCATAAAATGACCAAAAGCCCCATGCAAACAAAAGGGCCTAAATCCATTGCACAGCCTGGATTACAACCCCTGTAAGGCTTAATTAAATCTTGCGGTTAAAAATAAGCGAACGTACAGTCCTAGTTTAAGTTTTTTACTTTGAGTACGGAATTTAGAACACAAACCATGTGGTGTATAAATAAAATTTTTATTTTTCAGTAAAATATTTAGAATATGTTAAGACTGACATAATATATGCCAGAAACCCAGTTTCGACCTAGGCTTTGGTTTGAAAACAGACGACTTTTGGTAACCAGCGGATTTGTTTAAGTAAGATGCAGCGAAAAGTTATTCAAGCCTTAACCATCTACTTAATGTGTCTTCTTGTGGTCTGCACACAAGTGCAGGCAAAAAATCAATGGACACCCCAGATGGAGGCAGAGTTTCAGCAGCGGTCAAAAGACGTAATGACAAAATTCGCGGGAAGCAACTACGGAAATACAGCCCAAGAAAACGAAAAGAAATCTTACCCTAAGGCAATGATTGACTTTCTGGCTGGAAACCGCGAAAAAGCGATCGCCTTTCTCCAATCTGAAGATGCTGATGCCAAAAGTCACGCTCACACCTTGGGAATTGACTTCTACTCAGGGTTCACCCTCAAAGGTCAAATCCGCAAATACTTCTACTTTGGCAAATACCTTGATCCATCCTATCGTCAACGGATGAAAGACGCAATGCGGATTTTCACGGAAGTAGATCCGCTTACACGCCGCTTTCCCAACCGTCAGCAGTTTTGGCCAAAAGACAACTGCGATAGCTGGGTAGATTGTCGCAACACTGACAACCTGAGAGCAATGCGCGAAGTAGCTGTATATTTATTTGCCGAAGAAACCGGAAACGAAGCCACACGCAAGATTTATCAAGAACGTATTCGCAGAAATGTCCACACTCTTTACGAAATTGGACAGGGTGAATGGGACTCAGAAAACTATCTGGAACACGCTGTCACGACCTATGTCAATCTTTATGATTTTGCTAAAGATTCTCAGGTAAGATCCCTTGCCAAAGCTGCACTCGATTGGTTTTTCACTTCTGGATCACTGAAATATTGGCGGGGTGGATTTGGTGGTCCTTCTAAGCGCGATTATAGTCTAGGGAACTGTGTTTGGTGTTCCCTCGCTACCCATGAATTAGGTTTGTACTTTGGTGATTCACCCGTGTCTGATCCCCAACCTTCTCCCGACTCAGTACACCTAATAACAAGCAGCTACCGCCCACCTTTAGCAGCGATCGCCTTAGCACGGAAGCAATTCCCCAAACCATTGGAACTACTTAATTCCAAGCCGACTTATGAAAATTGGCTACCTGGTGGCGACGCTGCACCACAGTTTTACGAAACTTTGTATTTTGGTCACACCTTCCAATTAGGTACGCTAGCCCAAGGTTCCGGGGGTGACTGGAACGGCTTCAAGATGATGGCATTCAATTCCCAGCGCGGCGTTGATTACTTTATCGCAGCAACAGGAACAGATTCTACTAAAATTTCTACTTCTTCTATCGGTGGTGATAATGTAGCTCAGTACCAAAATTTGGTGATCTGGCTGAATAATAAACCAAAAGCACCGTTTCAATTCTTTTTGCCCAAGTCTGCCAAGTTAGAAACTACAGGCGGAGTGACTTTCATTCGCTACGAAAAAACATGGTTAGCACTGACACCGATTCATCTAAACATTGAGGGGATTAACGCGGTAGCAACTGAGAAAATCCCAGAACGTTACCTTAACGATCAGATCATAACTGCGTTAGGCAATGAGGGTTTGAGTGGATTTGCACTGGAAATCGGTGAGCAAGAAACCCACAGCAGTTGGGATCAGTTTAAGCAGTCTGTATTGCATCAGTCTCGCTTAAATCTTGGTCAGGTTGGGGATGGAGTGGTTGAGTATTGCGGTGTTTCGGGAAAAGTGAAACTTCAATATCAGCCTCAAGGATTACCGAAGGTTTGGCGTCATGGAATCCCCCACAACTGGCGAAATCACTACGCCGTCTACCAAAATGCTAAAGGCGGCAAAGCGCCGATTTACGAGGGGTGGAAACAAGGTAAGCTTGAAGTTGCAGCAGGTGGCTATCAGTTTACCCGTCAGCCGTGACGCTCCGTATGCAGAAATTTATCATGTTTTTCGGCTGGTACTCTCTCGTGGGTTCTTCTTACATATACAGAATCAAGGGTGATAAGCTGTTGCGCATTTAATTTGTATATGGGACGCGGGCAAGATGCCCGCACTACAATGATTTTACGTTTTCGTCTTATACAATCTAGCTGCACATCAGCTTAGAACTGAGAATTTAGAAAAAGCGATCGCAGCTTGTTCTGCGGCGTTGGAAGTTTTAACCCGCACTGCCTTTCCTCAACAATGGGCAATGACGCAGACTAATCTCAGTGTTGCTTACACTAACAGAATCAAGGAAGATAAAGCTAAAAATCTCGAACTAGCGATCGCAAGTTAGGGTAAGCTCATCTAATTTACGTTGATCGAGTATAAAATTGTTACATAGTTTTTTAAACTCCCGACTTACTTGGTGAGGATATGAAGCTGGATGTAGCACCCCGCTTTAAAGAGACGATGAAAAAGTTTAATGTCTAATTTTTACAACCGAGTCCTTTTTAATGCAACAGATAACTGCCGTAATCGTTCACTAACTTCTAAGTTTGACTCTTGTGACTTCAAGCTATAAGGAATTTCAGCTAATATAAGCGGATTTTCTTGCAACCACTCATTCAGAGCAACGCCTGTCCAAGTACCCTCTTTGTCTCTAAAACTATCAACTAAACCCTTGAGTTCTTGAATACAGTATGATTCAAAACCAGACGCATCAAAAATAGCAAATCGCAAATATTCTTCAAAGGCATTGATATCATTTTCAACTTCAAACATTACAGATTTTTGAGGAAGTTTTAACTCATCAAACACATCTATTGCAACTTCTTTTACCCCTAATACTTGTTGACGAGTTTGAGAGTTAAAAAGTAAATCAGAACCATATTTTACATATCTTTTTAAAACTCTAAAAGCTGGTTCTTCACCACTATAGTAGTTATCAACAATTTCAATATCTACCCCAAGGCTTTTGATAATTTTATTACGGGTATCACTGTTAACTGGCCCGCGAATCAGTACTTCTGCCACTGGACGTGCAAAGCGTAAAAATAACACGCTTAAGCTATTCTCTAGTTTAGATAAAAAATAATCATCAGAATTTTCAATCAATCTTTCTTTTACTTGATTGCTACCCCATAATAAACTTGTCATGTATGCGATTAAGTTTAATGCTTCATCTTTCAATTCTATAGCTAGTTGTCGGGCTATAGAATATAAAAGCTTGCTAATATCACCATATAAGTCTTCACGCCAAGCATAATTTACTTTCATCCGGTCAAACTCAGGATATGAGTTAGCCTCAAAAATGATATCCTTTTTTCTAAATGTTTCCTCTCTGAGTTTTTGCATCTCACTGGCAACGATTTGAAGATATCGTATCCGAAATTTTTCTATGGTACTTGAAGAGTCAGTTTCTAAAGTTTCTAAGGTATTATTGACAACAGAATAATCATAAAATTTTTGTAATTTTGCTTTACTATCTTCCCATTTTTTATTCCACCATTCTGTAAATAAAATACGCTGATTGTTCTCTTCAAATCGTTTTGCTTCTTCCGGAGTTTCTGGATACTTTTTACTGCATTGAATATAGATTTTTTCGGAATTACTTAGGATTCTTTTGAGAGAAGTTTCGCACCTTTTCTTTAATATCGAGACACGTTCAGTATTGATATAGTTAAATATTTTCTCTTTTATTTGTGGTATGCCAGTGCCATTTTTATTTAGGGTTTCTTCATCGGCAATTCTGGTTAATCTCTTCAACTGAGCCTGGATGTTACTTGCATCTCCAATCTCTAACTGAGTCTGTTCTCCAGCTAAACCATTCAAAATTAAATATGCTCCCGCTGAACCATATACAATGCGCTCGCGTGGAAGGTTCGCACGCCTTAGCCAGTCTTGAGACGCTTCTTCAATATGTGTTGTCAGTGCCTCTGCACTGCCTATAGAATCAATACGACTTAAAAAAACAAAAAGCTTGTCAGCAACAGTGACATTTTTATCGCCAAGCTCTGTGAATTTTATTATTTCCAGTTCCTTTTCTCTGAGACTAGTAAAACGTTGTACCAATATTACTGCATCGCAGTCTGACAGCATTTCTTGTGCTTCGTCAACGTGCTTCGCTAAACCAGAATCTAAACCTGGAACATCATAAAAAACAATACCTTCAGCCTGAGCAAGTTTGTTAGTATAAAGTCTAGCTTCTAAAACAGCATGAGCATACTTTTCATCTGCTACATATTTTTTTAGTGGTTCTCTAATGTCTTCTAGTCTAGTAAATGGAAAAGTAAGATTACCTTCTCTTCTAACCTGTTGTAAAGTTATTTCGTTTGCTCGTATGGTTTTGAGGTCTTCTTGCGCCCCTACTTTGTCAAGTTCCTTGAGTAAGTTGATAAACTCTTCTTCGGTTCTCGTTTGTACTTCAAGTCTTTGTTCGGACTCATTTTCAACCGAATAGATTTGTGTTGTTGTAAATGTACATCTTCCTCCCTTTGCTGGAAGTAAATCACATTCTAACCAAGCATTAATAAAAGTACTCTTTCCTGCTTTCTCTAACCCCACAACAGCAATACGAAACTCGCGCTTTTTAAGCCTTTCAAGTTGACGACGAGTTGGTTCTGCTTCTTGTAAAAGAATCTCCTTTAATTGAGGAGGAACTTCAGCTTGGGGTAACATAGCCAAATTAACTGCATGTCGCTGCACATTTAGTGCATCGCTAAGACGAGTCTCATAATAAGAAGACGCTGTTTGCCAATCCATTTGCAGACTCCTTAAACACGGTTAAATTTTTCTAAGCCAGATACAGATAGATATCTGATACAAGCTAATTCCTTAACAATACACTGTCCATCATGAGGAAGATTTCTCTTTAAAATATATGGCACTTTCTTACCAATCATTTCTTCTCCATTATTAATGTTAATTCTGATGTAAAGTTCTCTCTGTTCACTAACAGTTATAAATATTTTCGTTGTTAGCTCTAGATGCTGCTGGAGATGCTGCTGGGTCGCATCAGCATTTTCAAGACTTGTACATAGAAAATATAAAGAATTATCTATGAGTTTTTCTATATCAGAGACATTAATTTGATTATTCTCCCTTAGGTTTCCTACTTCCGATGCTGGTACAACAAGATATAAAGCTACAGGTTTAAGAACTTTTTGTCGTGGTGGAGAGCTATCTGATAGCTGAATTTTCCGAGGTTCTTCTACATTTTTTTTTGGACTTAACAGTTTTCGCCAATCCATGTTATTGCATTTTATGATTTGATGAAAATTCTTAACTTAAAAAAAATATCGGGACAATTACCAAGTTTTTTCGAGTCTATAAAATTCTTCTGCTAAGTGTTGAGCTTTTTGCTGCATAGGCTGCCAGACATTTCTTTGTTTTTCATAATCTAGAGTAATTTCCTGGTTTGCCTTATCGAGTCTTTCCTGATAACGGTCAATAATATCATTCTGAATTTTATCTACATTTTTTTTTAGACAATCAATTTGTTCTAGTAACCAGAGTGAAATTTGATTTACTATTTCTGATTCTTCTTCTTTCGCCTGTATTATCCAACCTGTAAGTAAATCTTCTACACTGGGGAGTTTAGCATTATCACTAGAACGTGTTTCATATGCAGGTTCATAAATGGTTTTTTTACCGATCCACAATGTGTACCACGTTCTTTTCTTTTTTGCAACCTGTATTTCTTCTTTCCAAGTTCCTTTTGTAATAGCAAATCCTGATCGGAAACGAAAGCTAAAAGTAAGTTTACTATTAACTTGACTAAGTTGGGAGTCAGGAAATCTAATCGCTATGCTCGGTGCAATTTTGTTTGCTTCCTTTTCCAAATAAGACAAATGACAACGGAACAGCTCAGACACCGCCTGGTGAATCCTATTTAATTCTTGCGCAGAAATTTGTTTCAATACATCTTCTATAACAATGTTGAGATGGATAGCTAATTCATTTAGTTCTTCGTTGAGTTGTTTGAGTTTATTTTTATCTTGCTCGTTTCTTGCCTCCATCAATTTACCTTCTTTAGCAACATCATCTGTGTAACCTAGGTTAACTAAACGGTTCAAATTATTTGACAATAAACTGATGTTTAAAAGATTAGCTCTTTTCAGATTCGGGCTATCTAGGTCTACCCTTCCAGTTTCTAAAGACTTTGCGACTGCTTCTAGCACTTGGTTAATTCCTTTTTTAAATTCAATTTCCCATAAATAAAACGGACTTAACTTTACTCCTAATTCATGATAAGGTTCACCCTTCTGGAGATCCGAAATCATGGTTTTGATACAGTGTATAACGTCATATTCTGACTGTTTTGCTATCACCTGTTTGACTTTTGTATCTAGTTTTTCAAAAGGCTCTTTTAAGTTGGTATCGCTAATTCCAAGAAACCGCTCCAGTGCTAACCTAATCTGTAATATATTTTCGCATTCTTGTTCATAGCGCTCTTGCGAGCTATTAAGAATAGCTTTTGTTGTTTGTGTTGCCCATTCAGTTATGGCATTTCCTGCCTCTAGATTAAAACGTTCTATGATTTGTGGGATTACTAACTGTGGAAAGTGTTGTGTGATATGCTCCTTTAAATTGTGCTGAAATTCCTCTGCGTAAGATTTTCGCCATAATGCTTCAGCCACTCTGTTTCGATCATGTCTAGACCAATTTTGTGTTTTACGTGGCAGGTCTTCTAATATATCTTCAATTAAACCATTAAAATTGTTATCCGCTTTCTTACATGCTTCAGCACTATAAATCTCATCATAAGTTTGTATTTGAAGGGATAACAGAGCAGGCCATGTACTAAGTTTTACTACTTGTAGATTCTCTATTTCTTCTGTGTATTCTTTAAGCTGTTCATTTAATTCATTTTTAATACTACGTATAGCGTTTTCAACAAAACGATTCTCTGTTTCTGGCCAGTTTCTATCTGCTCGAAAAACGTCTATACGATTAAGAACAAAAAGCATACGCGCAGGGGAACCACCTAAATCTTTTACTTGCTGTACAACTTCTTGTAACAAGCTCTTTACTTTCTGTAAATCCGTTTCTGCACTATTATATGTTACTATACACAAAGCTTCACGACACTGTTTAATGACGTTAGCGTTACCTTCATCACCCACATACGCTAAACCGGGTAAATCCAGAATTCTTACCCTTGTGCCTTGCGGTAGTTCCAGCTTAGATTCCTTTAATAGCCTGAAAGGGTAAAAGATTGTAGATTGTGGACTGGCTAAATTCGGTTGTTTTGCTCTGTTATCGATATAACTTATCATCGCTTCGTACAAACGCTGATATATTTGTTCTTCGGTGATGTCTCTCCATTCCCCAGACTCCCACAATGCTCCTGGTGTTTCATGGATAATTAAAGACTTCTGCTTACTGTACTCAATCGTGACCGCCCCAGCACTCATTTCACTCACTGCTACAGGAACAATTTCCGCTCCGCATAGCAAATTAACAAGAGTGCTTTTGCCGCTACTAGTGGTTCCTGTAGTAGCAAGGGTGAGAGTGGGATTGCGAAGCCCATCAACCACCTTGCTTAAAGCTTCCTCAAGTTTGCTGGAGAGTTCTTGCATCTCAGGCTGATAGGTATCAGGCAAATGCTCAGTAATTTCTGTATAAAAGTTATTCCAGTATTTAGCAAGGAGCTTTACTTTAAATTCTACTTCTTCAAAGATTGTGTATATTTTGCTACTCATGCATCTGTATTTTTGCTGCAGTCTTTCTATTATTGCCAACTGCAGTAGCATCGTCAAGGTCTTCAACTGTGTTGTGTCTATGAAAGATAGTTTCACCATGGACACGCATTCTTTTATCGTAGACATCCAGGGTGTTTAGGGTGCTCGATTGATGCGACATGCTGTTTACAGGCAAACACCGAATAAAGCCTGGTCACGGTCAGACTAAAAACCTTCATTGAAAAGTAGTTGTATCTCAGACTGCGTAGGGATTTTCGCCTTTGCATGCCTGTTTATTGTCATTGCCTGTCAACGGCATTGTCAAGTCGGCCCTATACTGATAACAATGCGTTCAGTGCCCTTTTTTCAGTAAACCAAAAAGGTCTTGTAGGGTGTGTTAGCGCCGCGTGACTTACTGGAAGATTGGAATGGTGCCGTACTGCTATGTCCTAACACAACGGCAGTTGCTTCAAGCCGGGGAACCCTAACGCCCGTCGCCTAGGTCGGGCTAACCCTCCTACGTCGCTACCGCTACGCTAACACCAACGCACTGGCTCCCCAAGACCGCACTGCCTCCCCTACGTGTATTTCACGCTCTCAAATATGAGTCCTATACAAGGGTCTAAGGTTAACAAATTTACGGATGTCGTTAGCAATTTGCTGGTAAGTTTCTCTACTAGAGCCACTATTTAAGAACAGGCTGTCAGATGAGGAGTTTTTATCCCCTAAAACCTTTTTCAAAGGATAATAAATACACTGCATTTACCGATTGATACAAACAAGGTTAGATCACTTTGGCTAGGAAAAAAGGAACACAACAGTATTCACCGATACAGTCTCTCAAGCAGGCTCTGGGGAGTTTGAAATCTTCCCGTTTTATCACTCTGGGCGCCTTTGTCAGCTTGTTGCTGTTGACATTTACGAATGCCGTCACTCCGCAACTTTTTCGCTGGGGTATTGACCAAGGCATGGCTAAAAAAGACTTAAAAATTGTTTTCCAAAGCGCTGGCTTGATGGTATTAGTCTCTATTGGGCGAGGTTTATTCAACTTTGGGCAGACCTTCTGGGCAGAAGCTGCTTCAGAGGGTGCTGCCTATGAGCTACGTAATCAAATTTTTAGCAAAATTCAGAACCTCAGTTTCAGTTACCATGACCGAACTCAGACTTCGCAGCTCCTCACCCGGATCACCAGTGATATCGAACAAATACGCACCTTTATCAGCACGGCGCTGATCCAGGTAGTTGGTGCAGTAGTTACTTTAGTGAGTGTTGCCGTAATTCTGCTGCTGATGAATTGGCAACTGGCACTGATTACCCTAACCTCAGTGCCTATTACAGGATTCTTGCTGACGCAGTTTTTTACCAAAAATACAAAGCTTTTTGGTCGAATACAAGAGCAACTCGGTAACCTAAATGCTGTTTTGCAAGAAAACTTGCTTGGCATTCGGGTTGTGAAAGCTTTTGTCCGCGAACCAGCAGAACTGTCTCGCTACACCATGCTGAATAACGAGTTGGTGGCGAGCAACATGCAAACGATTAATGCTATTCATAATACATTCCCGTTTATTTTTTTGTTGAGTAATCTAATTACGCTTGCGGTGGTGGGGTACGGCGGTGCAGAGGTGATTGGAGGTAAGTTCTCAATTGGTGAGTTGGTGGCGTTCAACTCGTACCAGATGTTGATTATACAGCCAATGTTGCTGATTGGTTTTGCGGCTCCAGTCATTTCCCAAGCGGCAGCTTCTGCAGCAAGAGTCTACGAGGTCGTTGATGCAGAAATTGAAATTCGCGATCGCCCCCACTCTGTCCCCTTTAACCAATGCGGCGGCAGGATTTCCTTCGATCATGTCTATTTCCGCTATCCAGGATCCGCAACAGAGGCTCTCAAAGGCATTTCCTTTGAAACCAAGCCAAAAGAACTCATCGCCATTCTGGGTATGACTGGCTCAGGAAAAAGTACGATAGTCAACTTGATCCCGCGTTTCTATGATGTCACCTATGGCGCAGTTCGCATTGACGGGCGAGATGTGCGGGATTTCAATTTAGAAAGTTTGCGATCGCACATTGGTATTGTCTTTCAGCAGACTACGCTCTTGTCTGGAACAATCCGTGAGAACATTGCTTATGCTGTACCCGATGCCCCTTTAGAAAAAGTCATTTCGGCAGCAAAAATGGCTCATATCCACGACTTCATTACCAGTTTACCTGATGGTTATGAGACGATAGTAGGGGAACGAGGCGTGGGGTTGTCAGGAGGACAAAAGCAACGGGTTGCGATCGCGCGCACCCTACTCACAGACTACCACATCCTGATCCTGGACGACAGCACCTCTGCCGTTGATGCCAAAACTGCTGCCCAGATCCAAGAATCCCTCGATCACCTGATGCGCTGTAAGACTTGCACTACTTTTGTCATTGCTCAACGCCTCAGTACAGTACGCAATGCTGACCGCATCTTACTCATGGATCAAGGACAGCTAGTGGCGCAAGGCACTCATGATCAGCTTATGCAAAATAGCCCTCTTTACAGCTCAATTCTAGAGTCCCAAGTCAATAAATCTCCAGTGTAGGGCATGGGGCATGGGGCATGGGGCATGGGGCATGGGGAATACAGAAAAATCCGCGTCCATCTGCGTTCCGAAGTTCTGAGCGGCGGCTTCCGCCGCTCAGACTTCTCTCCATCTGCGGTTCAAAATCCAAAATCGGTAGCGTAGTCCAAAGGAGAATCCATGAGAGGTACAGGCCACATTGTTGCGCCCGATCAAAACCCGAGTAAGCAAATCCCGATCCTGCAACGCTTTTTGCAATATTTGCGACCCTATAGCAAAGAAGTTCCTCTTGCATTGGGGTTGGTGCTCATCGGTGCGGTGACTCAGACACTTGGTCCATTCCTAATCGGCTGGTCAATTGATCATCTAATTGTTCAGAAGAATCTGCGGGGACTGATGATCATGTTGGGTCTCTTGGCAATTATATACGTCATAGGTATCCAAGCAATCCGTGGTCAGATTCTCCGCGTGGGCTGGATTGTGCAGCGTTTACTTGCCCAACTACGTCAAGATCTTTTCACGAAAATACAAAGCCTGCCCATGAGCTTCTTTGACCGTAGCGAAGCTGGGGACTTGATGAGCCGCCTGCTGAATGATGTGAATACTGTGAATCAGGCATTTGGGCAGACAATCGCACAAATGCTGGGTAACCTGTTCAGTTTGCTTGGGATTATCGTGGCGATGCTCTCAATCAACCTGCATCTAGGTTTGGTGAGCAATTTGGCTGTGCCATTCATGATTGTTACGACTAACTTATTTGCACGTTGGGCAAGAACTAAATTTCGTGTCACTCGTCAGACGATTGGTGAGCTTTCTGCTAGGTCGGAGGAGGACATTGGCAGCGTTCGTGAAGCACAAGCATTCAATCGCGTAAATTTCAACATTGAAGGGTTTAACTACTTAAATGCAGCCAATCGTAATGCTAATATCCAAGCAGTAGCTGTGACCGCAGCGTTTTTACCTTCGATTGATTTTCTCAACACACTCGCAACGGCAGGAGTATTGGCTTATGGCGGCTATCTAGTCGTCACGGGATCTGCTACCGTGGGAACGGTTACCGCCTTTTTACTCTATGTTCAGCAGTTTTTCCGACCCATCCAAATCCTTAGCCAGTTTTACACGCAAGCACAGTATGCTTTAGCTGGATTAGAGCGCATTTTCCTGCTGTTAGATGAGCCTTCGCAGCTTGAAGACGCACCAGATGCTGTGGAAATGCCTCCTATCCAGGGAGAGGTAAGTTTTGAGAATGTCACTTTTGGTTATAATTCTCAGCAGATGGTTCTTAAAGGTGTGAATCTTCATGCAAAGCCTGGGCAGATGATTGCTTTGGTGGGTGCGACTGGGTCAGGTAAAAGTACGATTATTAATTTGATTCTGCGCTTCTATGATGTGTTTGGTGGTGCGGTTAAAGTGGATGGTATTGATGTCCGTAGTGTGACTCAGGCAAGTTTGCGTCGTCAAATTGGTCTCGTCCTCCAAGATAATATCCTGTTTAGCAGCACAGTTGCCGAAAATATTGCCTTTGGTCATCCGCAGGCGACGCCAGCCGAAATCGAAGCTGCCGCACGGATTGCTAATGTCCATGAGTTGATCACCACTCTCCCTCAGGGCTACGCTACCCACTTGGGTTCACAGGGAACAACTCTTAGCCAGGGTCAGCGACAGTTAATTAGCATTGCCCGTGCGGTTTTGATCCAGCCTCGGATTCTGATTTTGGATGAAGCGACTAGCAGTATTGACACACGCACGGAAGAACTGGTGCAAGCTGCGATCGCTCGATTGCTAGAAGGTCGCACCAGCTTCGTGATTGCCCATCGCCTCAGTACAGTCACCCAGGCAGATCAGGTATTAGTTATTCAGCAAGGTCAAATTGTAGAGCAGGGTACTCACTCTGAATTAATTGCACAGCGGGGAGTCTACGCTAACCTTTACTCCATCCAGTTAAGTGAAGCTACCTGATCAGCTTTTTTGAGCATTCTTCATCTAGTCTCCAGTTTATTGATAATAATAATCGAATTAGAGGGATGGGAGAGAACACAGCGACGCTGTGTTCTCTCCCATCCTTTTCATGATTATCATTATTGTTTTATTTTTTAAACAGGTATACTACATAATTGTTAAAGGTCGCGGATGCGCTGAGGCTGACTTGAGAATATTTTTAACTTCTAATTCCATTTGATTTACGTTCTCTCATATTGCTTTTAGTCTAAACTCCAGTAAAGGAGGCTCAAACCGCATCTCGAACCTCGCCCTAAGTTGCGAGAAATGCAACCTCAAAAAAGGGACTCAGAACATTGAGCAGTTTTTGAGAGGTGACCCGCAACGCCTAAAAGAAGTACTCGCGCAACTAAAGAGACCACTAGCCGACACTGCCGCAGTCAACTCAACCCGGTTCAAGCTACTAGAGGTACTCAAGGCAACTGGACTACCTGTAGAGACTGGTTCTGGTGGGTTAACCAAATTCAACCGAACTACCCAAAGCCTTGATAAAACACACTGGATTGACGCGGCATGTGTCGGTAAATCAACACCCCAAAAGCTCAATATCAAAGGTGTTAAACCACTACTGATTAAGGCTGCTGGACACGGTTCTAGACAGGCTTGCGGTACTGACAAGCATGGTTTTCCTACACGCCACTTCTCTAGAACCAAAATACACTTTGGGTTCAAGACTGGGGATATTGTCAAAGCCGTTGTCGAGAAAGGTAAAAAGGTGGGTGAGTATTTCGGCAGGCTTGCTACTCGCGCTCGTGGTAGCTTCAACATCTCAACCAAAAAAGGTTTGGTCGAGGGTATTTCTTACAAGTGCCATGCCTATAACATTTGGCTCTACCGATCCCCTTATGGTAATTAAACCTCAATCAGGGTGAAAGCCTTATAAGGCAAGGTTTATCAAGATTAAACATATTATTTTGGTTAAAATGCT
>Ga0209611_10010604_pt1 | contig 13517 bp, 5 predicted proteins | sample S1TSphgellanicum_3_FD_187693 | JGI IMG/M metagenome (GOLD analysis project Ga0209611, IMG submission 187693) | Host-associated microbial communities from peat moss isolated from Minnesota, USA - S1T2_Fc - Sphagnum magellanicum MG (SPAdes) (version 2) | ecosystem: Host-associated > Plants > Peat... | reverse complement strand
TATTGTTTATTCTCTGTCCAATGGTCTCTCGCCTCCTCACCCACCGGTTCCCCCCCCCAATGGTCCATCCCACCCCATGTGTAACTTCCCAGCTCACCACTTTTACCCCAACACGATACTTACCCCTGAAAAGCATCATTCCACCCGTCTGATTCTCGATCTAACGCTCCTAACTCACTTTATCACATCTTTATTCCTCTCCCCCCCAGGGTAACTTAAAGTAAGTTAAAGTAAGATAAAGACAGACGGACTGATAGACGCGATCGATGGCTGGCGTGTGTCTCTCCGCCACCACAACCCACAGCGCCAAAATTATACAAAGGCCGGTTCTGCCATAGAATGCTTTTGCAGCAGAATTGTCGTGTCAGACATACACAGATACTAAGTGAATTAATATATAAGATTGAAGGAGCTTCACAGATTGAGCGAAATCAAAGTCCCCTTGCAAAATCGAAAAACCAACAATTGAAAGAAAAGCTAGGAAGAAAATGGACTACTACTAGTGATGTGATGACTTTTGTTATTTTTGATACTTTGCAGCAAAGTTTTGAAAAGCTTGTTGATCAACTAGTTGATGAAGTTTTAATGAGCTACGAGAGTTGAGCTATAACAATTTCAATGGCGTTGCACATCATCATGTAGATCATACAATTACTCATGAGTTGTAGGAAGAGATGAACTTGTTAGTTGCCAAGTTTGGGCTTGTCAAGTTGTAGAAACAACATGTGAAAAAAACTTTGAGACCTTTAAAAGAAAAGTTAGCTGGTGAAACATAGAGGACAATAAAAACTTGAAAGAAAAGTTGAATAAAGATAGACATGTTGTGCATGTAAAAGGACAAGAGGTCCAAAACATGGAAAGGCTTTCTTTAAAACTACAATTCAACAACAACAACATGAGCTTGTTTCCAAATCTTTGAGCTCAAGAAGTAACTCCATGATAGAGTTGCAACCACAAAACTCAAGGTGTTTTACTTGAACAAAAGTTCCAAGCAAGTGAAGAAATTGCAGCTGAAGTTTTATTCGGTGATTAAAAACAAAGATGACATGCACTTGTGGAAGCGGACAACAAGAGAGCGGATTCGAACCCAAAAGTGGAAGAAGGCATAATGGCAACACAAAAATATAGTAGCAAGCAAGCAACAAAGAATATTTCTGAAACATAAATATAATATAATATTATTAATTTAGAATATATTTATATATACTATGTACCATACTATATACACATAAATGTATGTGTATATTAATATGCACACAATATATTAGTATTAATATGTTATAAAATATATATTATATATAATATGTATATATAATACATATATTTTATAATACACACATATATATCTATTCAATATTTATACTTTATATACAAATATTTATTGAATATATATAATTAATATTTTGTAATAAAATTATAATTTCCAATTGTGTAAATTATATTTAATCAATATTTTTTTAAATTTAATTTTATAAAATTAATATGTTGTAAATTTATGAAGCCTAAACCCATGGACAAATTTGATAAAACTTGTTAATTTTGGTTAAAATAACATAAATTTGTTGAACTATGTTATTTTGAGTAAACTTGGGGTGATGAAAGCTAAAGTTGGTTATTTTGGTTAAACTAGGATAAATTTTCTTATATTTTGATAAATTTGGGCGAAAATTTTAAAAAATTGGTTTAAAATAATAAATTTAGTTAAACTAAATGATTTTGGTTAAATTTGGTTAAACCTAGATTTTAAAAAATTAATTTGGTTAATTATTATTGAAATTGAATACATTTGGTTAAACCTAGAAAATTTTAGTTAAAATTGTTATATATTTTGCTAAATTTGAATTAACTAGGCTAAACTTGTATACTTAATTTAAATTTGGTTAAAATTGGTGAAATCAAGTTACATTAAGCCATTTAAGTTAACTTGGTTGAACTTGGTTAAATTTGAATAAATTGGCTAAACTTGGTTTAAATTTGTTAAATGTATTTTCAAAAGGTATTTTGGTTGAACAAGGGCCAAAATTAGGCTAAATTGAGCTAATTTAATCTAAGTTTAGCTAAACTCGATGACATCTAAAGGTTGTTAAAATTGGTACATTTAGCCAAATTAAACTAAACTAAGTTACATATGTTAAAGTATGCTACATAAATTAGGATGAGCTAAAATAAGATTGATTAGAATAATTTAAATTATTTAAAATAAACTAGGCTACTTGAGGTAAATTAGCCTTTAGATGGTTAAATTAGGTTAAACTAGGATTGGATTAAATTAAACTAGGTTTAAATTTATTCATATTAGAATATATACCTAGTCCTATCCAAAGGCTACTTATTAGCAAGAATTTGAACCCACCTAAACCTATATTTAGTAGTTAGTTGTGACCTAATTTGTCTATCTAAGCTTATTTAAGGTCTACTTAGATTTATTAACCTTTTTACTTAGCCTAGCTTGTTTAACCTACCCATGTATGTACCTACTAAACCTAACATTTCATGGTTACTAATCATGTAGTTGTAATATTATAGTCATATGAGACTAAAAGTCTTATAATCATGACTAAAATCATATATGATTGGGTCATATTGCTCCATGACTAAGTTTGCACATTAGTCAGAATATGTCCTAGTCATGGATGCTATGTTTTGGTGTAGTGTGTTTTACAAATTCTATAGAAGAAACACTTTCATAGTTCATAAGGACATCATAAAGAGAAATTTTTTTAATTTATGATTTAAAAAACCAAAATATTGAAACAATTAATTGAACACATTAAATTCTTGTGATGAAAATTGATGAAATTTTATTCAAGAATTTGATGTCCATATTTGTTTGAATCATCCTCCACATATTGCAAAATTATACACCAAATCAAAAAAAAATTTTAATCAAAAAGTTTCAATCTTACAACTTAATTTGCTAATGAAACATTTTTGCTGACAATCTTAATTCATGGTATGCATTATATTAAACGTCACACATATAATTAACCATGTTAATTTAAAATTAGTGCCGTATGAAAATCCATTGGGAATAACAAAATTCCTAAACAATAAAGTAAATAAACTACATTCATTACATTAGTTCATATTTGCATAATGAAAAAATTTAAGAATTGATTTCTTTTTTTTGTTAATTGTGAATTACAAGTTCATTTTGACATGTCCAAATTGATGCTTAAACCAATGTTGGCTAGTTCTTGTGGTTTAAAAAAAACCATTAGACGTAGGTGTAAAGTCTTTTGTAAAATGGAAGACCCTTTTGTTTTAGGTTTAAGAAATATTGAAAATAACTAAAAGTAATTGTCACTTTTGGAGTAAAGTCCAATTTTTAGCCTAATCGTCCTTTCCTTGGTAAAGTATGCAATGCTTTATAAGATTCATTGGTTTTGGGTCGAATGTAAGTTTATTTTTAATTACCTAGACCAAAGACCACGAGGAGAACATTTTTTGAACCTCCAATAAGATGAACCAATATGTGTCTACATGTTTAGTTTTTCTCCTATTTAGGGGTAGGGATAGAGGATCTTGATTTTTTTTGGATTTAAAGGTTTTGTTCCCTCGCTTGTTCCCAAATGAAAGAATGAAAAAAGACACAACATAACAAGTCAATGGATTAATAGGGAAGTGCAACATGAGAAGAATGAAATCAAAAACTAAAATCAAAAATTTGCACCAAGGCTACTTATTACAATTTTGTGTTCTCAAAAGAATAAAAAGAAAGAGGAGAGAAGATATTTATAATAAAAAACACTTTGTATTTAATATTTGGAATCCTCCCCAATCAATTCAAATAGTAGACCACTTATGTGATTGCTTTGCACCTCCATGCCTTTTCCCAATACTAGGCCACTTATGTGGCATGCTATTTGTTTTTCTATCTAGTTGTTTATTTACCATATAGCTATCAAGCCATCTATCATGTGCATGTTCCTTTTTAAGAAAACCTCTTTTTAAAACCAATTTTGGCTTTCTTTCACAAATTCAAACCTTCATCCTTCAACATTTAAAAGGTGGAATGACAAACACAATGCATGAATGCATAAAACCAAGCAAGCTTTAAAAAAACTCAATTTTTTTTCATATCTCTTGCTACAACAAAATAAAATTTACATTCATGCCTTAATTTATTGTATGTATCAAATAAATTGTGAAGTGAATTTAAACAACTCCAATGTGCATAATATTTATTTTCTCTTCATCCTAGTTTTCAATTTATGTTTTAAGACAATATATCAATAGTTGACAATTTTAAAGTTATTTATGTGCATGCTATTTATGAATCAAACATAAATGCAAAGTAAAAACATGATTTTTTTTTCAACAAATTGGTGCACAATGCTATCAAATTCAGCATATCCACACAAATAAAACATACACACAAGTGTAGTTGGGCATGACACATCAAGTTCAATCTTACATAATAGTTGCACAACATGAACAATTTTTTTCAAATTTTGGAATGTACCCCATGTTATGATAAACTTTTTAATTATAACTAAAATTAAATGCTTTTCAATGAAAAGCATGTACATTGGTCTATGATCAATCCTTCAAAAGCAAGGATTAAGGTATTGTCCAGTGTGGGGGAATTTATTATTGTTATTTTAATTATTGCCAATTTTAAGTTTTTGGAGAAATAATCAAAGAATTGTTAGTTTTGGGTATTTAGAATCAAAACACCCACTGGTTTTAAGTATTTGAAAAAAATCAAAATCAAAGAACTCTGGATTTTGGGTATTTCAAGAACCTCAAAAACCATAAGTTTCATGAAAGAACAACTAGTCTTTTAGGCTGTTATTTGATTTTTTTCAAAAATGAAAAGAATAATTATGTATCAAAATCAAAAAATTGATTTTTTGATAATAACACGTTCACACTTGCAGTTATCGTTTTGTTAAATCTTTGTTCCAATAACTTTGTTCACGCTTGCTCAAATTTAACAATTGGTAGTTGATGTGTACATATGACGTGGCACACTAATAATGCACTTACCACTAACTAGTAGTTCATTAACAACATAATTGAAAATGATAAAATTCATTACAAAATGTAGATTCATGCATGTTACAACGTGTTTTAACAATGGTAAACGAACAAGTTCGAAACTGGTATGATAAAACTAACTACAATTGAAGCTCCAAAACAACAATAGAAGTGTTCCATTGTGAAGGGAAGCTTTGCTTTTCCATCATGGAAGGAAGTTTTGAAGCAAGGACATTAGTGCTCCATTGTGGAAGGAAGGACTAAAATAGGAACAACATGAGACATTTTGTCCCCAAGAAAAATAATGTTCCATCACAAAGGGACACTTTGAAATAACAAAAACATGAGAAGTTTTGAAAATGGTTTCAAATTTGAATGCAAATGTGTAAGCAAATGCATGTTCACATATAAGTGCAAGTGCACAAGGAGGTGCAAATTCATAGACAAATTTTGGAGGAAAAACATCCATATGTCATGGATGAGATCGTGGTGCTAGCAGATCGAAAGAACAAGGTGTGATTCTTTAGCAGTGACACAAGAACACAAAAATGATGCTGCAAAAACTATAAGGAACACTAGGGAGCTAATTGAAAATGTTGCGAAAATGACAACGTTGCATAGCAAAGCAAGAATTGATGATAATACAAAGTTGTAAAGCAAAACGAAAAATGAAAACGAAAATCAAGCTAGCTTGAGGTGTGAAATGAACATGAAAGAACCTTCCAAGGAACTTTGATGATTGCATATTATCACTTTTGGCCGTTAACAAAAAAGAGATACCCTAAACAATGCTTGTTCATCAAAACAAACTTTAATCAAGAGACCCATCTTTAACCCCATGTGTGAACAAAGATAAAATAAAATTAATGATCATAAGGTAGATAGTGTCGTATTAGGAGCCAATGGCTATAATCCTACAAGATACTTTCAAGCTAGGGCCTATCATTGTGACAACCTATCCCTAAACGTGAATAAACATTAAGTGATATTATATACTAGAATTGATATTTGATTGTTTCAGAACTTTATTTATCAACCTTAAGAATTGCCTCCATACTCAACATGGGTTCAGTGCAATTTCTAATACCCGCTCAACACTAGTATTGTTTTTACTACTTATCCATTCTCCTAACAATCATACCTTCAAATGCCAACTTGTGTAAAATGTGTTAAAGCTTTGCTAGAGTTTGGCGATGGATGAAAATGGTCATAACTTTAGAAAGTTGAACACTGGATGAAACTAGCAAAATTGAACTTGGGCTAGCAGGACAATTGAGGGGTTGATACACAATGTCAATTTCTTAAAGAAGTTGGAACAACTTCGTTGGGTGTTCATCCATTGTCCCACTTTCTTGGGGGAGGTTGGCCCCATTTCTTCACATTTTCAAGCTCAGCCATTTGTCCATTTTCTGCAAGAACACTTGAGCCAATTCTCCAGGACTTTTCAATCCATCATCCAACTTTTGCCAACAAATGTGTTCCTTTTCAAAGTGTCAACTTCCCCAAATTTTCACAACACTTTCTCAAAATTTCATCCATTTGTGCAAGTTCTCTAAATGCCTTCCCATAAGAAATGGGACCAACTTTTTTTCAGATTTTCATCCACTATGCAACTAGTCCAAGTGGTCAATCTAAACCGACATTCTATTTTCAGGCATACTTAAGAATAAAATAATAAAATAATAAAATAAAATAATAAAGAAGATTACATTCTTGTTAGGCCCCACCAGCACCACTACCTTAACTTATGACATTTTGCACCAGAAATTGCATTATTTATTATTTAATTGCATTGCTTAACTCATTGCACCTTGGCAACTTGGATATTAATTATATTATTTGTAGAAATGTTGAAATTCTCAAAAAAAAGATCCGTTTTATGGGAAGTAAAGAATCTTTTAGAATATAAAATGTTTTAGACTTTTTGGCATGGAATCTTCAAAAATAAATAAATAAATAAATATTCAAGAGACATGTGTTGAAGCCTGCCCCTGTACTCTGGGAAGGTGACATAAAGTTGACAAATTATCAAAAGAACAATGTGACCTCCAAAGCAGGGTTTCTTTTAAAGAATTTTTGGATGTAGCCAAAAGTGACAATCATCCAGCAAATAATTTAGCCACATTTGGCTACAATAATACATATGAAGGTAAAAAACAAAAAAAAAAACAGAATCCTTGTATATTCTTGGCTACCTTCTGGAACTTATCATAAGACTCTGGCTATTTGGAAGTCTAGTTCAAGGACTTAGCGTGCTGAGGCCAACACTGCAGGCCCCCCTTTCTTCAAACCTTCACTCGCTGGCACCTACGAGGCTTGTGAGTATGTCAAACCGAGAGATGGTAATCTAGACCAACCACTTGGGAAGTTTGTAGCCAGTATTAGTCCCACCCATCTAGAGATTGGGGTTAGCCCAAGGTCGTGAGGTAAGCATGAATGCTAAAGCTTCACTAAGTGCGTGGCTTTCCATGTACATCTTACCTAAGTCTTTAGGGAGGCACGAGAATGGAATGAAATGATGATGGAACAACATCAAGATGTAACCACATGCAAAAAGTGGTATTTAAATTCAAAATCTTGCTAATTTCAAACACTTTTTTGGCATGAAAAATCCTTTGTATAGATTAAACTCGTATTTTTCGGGTCAAAATTTGACAAAAATTCGCCAATAAAATAAACTCTCCAAGTCCATAGGGTCAAACCACGAGAAAGGGTTGGCCACACAATCAACATAAACCATGTGAGGATGACAACACCCTTAGGGTGAGTCAAAAATATTGAGGAAGATTTGGCAAAAATATTGGCTATTTTTTTGTAATGGTCCAAAAATGGAAGCCTTAGCCAATATAATGCTTAATTGAATCATCACTCCTATCCTTTCAATCATGTTTAATTCACAATTTAAAAATGTCTCCCATTATATTTATATTTATATTTTGGCATTTGAGCACCTTCACAACCCAACATGGAAATAGTAAATAGCTATTAAAACCAACTTAATGGAAGAATTTTTTAAAATTCTAATTGGATAAAAATAACATTCTTTTTCCTTTGCAAATTTGCATTGAACCTTGGAATTGGAAATCTTATTTACTAGTTTGCTTTTTTTTCTTTTTTTTTTGGAAATCTTGTGTCAAATAGGCGTTTAATCACTTTTGGCATAATAATAAAAAATCACTCAATGATACTCAATATGTTCCCATCACGTTCCCAAAAGTGTCCCCAAATTCTCAATGTGTTCCCTAAGACGTCCCCAATAGCACCTCGTTTTTTTAATCTCATATTGTTTGGTTCAATTGCCATGCATAGGTAGTAAGTTGTAAAAGGGGGGTCCAAAGGGAAGCCTGAGAAAGCATTCTTCTATTTTGGGGAAGCATATTTTAGGCTCCGAGGTTGGGGGAATGGTTCATGTTCCAAAAATATTGGTGATGGGCCAATCAAATAATTTCTTCTCCAAAAACAAAAAACAAAAAAAACAAAACTACTGTGGGCGCACTCTTCACTAATTAATAAACTGAGGGTAAAACCATAATAAATAATAAAATATATTACCTACTCAGATCAGTGTGTTGTTTTTTTTGTTTTTGTTTTTTCCAAATTTGTGATGTTGCCACATTGGCAATCATCCAGAAGGGGATTTAGCCACGTTTGGCTATAGATCAGCTATTAAAGTAGAAATTGATTAAAATCCTTTTATATCCTGGCTATCTACTTGGTTGAAAAATGGATAGAAACATGGCGATTATTTAGATTTTTTTATAAATTTTCTGTTTTTGGCGATTTTGTTATTGAGAAAGTGAATATTCGACAAAATGTTATTGTTTTGGAAAAAATTCGCCACATGAATTTTTTAAAATATAAATAAATTAAAAAAATGCTGAACTGTCTGAGATATTACCTAGTGGTCGGTAGAATGATAATTAGGAGAGACACAGCAGGGGGGGCACGTAATCACTAATGACGTCATTTGATTCATTAATGACCCACTTAATTAAAGTTTAGCCTAAAAAAGCGCTCTGGGAATTCCCGCAGTGCACTTGCCACTCTCTCCTTCTGCCTCCGCCTTCCCTCCCTCTCCCTCCCTCCTTCCCGTTCCTCGTCGCTTCATGTCTGTTGTGCGTGGGCCCCCGTGGCGTCGTCCCTCCCTTGTGCTGTTCGTCACGGATAGCTCACCTTTCCATTGACAAATTGCATGCTTGCCACACACAAAAAACCAAAGGTAAAACTGCGGTGCTTCTGGATCCTAAAATCTTAGGCTTCAAAATCTCATCTAAACCCCAGCAAGGAAGGAAGGAAGGAAGCTCTGGCGGGCGGGGAAGCTATTGTTGTCGTGGTTTCTGTATATCTGCTGCTACTCTTCTCTGTTTGTTCTCCCTTTCGTTTTTTTGTTGTTTTTTAGTGCTGTTGTTTTGGGGGGAGAAACATTTCTCTCCCGTTCCAAGTAATTAATTGTGTGGGAGGTTTCTTGTTTCTTCTTGGGTTTAGTGGGGTGGAAGAAGACGAGGGCGAGGACGACTCTTTTGCCTCCTCTCTTCTTTACTCTAGTTTCCTTCGCTTTACAATTCTTTGTAGAATGTCCGTTTCAATTGCGATTTCTAAGCGCAGAACTCCCAAGGCCAGACACAAACTTCAAATTGAGAGGATAGTTTTTACAGCATTTTGGACTTTTTCCGGAGCAGGGACTTGCTGCGGCTACCAGTCTGCTGATCTCTCTCTAGAGAGAGAGAGAGAGAGAGAGAGAGAGAGAGAGAGAGAGAACAACAAATCGCTCGTTATCAGATAGTGTCGCGGTGAAATCGGGTTTTCCACTTGTCTTTCTTTTCCAAGTTTCTGTTTTGGCCAAGGAACAGTTGCTGGAAGTGCTTGTCTCCCCCCCTCCGGACCTCTGAGACTCAATTCTTTTCGGCTGCAAAGGAGACTGTACCCGCTTCTTGAACCCTTTGGGTTCGGGGGACACTTGCCCCTTCAGTTGCTTCACAAAAGAAAAGGTAAGTGTTACGAAGTCTACTCACAAAGCGAATTTTTGAATGAGAGCGTTGATGACATTAGCATCTGTTTTCTTGCAAAACACATTCAGCATAACAGCCAGACTCTTCGCGTTGCCCATCATTTGTAGAATTACAGAGCAGCCAGACTCTTCAAGTCTCCATCCGATGTAGAATTAGGGTTTGACATCCATCATGGTAAAGAAAGACCCTTGTGTGATAATGGCCAGGTGGTGAGAGTACAGCCAAAATATGGACAGAGAAAGAGTAATCTTTGATTCTTCCTCAGAGGATCTCATCACAACACCCCTAGTGACTGACAACGATGGCACTGGAATTTCCAACATTAGTAGCTCAAGTCTTGTGGGTGGGAGAACCAGAGGCAGTGGTAGTGGAAGTGGAGTTCAAGGAGCTGTCAGGTACCTGAGGAGGGCAGGGAGCAGGGGGCTCAACAGGGCGCCATCCAGGCAAGTACGTGAAGCAGCTGCAGCACATCTTGATGAGCGGCAGAATGATTGGGCTTACTCCAGGCCAGTCGTACTGTTGGATCTGCTGTGGAATTTAGCATTTCTTCTGGTGGCCACAGCAGTGGTGATTTTGAGCAGGGATGAGAGACCCGAGGTGCCATTGCGCTTGTGGATTGTAGGGTATGCATTGCAATGCATTGTGCACATGCTTTGTGTCTCCTTGGAGTATAGGCGGCGGCGTCAGCGGCGTGCTGCTACACCTTCTGATACACCAGTGGAGACATCCCTATCACATGACTCTATGCAGGCTTTGGATTCGACTGGTGGTGAAAATGCTGACACCAGGTGTTTTAACTCTTGCCAATTTATGCAAGAGACTTGTGCTCTTTACAAATGCTCATTGCAATTTGCTTCGAACTCTACTGGAAAATTTCAGATACTCGTCAAATGCAGCAAATTTAGCTGGCAGTGGTGATTTTCACCATTTGGGACTAGGGATGCTTTCAAGCGGCATCTATCTCAGTTGCAAATGGTGGAAAAGCTAGAATGGCAATCAGTACACACTTACAGAAAGTTTCTGATTTGTCTTCTGATTTTTGAAACCTTTGGCATGCAGCTTAGTGAAGCGGTTGGAGTCTGGCAACACCATGTTCTCGTTTGTATGGTGGATGTTTGGGTCCTATTTAATCATTTCTGGAGGTGAAGATCTTATCAATGAGGCTCCATACCTTTACTGGTGAGGAAACCTGCAAACACCTCCACATCTCTGTTGGAGTTCACTTCCATTGACAACCTAGCTCTGATGAGTACTGTCTGTAGTAAATATTTCAATAGGAGATAATAGACTAATGGGGCAGTTAAATTATTTTTCAGCTATTTCAGAAATTTCCTTAGACATGCACTGAGAATAGATTTGGGGGATGCTCTTGTGATTTATGATCTGTTGCTTACTGGATCTGCAGGCTGTGTTTGGTGTTTTTGGCATTTGATGTGCTCTTTGTGGTGTTCTGCGTTGCATTGGCATTTGTCATTGGCATTGCTGTCTGCTGTTGCCTCCCCTGTATCATTGCCATCCTCTATGCAGTTGCTGAAGAGGTGAATTATTCATGTCTCTATTTTCTTCCACATTTAATAGCCAGTGATAGATAGGTCTTCCCTGTGATGCAGTGATTTTCTCCTTCATAGAAGGAGATGAGGCCATGGTCACTAATTCCACCTATCTAGCAGTGCTGTCCTTTCTGGAGTTTCAGAGAGCTTATTGAATGCTTGTCCCAAGAGTTCATATGCTTGAATGAAGACTCTGTTATCACTCGCAACTTTGTTGCTGGTTCAAAATTTGGATGATGCTAGAAGCAGCATGGTACAGTGTCTGCATATGCTGGAACATGTCTTGCAGAGTTTGCAAAGCAGTTTACGCCTGGAGAGATGTTGAAGCATGCCTCAGATATCTTCATATGTGGTAGAAGCACCGAGGATTTTCTATAGATGACTATCTCTCCAACTCATTCAAGTTTTTGCCCTTAATCAGGAGGGTGCATCAGAGGAAGAGATCAATGCACTGGATAAGTACAAGTTCCGGCGCACTGACAGCAACAGCTCTAGTGTGGTGAAGACAGGAGCTTTCACAGGGGTGATGAGTTTGATGGGATCTTCAGACAGGGTGACTGAGCGTGCCATAGATGGCGAGGATGCGGTATGTAGTTAGGTCAAGATATATGTTTGTTGATTGCACATCTCATCTCATAACAGGTTCAGTGACCTACTGGTGATGAAGGATGTGATGTATTGATGAACGCATTTTCCTCACACTTGCGCATTAGGAGGGACTAATCACGTTTTGGTGCTTTTAAGATGTTGTCTTACTGCAAGCAAATGGACAGCACCTCTGAATTGCAGTTGTTATATGTGCAGGAATGTTGCATCTGCCTTTCTCAGTATGAAGATGAAGTGGAGGTGCGGGAGATTCCATGTGGTCATCACTTTCATGCAAGCTGCGTTGATAAGTGGCTGCGCATCAATGCCACATGTCCTCTGTGCAAACATAACATCATTCATGGCAACAACAGCCATCAGGAAGAGGTGTGAAGGCAAAATAACAAATGTGCTACTCTGGGACGATTCTTACTATCAAAACCTCCACAACAGTTTCTGTTTTTCTGTTTGCTAAAAGACTGGAGGATGCCAGGAGGCAAAGGCTTGTGAGTAGCATGTAAATGTTAGGTGTTTGGGACAATTGTTGCTCAATTCTACAGGTGTTGTTAAAGGCCATTAAAATCAGCATTACCCATTAGGCACTTTCAATAGTTCGCAAGGGATTTTGTTTGGTTTCAGGGAAAGTAGAAGCTGGCAAATTAGAAGAAAGATAACAAGTTGATGAGTTGAATGTTGTTCGTTATAGAAGGTGAGCTAGGTTGTCATGGTGCAACATTGGAATCCTTGCCAAAATCTTTTTGCAAGAGCTGGCATCATTTGTTGAGCAGTTTCAGCTAAGTTATTCAGGATCAATGCAACATACAGAAATCAACAGCAGCAATGAAAGCTTGGTGCTCAACATCCCCACAACTTTTGTGTGCGTAAAAGAAAGAGGGCTTCTTCCTGTCAGTTGCAACAACTTTGTGTGTATAAATTCTCTCCTTAAATCAGCCACTCGCTGTGATTGCAAACAACTCAGCTCTTAATATGCCATTAATAAATAATTGGTTAGAAATTAACTAGGGGAAAAAGAGAGGCCTAATCACCAATTGACATCATTGTGTAATGTGCTGGTGTTTTTTTTTCCCTTCGCACCTTTGTGCTTTTTGTCACATCTTTCATCTTACCTACTGATACCGAATAGTATGAGGCTTGGCTCCTTTCGGTGTTGGAGACCATTACCAGCAATGCTCACTGCCTTGCTTCTTCACAATTTTAGGGGTGCTCCTTCCTCATTGTTTAAAATTTTGTTTTAGGTTCATTATTTTGCTTTTGTTGTGTCATGATGGTATCTCTTTTTTTCCTTTGCTTGGCATGTTGTGATTGTGCATGGTGTTGTCTATTTTTTTGTAGCTTTTAGGACAGTCTTTCCTCACTTTTTGTTTTGTTT
>Ga0209611_10010601_pt1 | contig 13519 bp, 11 predicted proteins | sample S1TSphgellanicum_3_FD_187693 | JGI IMG/M metagenome (GOLD analysis project Ga0209611, IMG submission 187693) | Host-associated microbial communities from peat moss isolated from Minnesota, USA - S1T2_Fc - Sphagnum magellanicum MG (SPAdes) (version 2) | ecosystem: Host-associated > Plants > Peat... | reverse complement strand
TTTGTTTTTTTTTTTTTCTTTGGATTTTGTGATATAGTCACATTGGCGACCATCCACAACGACCACAAGGAGGATTAATTTCAGTGATGAGTAATCGAAACTGGTATATGGGGATTTTTTTGGAATTCTTTGTATGGTCACGCATGGACCATTCCAAAGACAATTTCAGAAATAACTATCTCATTTTCAAGCTTAATTATTTATTTTTCTTTTAATAATGACTTCTTTTTTATTTAATTTAACAACTATCTCCCACCTTTCCTAATAACTATCTCCATTTTATATCTATCTCACTTGTTTTTTCTCCTTGTCCACCAACATAGATATGAAAAAACAAATTAACATGCGTTTTTTCATGTCCATGAAATGTATATTAATTTAAATTAATTTTGACATTGAAATAAATAATAATGAATTATTGAAAATCATAAGAAAAAAATTAAATAGTTGATTGTCGTTGGCAGTGTGTAACAGTGCAATGCTCAAATTATATGCTACATCATTGAAAAGTCTTTTTTAAAAAAATTAACTTTGCTTTTGAATGATGAAAACTTACTAATCGTCAATAAAACAAAGCACCCAACAAAGGGAGAGAAAATGGCACAAGATGAAAGGACTCATGTCCTAGGAAATGAAAATTCCTCCAATGAAACACCCAACAAAGGGAGAAAAAATGGCACAAGATGCAAGGACTCATGTCCTAGCAAATGAAAAATCCTCCAATGAAGGCAGATCACAATGAAATAGGAACAAATCAAATATCTAAATTTCTCAAATGTGATAAGTATATCAAATAATGAAGAAGAAAAGAACAAAAAAAAACATCTAGCCATAAAAACCTTCACCTATAGCAAACAATACATTTTAAAATAGAGGTCACCCACGCACATTGCAACGTCACTAAAAGTCTAGCTTTGTTTATAAAATGAACACAAAATTGAAATAAAAAAACTTCCAATGCTTTTCACTATTCACACCATGTTAACACATCAATGAAACAAAATTGTCAACCTATTCATGCAAACACCCAAAAACCTTTGTGGTTAAAAGGAGAAACATAACCACTAAATATCGATCATAATAAAGACTATCTTTAACCTAATTGTCACAATAACCCCATGCCATGACATAAAGTTGCTTGCAAAACCAAATATGTGCAAATGGGGTTAGTGAAGATGACATCAAACAACATCCACCATCCATTAAAACCACACATCAACCAATTGATGTGAAGACAAAGACAAGTGACAAAAAAATATGAATGTACCCACATGGAACGTAAAATTTTGCATCCCTTACAATAGATGCCAAAACATCTCACATAACATCATGGGAACTCGTTTTTTTCTTCACATCATGAAAAGCCATTTTTTTTCACAATGGGCACAATCAAAAAAAGTGGATCCCCATAGGATCCAAAAATTGGTCACAAATGCAATGCTTGAAAGGAACATTAGTATAATAAATAAATACATGACTAAAAACATAAGGTGCAACATATGGATTGTTGAGTAAAAATTATAATTTAATTAATTCAAATATAAGGTACGTTTTATTCAAATAATCAATTTAATTATAATATAAAACATATAATAATTTGAAGTAATTAATTATAATTAATATAAAATGATTTTAATATGTATATAATATATAATTAAATAATGATAAAATTATTAAAAAATAGGTTGGACAATTATCTAATACCCCTAAAAATGGTTGTTTGACACATGTAGATCTCAAACTTTATATTAAGTGTCCCCCAAGATGTAATGTCACAAACCAAAGGTTAAAAAATGAAAAAAACCAACCTGAATACGTAACATACTTGGTATTAAGTGTCCCCAAGATGCAATGTCACAAACCAAAAGTTAAAAGATGGAAAAACCAAATTGAATATGTAACATAATGAAAAATAAAGTTAAAAACCAACCCAAAAATAAGATCATTGGACAAAGAAACAACCATGCACTTACACCAAGCCTCACACAAGATATTTGAATATTCTTCAATTAATTGAAATTCATATATATAAATAATGAGCTTAAAAATTTGTTAGATTCATAACTTGTTCAAATTGAAAACTTTCAAAACTTTGAAAAAAATTATCATTTCAATGTAATTTAATCACTTATCAAATAATATATTATAAAGGGAAAAGATTGATGATTTCTTTCAAGTTTGAATTTTGATGCATTTTTCAAATATGAATATTTCATGTTTCATCCATGTACTAATTTGTTTTTATTTTTATTTTTATTATATATTTACAAATCAATCACATCTTAGAATTCTAATGTCTTTTGTCAAGGTTAAAGCATTTTAAGTTTACATTTGGATGCAAAAAATTTTAATCAATATTTTTTAAACCCCAATACCATTTAACAAATATAATTGTAATTATAATAAATTAATTGCAAAGTACCAATTTTAATGAAATTTTGTCCATGAAATTTCCCCATATAAAACATCAACCATTAAAAACAATTTTCCCCATCAAAGTTTTCTAGATTTCTTGAAGTCATGGAAATCAATCATATTAAAATTTTGTTCATTATTACATCATGTTATGATAATGTTGATTATTATGAATTTTTGAAATTATAAAATGTTCTTTCATTAAAAATGTACTTGGGCTAAATATATTTTTGTCACTTGACAACAATAAATTGTACTTTCAAAATTAATTTTTAAAAATGTTGTCATGCAAGGGTTTTTTTTAAACCTTTATAATTTATTTGTGTACATTACAATATAAAAGTGCAATTCTGAATCAATTAAAAGTTCATGATTTTTATTTTTTAAATATTTTTCAAACCTAAATCATTTCTATGTGATTTGTACAATAATTCAAAATGAATGAAATCTTATTGACACAATATATAATTTTAGTTTTGCTTTAAATCCTACACATTATAATCTACATTTAGTCAACAATTTAAGCTTTTAACATGCATTCAATTTCCCAAGAGATGTAAATAACTTTCATTAATTCAAACACCTCGACAAATGAAGGTTCAAAATGCATTGAAGTGACCAATATACATGGGTAATTTTTGCAAGTTTGAACATTCTAACAAATGAAAGTTTTGGAGTGCATTCGATTAACCAATAAATGTAGATAATTATTGCAAGCTTGAACACATGCGCAAATTAAGATTTTGTAATACATTGAATTGGCTAGTAGATGTAGGTATTTTTTGCAAGCTCAAACAATTGTTCAAATTAAGGTTTTTTAGTGCACTAAATTGTCCAATAAATATAGGTAATTTTTGCAAGCTCGAACAATAGTTCAAATTTAGGTTTTGGAGTGCATTCAATTGACCAATAGATGTAGGTAACTCTTGCAAGCCCCAACAACTTGACAAATGAAAGTTTTGGAGTGCACTCAATTGGCCAATAAATGTAGGTAATTCTTGCAACCTTGAACAATTTAACAAATGAAGGTTTTGTAGTGCACTCAATTGCCCAATAGATGTAAGTAATTCTTGCAACCTTGAACAATTCAACAAATGAAGGTTTTGGAATGCACTCAATTGCCCAATAGATGTAAGTAATTCTTGCAACCTTGAACAATTTAACAAATGAAGGTTTTGGAATGCACTCAATTGCCCAATAGATGTAGGTAATTCTTGCAACCTTGAACAATTTAACAAATGAAGGTTTTGGAGTGCACTTAATCGCTCAATAGATGTAAGTCATTTTTGCAACCTTGAACAATAATTCAAATCAAAGTTTTGGAATGCATTCAATTGGCCAACAGATGTAGGTAATTTTTGCAACCTTAAACACTTCCACAAATCAAGGTTTTCAAGTTCATTCAATTAGCCAATAGATGTAGGTAATTCTTGCAACCTCGAACACTCCCATAAATGAAAGTTTTGGAATGCACTCAAATTGCCAATAAACATAGGTAATTCTTGCAAGCCCCAACACCTTGACAAAAAAAAGGTTTTGGAGTGCACTCAAATTGCCAATAGATGTCGACAATTCTTGAAATCTTGAACAATTTCACAAATCAAGGTTTTGGAGTGTTTTAAATTGGCCAATACACTTAGGTAAATTTTGCAACTTTGAATAATAATTCAAATGAAGGGTTTTCGACTATACTCAATTGCCCAGTATATGTCGATAATTCTTCAAATCTTGAACAATTTCACAAATCAAGGTTTTGGAGTGTTTTAAATTGGCCAATACACTTAGGAAAATTTTGCAACTTCGAACAATAATTCAAATGAAGGTTTTAGACTGCACTCAATTGCCTAATAGATGTAGGTAATTCTTGCAAGTTCGAACAATTTAACAAATGAAGGTTTTGGAATGCACTCAATTCACCAATAAATGTTAGTAATTCTTGCAAGCTTGAACAATTTGACAAATGAAGGTTTTGGAGTGCACTCAATTCGCTAATTGATGTAGGTAATTCTCATAACCTCGAACAATTGTTCAAATCAAACTTTTGGACTGCATTCAATTGCCTAATAGATGTCGATAATTCTTGCAAGCTAGAATAATTGTTCAAATCAAGGTTTTGGAGTGCACTCAATTGGCCAATAAATGTTTGTAATTCTTGCAAGCTCAAACAATGCTTCAAATCAAGGTTTTGGAGTGCACTCAATTGGATAATAGATGTCGCTAATTCTTGTAAGCTCGAACAATGCTTTAAATCAAGGTTTTGGAGTGCACTTAATTGGCCAATAGACGTAGGTAATTCTTGTAAGCTTGAACAATAGTTCAAATCAAAGTTTTGGGTTATACTCAATTGACCAATAGATGTAAATAATTCTTGTAAGCCCCAACAAGGTGACAAATCAAGGTTTTGGAATGCATTCAATTGGCCAATAGATGTAGGTAATTCTTGTAAACTTGAACACATCAATAAAATAAGCTCTTGAAGTGCATTCAATTGGCCAATAGATGTAGGTAATTCTTTCAAATTCGAACACCCCGATAGATTAAATTTTAAAAGTGCATTCAATTTTCCAAGAGATGTAGGTAATTCTTTCAAATTCGAACACCTCAATAGATTAAGTTATAAGAGTGCATTCAATTTGCCAAGAGATGTAGATAATTCTTTCATATCGACATGTAATTCTTGCAAGCTGGAACACCTTAATAAATTAAGTTTTAAAAGTGCATTCAATTTACCAATAGATGTAGATAATTCATTCATAATAATAGATATTGACATATTAACGCCATGGCTTAAAATATCAAAAGAAAATTGTAAATGATCACATTTCGTTAAATGGAGTACTTGTAAGTGATAACAATTAAACAAGTTATTTGACAACTTTTGGATCATGCATTCTTGGAAACATAACCATCGAAGGTTATTTAAATCTTGACCTTGGATGAAATTTTCCACCATATTTGGTGAGGCTTTTGTTGGGTCAAATAACTTAAGGTTGTCAAACTCCTTTGAGCCATTTTGGAAAAATGAAAGCAAAACTCCACATTCTTTAAAAGAAATGCCTTCTAAAGCTTTCACCACCTATCACATGAAACAAATTACAAACAATTTTCAACATCAATAAAAATAAATTTTCATTCTAATGCCATGTTTTTAATGAAAAAATATTGCATCTTCTTAAATAAAGTTTAAACTTATGGTTTCATTTCGAATTTTGATAAAATATATATAACATAGTATTGAATTAACACATGTTGCTCAAACCTGATTCTTTTGCAAAGATATATTTAGTTTCCAAATAAATCAATTCATTTTAACTTCCACTGTGATATTTCTACCCATGTTTTGTAATTGTTCATGCATGTAGAAGCTGCCATTTTCTGCCCATTTGATTAAAGATCTATCTTTCAAGTTTGGTAATTTAAACATAAGGTTTGATGAATCATCTCCATTCCAATGCATTCGACAAAATGCATAGATGTTGATGTCTTTGCAAATACATTTGTTAAAGTCTATCATAGTTTTCAAAAAACCTAATCAGGATTTATCCTTGGCAATTTGTTAACATTGCCACTTGAAATACTTTGATAGATCTTCGGTACCACCAACATGTGGTACATTATAAAACACCACACCTTTCAAAATTTTCAAAAAAATTTCCCAACAATTTTGTGTTTTAACATCCAAATTAGTCATTTGCTTTTGAGACACATGTTTGTGCATTTTAACCACCAAGCTTTTGAAGACAAGACCTCCAAAACTATAAGCGACCATTGCCATTGGTCCATCCCAAAGAGTTTCATACTTACAAAATATTTTAAAATACACCAAAAATGCATCAACAACAATTTTAATGGTAATGTACATGTACAAATAGTCAAAACATCATATATTGTATATGGTGCAATTTGTCAATCAACACAACAACCTAAGCTAAAGTCCATAACATATTTGTTTGTAAGTTTTTTTAAATTTTTCATTTTCATTTTAAATTTTACCTATAAAATGTTCCAACCCTTATAAACTCGATAATGTACTAATTAATGTAGTTGCTACTATCATGACACATAGTCAAGTACCAGAACAATAGGTGCATAGAGAACATGAATCGGTGAAAGCAAAAACAATAATTAATTGGCAGACTAATGAATAAATGCGTGATTTTTTTATTCACACTATCAAAGAGTTATAGGGGAGTGATTCAATATCACAAAAAATCATTCAGTTTAATGAACCACTTCATTCAAACTAAGTGGGTTTACCAGAACCAATGAATCAATCAATTATTAGCAAATGATTTGTTCAATTGACTACACAAACTACCTTACTAGAAAAGACTTTGGAGGAAATTTTGAAAAACATCTCCACCCAAGTTTTAGAGACCAAGTACATAATCAACTTGGGACAACTATTGAAGATTGTGCCAGACATTAAAAGATACATTTAAAAACTAATTAAACATGTTTGGCTGGTACAACCTAAACCTATTCAACTTGAATGTGCCTATGCAACAATGGCCATTGACCATTAAATGGTAATAATTCAAGTCCATGTTGGTAAAAACATTATTGATGATGTGTTAATTGATGGAGGTTCTAAAGTTAATATCATTATTTTGAACCTAAGAGTATAATTAGGTTTGCTAAAGCTTAATCCAATGCCTTACAATCTATGTATGGCAAATCAAATTATAACCAAACCACTTGGTCTTATTAGGGATTTGAAAATATTTGTTCATGGCATTCCTTATATTGTTACATTCATTGTCATCGATAGTAGTGTTATAAATTTTAGTTACTCAATGTTGCTAGGATGCCCATGGTTGAAAGATGCAAAAGTATCCTGTGATTGGGGAACCAATATTATTACAATACAAAGAATAACTATGGTAAAAACCATAACTATTGCCAAAAAACTTGGTGCTCAAACCAAAAGACCAAATATGTTATGATTTCCATTCTAGAATATTAGATTATCCTACTCATACTAATTTAATTTCAAAACCAATCCATACACCAAATCTTAGTATAGTAGACCCGATTCCAAAACAACTTGTTGAATCGGTATGTATTTTAATTATTAACCTAATTATACCCCCTGATATTATAAAACAACATTTACCTGAAATTTTTTTCCATCGAAAAGTTGGAGAGATGATCGTTGATGAAACACTTGTTCAAGAGTGAGTACAAGATCTAACCATAGTGGGTTGGAGAGTAACTAAAGAGGAATAACTAACCAAAATCAATTTGGGTACCAAAAAGAATGTGTAACAGGTGAAAGTGAACTATGCACTTGAATTGGTTATCATAGACCAACTAATTGAGCTTCTAAAGGAGTTCAAAAATGTATTTGCCTAGACATACAAAGACTTGAAAGGTATTCCACCAAAGATTGTTCAACATAGGATTGAATTCGATACCACAATACCACATGTTCATCAAGTAAGGTACAAGTTGAATTTTAATTATGTTGCCATTGTTAAGCAAGACATAAACAAGTTATTGTTAGTTTTATCAAACCAGTTGAAAAAGCATTTTGGCTATCTCAAATAATAATTGTTCCCAAAAAAAAATGGGAAGTTAAAAATCTATGTGGATTTAAGGAAGCTCGATGCAACAACAAATAAAGAACCTTACTTGTTGCCTTTTTACCAATGAGGTTATTAACACAATTGTTGGACATGAAGTTTATACCTTTTTGGATGGATTTTAAAGATATCATCATATTATAATTGCACCAAAAAACTTACACAAAACCGCCTTTGTTACTAATTGAAAGGTTTTTTGTGGGGGTTTTGATGCGGTTTGGTGTCAAAAATGGACCACCTACTTATCAAAAGGTAATAACCCAAACATTTCATGAATACATTGATGTATTCATTAAAATATTCCTTGATGACTTTATAATTTTTAATGACCTATCAACACACCTTGAGAAGCTCACGAAATGTTTTTTCAAGTGTAAAAAGTTTGTTATTAGACTTAACCCAAACAAGTGTGCATTCATGGTATTTTTAAAAACTATCCTAGGTTTTATAATATTCAATAAAGTGAAAGTTACGGATCCCAATAAGGTTCAAGCCTTAGTAAACATGCCCATACCTACTACCCCCTAGCAGATCCAAGTTTTCAACAGGATGGCATAGTTTTATAGGTGTTTTATCAAAAAAATTGCCTCTATTATGTCACCAATTACCGGATTGCTCAAGAAGTTTAAAGTTTTTGAATGGACTAAAGAATGTCAAATAGCTTGGGAAGAGATTAAAAATCGGTATGTACAAGCCCCTATCTTCATTATTCCAAATTAAGAGCTTGAATTTCATGTTCACACATGTGCATCTCAATTAGTAATAGGAACCATACTTGCCTAGAACCCAACCAATAAATTTGATCAACCAGTTATGTATGCCTCTAGATTACTAAACTTAGTTGACGGGAATTATAATATTACTTAGAGGGAAGCTTTAGCTATGGTCTATGCCCTACAAAAATTCAAACATTCCTTACTAGGTAATCAATTTGTATTTTATGTTGACCACATGGCTCTTGTGCATTTAGTTAACAAGCCACAAGTTTTTGGCAAAATAGTTAGGTGGTTATTGTTCTTTTTGGAGTATGACTTCAAAATTGTTTATAAACCTCGTAGATCCCATTTTATGGTAGATGCATTAAGTAGATTACCCAACCAAATAGAACTAGTTGGTGTACGTGATCAGAACCACTAATGTTCACTTATTCGCAATACAACTATAGTGGTTACAGAACATGTATGACTACTTGTTAACAAGGATAATGCCAGAAATATTTACTATTTCACATAAATAATATTTGATTAAAAAAGTTAAACCATTTGTGTTACAACATGGAATATTTTATAAATTTGGACAAGATAGCAAGTTTTGTCGTGTTTTGCAACCATAATTGGATTTTATCAAACTTATTAAACTAATGAGTCATTATTCTAGCAATCAATACCTTTTAGTTGCCACTTATTATGCTACCAAGTGGGTGGAGGTGAATGTTTTACGCACCAACATAGTTGTTGTTACTATAAAAATCATATATGACCACATTCTTACTTGGTTTGGGTGTCCATTGATTGTTGTTACCGATCAAGGTACACATTTCATTAATGATGTTATTCATTATTTAATTAATCATTTTATCCCAATACATATATAGTTCTACTATTTATTATCCATAAAGGAACGAACAAGCTAATTAAATTACTGACAAAGTTTTCAGTACATTGTTCACAAAATTGGTGAATGAGAACCAAAATGACTAAAATGAGCATTTGTCCATAATTTTAGTTTCCTATAGAACTATTTTTAAGGTTGGAATTGATCATACACCATTCCAACTCATTTATGGATTGCACTCATTGCTACCTACAAAATATTTGTTACCATCCAAACCAAGACAAAATCATGATCCAAAACTTGTTATAGTTCCTACTAGTCAACTATCTGAAATATAAAAACTTTAAGAGGACCAGTTAATAGCACAAGACCTTGTAGCTTCTAACTAGTGGAACCGGTCGTTGGGGTCTTGAAATTGATACATTGAAACAAAATACCAATTTGGAAATTTTGGTTATGGTTTCCAAGGGCTATTGAAACACATAACCCTAAATTTCAAAAACAATGGTTTGGACCACATAAGATGCAACATTGTTTACCAAACAATATAATACTATTACTTATTATTAATAAATTTGATCTTAATCTAATATTAATTAACATTAACAAGTATAAACCTTATAGGTTTGCAAAGGATAACAAATTCCAACCTGTTTTAGCTAAGCCTAGTGATTTTTTATCAAAGGAACGAATTGAAGCAACCCATTTTGATAATTTGTTCATTAAGCAACCAATTAACCTAATTTAATAACCTATTCAATGAATAATCGATTGAAACAAACTATTTTAGTAACATGTTTGATAAAAAACTAATCCAATTTAACATTAAATGTTTGACAATAGATACCATGACTAAGAGAAGAATAGACAATAGTTTGTTTAATCCATAATTGGTTGAAATGGGTATTAATGACCTATTGAAGAGCCAACTGGTTATGAACCTACCAATTAGCCTTAATTTCGTGCGAAGTTATGATGTTTCAATAAACCTAATTACAAGTGTTAACTTCTTTAAAAAAAGATGCCTTAAAAGTTGCATCATTCCCCAAGCTTCGCCACTTTTCACTTTATGTTGGCAATACAAAGAACTGGTGTACCTTTAAAAGCATCTTTTCATTTTTTTCATTCTAGATTTCTTTATACCTTTTGCTACAACAAAATGAAGCAATGAGTGCCTTGGAACAATTGAAAGAGGAAGCAAGGAAGAGGGAGGAAAAATTAGGAAAACAAATAGAAGAGAAAGAGGGGGAGGAAAAAGAAATATAGAAGGTGAAAGAAAAAGATTTTAGAATAACCGAAGCAATTTACATTGAACTGTTTACATCAAGGCCACCTCCTATGTTTTGAAAAAATAATGAGAGTTTTGGGGAAGGAAGTGATGTAGAATGAAACATTTTTTAAGCATTAAAATGTGTTGTTACTATGGGAAAAGGACTAGAAGAAACATTGTGAGGCCTTGGAAGGCATTTTTCACCTCCTAAACCTACATTTGTCATAATTAATGATTCTAATCAAGAAGAATAGGTTGAAAAGAAGATTATGGAAACATAAAAAGTTAAACAACCTATTCAAGTTGAGCACCCATGAGATGTTTTGTCAGCATTGGTTGAAGGAAGATTCTTTGACCAAAAAATTGATTCTCCTACCATATCGGTTGTTATATTGACCATGACGTGGTCTAAGTTCTTGATGAGGGGAAGGGAAAGGAACAAGTGGAGGAAGGTAGTTCACCTACCAAAGTGATTTGGAAGCGAGCACATGCTTAAGCAAAATAAAATCAGAAAATGTTATAGTGGATTCATATGGGCTCCATATAGTGACAATGGGCAACGCATGTTGGTTTGGGTGGCTTGTTTGTTGTTCATTAGATAGTTCCATGACCAAACCTATTGGAAATGTTTTTCCACACCCGAGAGTCCACAAAGGATGGACACATTAGGAGAGTTGTTTGTGGTGAGAATATCACCATTGACCAAATGTTAATCGCTTAGCAATTTGACATAAATGTTGAAGCAGCAGTTGATGCAACAAATGCATTAGTCAAAGAGACCCAAGTTGCTTTTAAAAACATAGTTGGACTAGATGCGTTTATCAACAAAGAATAATGGAATGTCATTTGCATGAAGGAGTACTATGTTAAGTTTGTAACAATTTTGCAAATCATTTACAAATAGGAAAGGTTAGTTTATTTCAGTAACCTTTTTGCCATTATTCTTAATTTGGAAAACAAAGGAAAGATCAACTAATGCTCCATTATGTTGACACAAATGTCAATAGAACTAACCTGGTGGATGGAGCTTTCCCTACTACAAATCATGGTTTGTTCGATTGGGTTTTCTAGTAAAAAAAATACCCAAAAGTGATAAGCATAAAAAAAACCACCCTGTGAATATGGATAAATCGTTTTGTACATTTCCAACATGATTAGATGGTCAAATTGGACCTTGTCATTTTGATTGGCTGAGTGACCAACAAAATGATTAACTATTTGACAAACTATTTGATTAATGGATAGTGAACCATTTCATTGGGTCAATTTTACGCCTAAATTAAAATCATTTTTTGAATTATTATTTTTTAAATTCATAAGCAGGTAAGTAGGTAGTAAATAGGTTTAGGTAGGTCGAAAAAAAACATTTAGGTAGGTAGTTGCTAGCCTAGCCTAACCTACCTAACCCTACCTACCTATCTTAACCTAACTACCTTATTCTAACCTACCTACCCTAGCCTTCTCAACATGCACATAGGTTGTATGTATGAATGAAATCTTATTAACACAATATATAATTTTAGTTTTGCTTAAAATCCTACACATTATAATCTACATTTAGTCAACAATTTAAGCTTTTCGCATGCATTCAATTCCCCAAGAGACGTAGGTAATTTTCATTAATTCAAACACCTCGACAAATGAAGGTTTGGAATGCATTGAATCAACCAACATACATGGGTAATTTTTGCAAGTTGGAACACCGTAACAAATGAAAGTGTTGGAGTGCATTCAATTGGCCAATAGATGTAGGTAATTCTTGCAAGCTCGAACACCCCTTCAAATTAAGGTTTTGGAGTGCACTCAATTCGCCAATAGATGTACGCAATTTTTGTAAACTTGAACACCCCAATAGATTAAGCTCTTGAAGTGAAGTCAATTGGCCAATAGATGTAGGTAATTTTTGCAACCTCGAACATTCCCTTAGATTTAGGTTTTGGAGCGCATTCAATTGGCCAATAGATATCGGCCAATAGATGTAGGTAATTCTTGCAACTTCGAACACCCCTTCAAATTAAGGTTTTCGAGTGCACTCAATTGGCCAATAGATGTAGGTAATTCTTGCAAGCTCGAACACCCCTCCAAATTAAGGTTTTGGAGTGCACTCAATTCGCCAATAGATGTAGGCAATTTTTGTAAACTTGAACACCCCAATAGATTAAGCTCTTGAAGTGAAGTCAATTGACCAATAGATGTAGGTAATTCTTGCAACCTCGAACATTCCCTTAGATTAAGGTTTTGGAGCGCATTCAATTGGCCAATAGATGTAGGTAATTCTTGCAACTTTGAACACCCCTTCAAATTAAAGTTTTGGAGTGCACTCAATTGGCCAATAGATGTAGGTAATTCTTGCAACTTCGAACACCCCTTCAAATTAAGGTTTTCGAGTGCACTCAATTGGCCAATAGATGTAGGTAATTCTTGTAAGCTCGAACACCCCTTCAAATTAAGGTTTTGGAGTGCATTCAATTGGCCAATAGATGTAGGTAATTCTTGCAACTTCGAACAACTCCACAAATTAATTATTTTTTGGAGTGCACTCAATTGGCCAATAGATGTAGGTAATTTTTGCAACCTCGAACAACTCCACAAATCAAGGTTTTGGAGTGCACTCAATTGGCCAATAGATGTAGGTAATTCTTGCAACCTCGAACATTCCCTTAGATTAAGGTTTTGGAGTGCACTCAATTGGCCA
>Ga0209611_10010599_pt1 | contig 13521 bp, 7 predicted proteins | sample S1TSphgellanicum_3_FD_187693 | JGI IMG/M metagenome (GOLD analysis project Ga0209611, IMG submission 187693) | Host-associated microbial communities from peat moss isolated from Minnesota, USA - S1T2_Fc - Sphagnum magellanicum MG (SPAdes) (version 2) | ecosystem: Host-associated > Plants > Peat... | reverse complement strand
ACTTTTGGCAATGTCATGTCCTAGGATATTTTGGGATACTTTTGGCAATATCATGGCCTAGGATATTTTGGGACTAATATGGTTCAGGGTTATAAAAGGAGATAGTCTGGGGAACAACCCTTCAGCATATCAACACCAGTTGATGGGTGAATAAAGCTTGTCTTGTCTTGTAATTCTCCACTTGTTTGTAGTCGGTCCATAACATTAAGTTTAATCATTGATGTATTATAATTGGCATCTAGTTATGTTGTTATTGGAATGTAAATATACTAAGACCAAAAAATATAATCACATATTAAAGTTGATTTTGAATTTGCAACATAATCTTGCTAAAATTGTAAGGCAATTGCACATGGGTTCATTACATAAACCATGCATATGGGATGACAACATTTGTGTTAGTTGGACACAATTGCCACATTATATGTGTTTTTATAAAGAACAATCACATAATCCCCATCATTGCATTTGAGTGCATGAGTTACATATTATAGTTATATGACAACTACAACACAAATTCAATTACCGCATGTTGATAAAAATTGTACAATTGACAAAAAATACATCAGAAATATTCCATACCCTTGCAACTTTCCTAAAACTCATGTGCAACTATTCATTTTCCAACATGAAATTTGATATCAAGAAATGATCATATTTCTCACACAAAGTTGCAATCTAATCATAATATAGTTGGTCCAAACATGATGTAGTTGCAAATTAATGTAGTCTTCACAAACATGATTTTTTCATAATGACTTATAATACAATAATGAAGCATTATACATGACAATCCCAACATAATTCTCATGTTCACTTCAAAACCACTAATTAAAACTCTACATTTTGATCACATTCATGCATATAAATAATCACAATTAACCACAATGCCAAAACATGGTTTTTATGATTATGACAACTTGTTGCCATAGTTCAAATTTAATGATGTAATTGAATGTGGATAATAGTCATAACCATTTATATGACTATAATTATAACTACATGACTTATAGTCATTTTCAAATGCAAGACATGTGTCATAAACTAGGCCATCTTAGATTACCTTATAACATAAACTAGGTTAGTAAACTAGCATAAAAAGGCCTAGGTCAGCTTATATAAGCCTAAAATAGGCCTAGGCTGACCTAGGTTTGAATAAGCCAACTTAGGATAACCTATATTATCGACTTAAATAACTTTAGTTAACTAAGGCTAGCCTAGGATTAATTTTGGTTAGTTTAGATTTAACCTAGGTTTAATTTTAATTATTTTAAGTTCAAAAAAAGGTATAGATAAGGTTGTGCTAAGTTTTTTGTTTGGCCAAGGTTTAACTAAGTTTTAATTTAACCAAGGTTTTGTTTGGTCAAGTTTTTTGTTTGGCAAATGTTGAGCCAAATTTTTATTTTGCAAAGGTTTAACTAGATTTTAGGTTAACCAAGCTTATGCCAATGTTTGACCATGTTATAATTTAGTTAGGATTTAACAAAATTTTAGTTTAATCAAGGCTTATAAAAAAATTAATAAAAATATAACCAAAATTTAGTCGAAGTTTAACCAAAATATAATTAAGTTATATTTTAGTCAAGGTTTATTTTAGCCAAAGTTTTGCCAAGGTTTAACCAACTAATAACCAAACTATAGTTAGGTTATAATTTAACCAAGGTTAAATAACCAATGTTCAACCAAGTTTTAGTTTAATTAAAGTTTAGTCAAATTATAACCAAGTTGTAATTTAACCAAAGTTTTGTCAAGTTTTTGTTTTGCTAATGTTTAACCAAGTTACAATCAAATTATAATTTAATCAAAAACTTGTTGAAGGTTAGTTAAATTATGCCCAATAATTATAACTTAAACAATGTTTAACCAAGTTTTAATTTAGTTAAAATATAATCAAGTTATAGCCACATTATAATTTAAACAATATTTGGCCAAATTTTAATGAAGATTTGATTTAACCAAGGTTAAGCCTAGGTGGCCATAAGTCTTCCCAAGTTAAAAACCCATGCAAGTTTAAGTTGACCTAGAATCTTCAAAGTGCATGTGAAAAACTTAAATCTTCATTCTTGCAACCTAGGAAGTGGCCTAGGTTACCAAACTTCCTAGCCTATAATGGGTGGTTTAGGTTCCTAACCTATAGTAAGTAGCTTAGGTTTGTTAACTGGTAGCCTAACCAAGGTCACCTAGGCATGCATGTCATGTGGTAATTCATGATTGGATAATAGAAATTTTCATTAAATTTTTATTTCCACATGGTAACATATAATTGAGCAATATATATATATATATATGGCCTAGGCCTAGGCTAGCACATGACAACATGTTACTACCATTTAGGCCAACCATGTGGCACAAAAGAATTAATCAAGAATTTATTAATTTATAATTCAAAATTAAATTTCAGTCATTGGATGCTTCTTTGATGATTGTGATAAAAATGATCATAATCATGGAAAATGTAATCACAAATTATAGTTGTGTCCGATGCCATGTATATGACTAGTGAAAAATACGACATGATCATCTTTTGAAATTTGGCATCTAATCAAGTAATAATAGGGATAAAACAAAGGATGAAGGGATGGATGGATGCAATGAAATGTCCACATATCTCACTACAATTATATGGGTAGCTTGTAATATTGTTGACTTTTGTATGATGTTTCCATTTATAACAATTCGAAGATCCAATATTAAAGAGTAGCCTCTAGATCCAACAACAAGCTTGCATGATAATATTCCATTTGTGTTTAAAAAAAAAACATTGTCTCCTTTGGATTATAGTCTTATATCCTCCAAATCAATGTTGCAAAGGAAATAAACTTTATTATGAATATAATGACTTTGTAAATAGAATAACACTTGTAAGAAAATGTTTAGAGAATTTATGATATTGTAAATGTTTGCATTTAACATAACCATGGTTGAAAGAAAATTGCTTTTATAGAATTTCAAGTTGCATTTCAATAGAGCAAAAATATGCATTCCATGAACAACAAACAACATCACTTAGGTGGTGTTGGAAATTGCTATCACATTACCCTAGATGATCGATCTTCATTCATCTAGTAGATGACTAGTTGAAAAAAATTGAAAAAATGTAACTTTAGATGCACACGTATTGCTTCTTCAAGAATCATGGCCAAGGTGACTGGAATCTATTGGAATTAAGGGTATTTCTTAAACAACTTTCTTGGGTTGAAATGCAATTGAACAAAACCTGAAATGGCTAAAAGTTAACAAGCATGAATGTAGATAATTTCACATGGCTTCAATGTATTCCACATGTGGTCATGATTATTTTGTGGAACTTAAAAATATATCACATAGAAATTGTAATTAGATTGTACGGATTTTAAAAAGGGATTGATATGATGAAGACAACAATGTAAGCTTGCTATTTAGTTATACACTTCAAGCAAAATACAATTGTGGCCTGAAAATGATTTCCCAAAGTTTCAAGAAATGGTCATTTGCAAAGGAAATATTTAACAAGGATCAAATGAATACCTATACACAATATTACCAAAAGAAAAATGATCATTCACTCTAGAAAGATGATGTTGATGCCCATGTTGATTCCCAAGATCATCATTGGTTGGAACTTCTTTTCATTGTTTACTATAGGTACATTTTTAGTTGAATGACTTTTCTTTAAATCATAAATTCACTAGAAGAAAATTGGGTTTTTATAACCAATCAATTATAAAAAATTGGTTACAAGTTTATAAGTATATTGGTTTTTTTTGCAATTATTTTTGGCATTTGTTGTGCTTGCAACTACGTTGCAACTTAACTTGTGACTATTTTTTTCTCATCCTTCCATTTGGACATCTTTTTACATGGTTTTCATTTTAAAACACCTCTTTAATTACCATTAGTTGCAAATGTGATCAAATGAGTCACAACCTTATGTGTATTCTAAGTGTATTATGTGTATTCTAAGGTGTATGGGTTTATAATGGTGTATTAAATGTATTATACTTGTCAATATAACTAAGATGTACATGTGTATCATATGAGTTACATATAATGGTTGTATTTAAATTGTATGAAGGTTGTATTTTTAGACATTTTTTTCTTGATTTTCTTGTCATAATTTTTTAAAATATTTACAATAAAATATATTACTGTATTAATCAATAATGATTGAAAAATATCCATAATTAAAAAAATACTAATTGAACTCAATATTCACGATTTTTAAATTATATTTATTATTATTATTTAAAATATTCACACTTTTTTAATTGTAACTAGAATATTGATTATAATTACTATAATTATATTAATTTCAATTAATATAATATATAATAATAATTAATTATGATTATTTATTAACATAAAATAATATTATAACCTTAAATTTTACATTAATTATTCACATTTTGAATAATTAAAAATAATTCATGTAGATAGAATAATTATATATAAATTATATAATCTATAATATTATATTCATAATTGACAATTTATATATAACAATTAAATTTATTTTCAAATTTTTCTTGTAATCTTAATTAAAGACATTGAAATAATTATTGTAATTACAATAATTTTTAAATTAAATAATAATAGTATAAAATTACTGATTATTATTGCAAAATTACTATAAAATCATTATAATTTATTTATTTATACAATAATTATAGTAATTATATAATTTGTGATTAAACTTAAATATTCATATTTTATAACCTATAACCTATAATCTCATTAAAAAAAATTATAGTAACTTTATTTTAATTAGAATAATTAATGTAATAACTGTAATGTTGGAATTATATTATAATAAATTAAAGTGTTCATTTAAATTTTTAATTAATATTTAAATTATTTTCATTAATTTTATTCTGATTAAAGTAATGTAATTGAAATAAATAATTTAATTGGGAACTCGTGACAACTAATTTTAAAGATAAATGTTATGAAAAGATTTTTATAATTACATTAAATATTAATATTTTCTAGTAAGAAAAATTAATTAATATACTAATATTATATATGTATAACTATTTATATGTTAAATATATTAATTACATAATTTACAATTAAACATAGTAATAAAAATTAATTTTTCTAATCAATGTTTAATTTTTGTAAAATCACTAGGATTATTTTATTTATATATTAAACAAAAAAGTTTCATTATTTGTAATTCAACTTATTTTTTCATAAATTATGATTCAAAATATTTAAATTTTAATCTGATTTAAAATTTTGATAATAATGTTATTGTAATTGTAATGTAATTATGGTAGTAATTAACATATATTTATATGCACAATTTGAATTTGTATGATTCATATTTAATAAAATAAATTAGTTAATAAATAGTTACAATTAATAGATCTTTTATAGAAAATATTCATATTTATTTATTTGATAATAATTTAATTAATTGGTTGAATCTATAATTATGTAATTAAAATTTATTGATGAATTAATATTATATGTCATTAGTTAATTAGTCATTTAGGTCTATTTAATTATGTAATTTATCAAAATAAAAATGATGATAAATATGGAATAAACATTTTACTTATAAATAGTTTGTAACTAAATTGTTTAGTTGCTACTTACTTTGCAACTCCAAAAATTAACCCATAAACTTTGTCTTCCTTTCTCATCTTGAAAAGTATATAATGAAGGTCTTTTGTTTTACATTTTCATACTGAGTAACATGGGGCAATGTAGGATGAGCCAATTAAAAAGGTTCAATTCAAAACAAAATAAATATTTATGTACTTACCCCCTAGTTTACTTACCTCCCTAACCAACCTACTAACCTATCTACTTACCTACAAAGTTTGACCTACCTATTTACCAACCTAGTGTGACCTACTTACATACCTACCTACTTAAATTTTGTTTTGGATTAATCTTGTTAATATGTCACATAACACTTTTTTATTGTGCCATGTGTCATAATATGAAATTATCCAAACATATAGATTGGATGTTTTAGATTTTTTCAAAATTATGTTTAAAATATTTTAAATAACTAAAAGATGGGACATGTGGCAACACATCATTTGCTTTCATTGTCACAAAATAGTTGCATTTCAGTCACAAATGTCAATACATATATAACCAATCAAAATATGAAGGTGTATTTTGTTGACTTTTTCCTTCATCCAAAGTTCATTGTCATTTGTGACTTCATGCAACTTGTCCAATGTGACTAATGAAATTTTAGTCATAAATGTTGCTTGCGACTTAAAACTAGTTGTAGAGACTAATTGCACATTGGCAATTTTCTTCTATTGATTACTATTGTTATTATGGCTCCCATTTCCGTTGTTGCAATCATAATATCCAACATGCATCATTCTCAATATAACTTTAACCATATGACATGAATGCATTTTAACATGGGAAGATGATGATACAACATGAAAAAATCATTGCTTTAAGATCTTCAAATTTTGAGAGTACAAGTATAGTCTTAGTATCAAAGCCTAAAATGAATATTGGAATGAAAAACCCTCCTTTACACCAAAACCTCCCACACATTTGATTACAACTCCTAGTAAACCAAGGAGATTACCTATTCTGAACTTCAAATTAGATTCAAACTTTTGCATCTCACCCCCATACAAGAAAACATTAAATTCATAAAAATTCTAGCCACATAGAAGCATGGCTCATTTGAGAAATGGGATTTGTTACATCAAATTTCTACACCTTGACCAAAAAGGGGTCATTTTTTTGGTTCATTCATGTGGATGATACCCAAATTGGCTTAATGCAAACATTCATTAGTCTATTGGCATTAAATGTTCACACAAATTTCACATTAAGGGATGTGAAAAAAATCTCGTACCAACAATATTAGAGAAACCTAAAATAATAGATAGGTGAAAGAAGTGAAGTAGCATGAGAGATAGTTGCAACCAATAACAAATTAGGTTTCAAGTTCTTGTTTGAGATCTCAAATAGGTAAAAATGATATGGGTTCATTAGTGTCATTAATGATGTGGGTTTTCATTAGTGCCAAAAATCAACTATTGACGGGCAATTAACAATGACAAACACCACTCTTTAATATTGTGGTAACTCATTATAAGTTGATAACCTTAAACCAAGCCATAATCAAGGTCATACAATATCACACCTCATTTAAAAAAAACTTACATCCTCATTTAGATGCCACACATCATCCAAAATGATCATTTTTATGCATGAATAGTTCATCAAACTCATTTTGAAATCTAGTTTACCCTATTTCAAAACATTTTCATTACTTCACTCTCATTACAATGCATGTGCATGTTTGAATGCCAACACAAAAGACCTTATGAACTTTTAAAGAAAAATAAATTATGGTTCTAAAATTTTACAAATACTTGATAATACATAAATTTGTTGCAATTCTTTTATTATAACCTTTAGCAACAAGGTATAGTACTAATATAAAATGTGGTTTAAAATGGCATATGGTATTTATTTACTATTATATTTACCCACATGTATATGTGGATAACGGATATACTTGCTTCACACATGTCATAAAACAAGTATATATATAAAATTTATTATGTTTGTTGTTGGCAAGTAATCATTAGAAACATGAAGACATTTATGTCTTCCCAATTGACATCAACTTAAAATTGCCTCCTAACCAAGCATATCCTTAGCTTGCATGATGAACGTATGCCCAATTGTTTAGGTTTCACAAATATTTAAAGGATACTTAAGACGTCTTTCCATTCATGTGTATAGTTGCACGTTCAATTTAAGAAGGTCATGTTAATGGAAAGTAACAATTAGCCCTTTCAAATATGAATATGCAACTAGGGGCACAATTGGGGTTCCTTTCCATTAGCATTAAATGGTCATATTTAAGGTGCAACTAAGGGTGTACTTTGTGCAAAGCTAAATTGAAAATCTAGGATATCTAAAGTTGAAAGTGAGAAGTCAAACAAGTCCAAAGTTGAAGGTTTAACTCTACAATGGAAAGACACCTTTACATAGGTGAGATTACACAAAAAGAAAAATTCATTGCTTTTGATGAAGTTGACTTATAAAGGTTAAAAATGCTACCTTATAAAGGTCTAGAAGATAAGATATGTAGAAAATACAATAACATCAAGAAAACTATTATTGAAGAAAAGAAGAGAAGAAGTATACATATTATGTTAAAGAACATCATAGAAGTTGGGGAGATTTGTGGTATCATTCTACACAACCCAATCACCACCCGAAATGAAAGGTAGGTTATGATAAAGCTTACAAGGTTGATCAAAGTTGGCTTGCTTTCAGCTGTAGCTATTAGATTAACATTCATATGGGTTCATTATAGTTTAACAACAAACTAGTGTGTTGTAAATATATGATTTGAAAATAAACTACACAACTATAATTTGAGAATGTTTTAGTGTTCACAAAACAAGCAAATGAAATCAATTGATCATGCAACTAAACATGACACCGAAAATGAATATGCTTTGGAAACCTACAAATGAAAGTGAATTGGGATGAAGTATGAAATGTGTGGAGAGTTCATTCCTTTTTAATTTGGTCATGTTTTTTTTTTTATCACATTTCAAATAAAAGATGGAAATGTCTTCCATCTTAAGTCAAACAATACATTAAATGAATGGTTAATAATTGAGCTTGGCTTCCACCCCTTGTGAACTCACTTCTCATTCCCATTATTAAATTTTTATCTATTGTTGGTAGTTGAATTAAATAAAAGAAAAAAGGTTTAGCTTCAAACCATTCATAAATTTGAAACACATGTCACAAAGACAATTGGTAAGTTGAGGCGAGGTGCCAAAAACTCTAAAAAGGTTTAAAGATAAACCTTTCTTTGACATAAAGAACAAGAAAGATTTTATTTATGAACTTTCCATCTATTTTATGTGCTTATTTTATTTAATTGGTGTTGAAGCATCTTTCTATGTTTTTTCTTGGTTGTTGGTTTCAAAGTTTTGTGATTGTTTTCTTTTTTTGTGTTATCAACTCAATCCTTTTGCATAAGTGTGTTTTTATATTAAAAGTTTATTTATTTTGTAGTGTCACCATCTAGTGCTTTCATGATTAATGTTTTCACTTTTATGCCCTTGCATTGATTCATTGGAGTTTTAATTAAAGTTTGAAAGCTAGCTCTTATAATTTTGCTTCATTGTTTCATTGTTGGTGAATTCATGTTTCGTTATTTTCTTGTGTTGGTTTTGGCATTGTTGCAAAACCATTTTGCACCATTGTTGATGTTATTATAACAACATTTTTGTGTTGATGTGTAGAAGTGTTTGTTGAATTTTTATCTTTTGTACATAGTCTATGTGTTGTGTAGTTATGCCAAGATACTATGTGATTTTTTCAATTATTGATGCTTGGGTCATTAAAAGTCTACCACTTTGCACAATCTTGTTGTTTTCCCCTATGAAAGCTTATAATGATTTCGTCTATGCAAATTTTATTAATTTCATTGAACAACATTTTTTTTTTTAATGTTCATTCCAAAGTTGTGATACAATGTAATGCTTTGATTGCCTCAAATATCCTCAATTGCTTCTTGTATTGTTCATGCAAGGTCTTGTGCTAGTAAGCTAACATCAACAAAGCTTTATCGTGATGTTGTTTTATACCATTTTGAAACATTAATAAATGATTTACCAAATTTATTTAATTAGGTTGTAACTAGTATCAATTGATATTTGATATTATATTATTTTTAAAAATCAGAAAAAAATGTTTTGATAAATAAATCAATAAAACAATTGCAAAAAGCCAAGAATGACAAAACATGAACTTCCAAATTTTTTAAGTTATAAGCTTGATTGGGATCTTACATGGTTTGTAAAGTCCTACATCTATTCTTCACAACAATTTAAAAAATACAATAAGAAAATCTTACTAGTTTTTTATACTCTTTATTATCACCTTTTAATATAAAAACTTTGACCTTTATTGTTATTTGTTGTTGGTAGTTGAATTAAAATATATACTATCATCTCTTAATATTAATTGTTATCATTTGAAATAGGACTTGCATTCTTTCTTTTAATATTTCAAATTTCTCCTTTGTAATGGTGCTTTCACTAATGAGGTTTGACAAGTTTAATATATCTTTGAAGGCAAACACACAATCCTCAAATGGTGGGATTTTGCTTGTTGAAGGTAAAATATAAATACATGGAATTAAGATCTCTAATATCGCATAGCTCCAAATGGTGAGATTTTGCTAGTTTGGAGGTCAAATGTTAATTCATTTGATTAAGATCTCTACTATCCAACTATTCCCTTGTGATATTAAAAATTGACTTTCATTAATTCAAATAAGAATTGCATTCTTTTTTCTAGTTCTTAGAATTTTCCTTTGTATTTGTGCTTTCATTAATAAACTTTGACAAGTTTACATCATCAAAGCCAAGTAGAAGAATCTCTAAACATTGGGATTTTCCTTGTTGGTCGAATGTAAATCCATTAAATTAAGATCTCTTTTATCACCTTGTGATATTAGAGGTTTAATTTTTATTAGTTCAAAATAAGACTTGGTCCTTTCTTCTAGTACTTCCAATTCTCCGTTGAAAATTATATGGATGTTTCTAATGAATAAAGCTTGGCAAGTTTACATAATCAAAGTCAAGCATAATATCATAACTAGTTTTTGGGTCCTATTCAAGCACTTTTTACAAGGATTTTCCTAGGCAAAACATGCAACCATTTATTGGCTTTAGGTTTGGTGTTGTCAATGTTAATTTTAATGCAAATAAATGACTAGTAAAGACACTTCAAACATGAATTGACAATAAAAAGAAATTGGTTTTATTTTGGAACAAGCCTTGGAAGAACCCGTTAAGGCGGGTGCTATAATCAATAATTTCCCTCTTATGATCTTGGAGGGTAATTTTGATTTTCATAAGGACTTTTAGGTACTTCATCCTATGGAGCAAGTTCTCTCACTCCTTCATTGCAATGTTACATTTCTTCAAGGAAGGCTGATCAAGCTTTTTCATCCAAGGTGGATTAGCACGCGCATCACGTTAGGCAAAACCCTAGGATGAAAGCATCACCAAAATAAGGGGCTTGCTCAAGGCTATACCCTTATCCTAAGGTAAAAGCCAACATGAAGCCATAATCACTAGTAATCGCTAGTTAGTCATATGGCAATGAATCCATTCCCAAGCCTTGTACCCTAGGATGAGTATTCGTTCCCAAGCCTTGTACCCTAGGATGAGAATCCATTCCCAAGCCTTGTACCCTAGGATGAGAATCCATTCCCAAGCCTTGTACCCTAGGATGAAAATCCGTTCCCAAGCCTTGTACCCTAGGATGAGAATCCATTCCCAAGCCTTGTACCCTAGGGTGAAAATCTGTTCCCAAGCCTTGTACCCTAGGATGAGAATCCATTCCCAAGCCTTGAACCCTAGGATGAAAATCCGTTCCCAAGCCTTGTACCCTAGGATGAGAATCGGTTCCCAAGCCTTGTACCCTAGGATGAGAATCCATTCCCAAAGCCTTGTACACTAGGATGAGAATCCGTTCCCAAGGCTTGTACCCTAGGATGAGAATCCCTTCCCAAGCCTTGTACCCTAGGGATGAGAATCCACTCCCAAGCCTTGTACTCTAGGATGAGCATAAAGCCCTTAATAAGGAGCCAAGGGGGCATCCCGAGTTTCGGTGATGCCCTCAACCTAGGGCTTTTATCTTAGGGCTTTACCCCTCCCTACACATAATCCCCAAATGGGTGGTATGTTATTGTTGGACATTGGATGAAAATCCGGATGATAAGTCCCTGACACATGTAGGTAAGTGACCGAATCAAAAAAAGTTTGTGATTGGGTTTATGGTAGTAGTTTTATGTGTACTTTAAAAAAAAATTGTGATCTGACCAAGTGCGCTGCACTGCCACGTAACGTCCACGTGGCAATGTTGCTCCCCGGCTCCTCCTCCAGGCACTGTATTGTATTGTACTGTACTGTACTGGACTCTGCTGTGCTGCAAACCCCCGCTCCGGTTGCTGTCTGCGAACCCTCGCTGCCCGTCTTGTGTCTCGCTTCCATGTTTCACCATCGCGCCTGCGCATCTGTACCGTCGCTTGTCACGTTGCCCGCTGTCTTCTTGCGGCCTCTCTACTACTCTTCTTCTTCTGCTGCTTCTGCTGCTGCTTTCTGTTCTTTTCCTCGGTCGTGGCGAAGAAGTGGTCAGCCCTGGCGGGAAGCGGGCGGGAGGCGGAGGGTTTGTGCTTCCAGGTCGTCGTCTTTGCCGCCCGCAGGCATGGCTGAGGGTTTCAAGGCACTCAAGTTGGAGGACGACGGGGTGCCTGTGGAAACAGTGAGCGGGAACGGGGTCTCGCATCTTCAGGTACCGTTTTGCGGTTCGAGATTCACTTACCCTTTTCTTGTTGTTTTTGGTTCTTGATCTTGTTTTTGGTGGAGGAGCAACTGCTGTGGATTGGCATAAGGTGATGGTCGTGGGATATTGGCAGTATTCAGCTTTAGGAGTAGTGCTACTTTACAAGATTGAATTCCTCAATCTTTTTTTGTCGCTCAGTGTTTTTCTTGGAGAATCAGATTTTCAAAAGACACTCTCGTCTTGGCAGCCATAGGGGGAATCAATGTTAGGGTAGGGCTCGATTTGAGAACTGGCGGGTTTGAGTCCAAGCCGTTTGTCACCATGCAGAGTCTTGAACCTTGGGAAGTCTGTCATGGAGTATGATGGGCGCTGAGATTAGATGCTTCATGGCTATGGTCGTGAACACAATGGATATCAGAGCCTCCTTGCAACAATGACTTGATTCCATCGATATGTTCACAGGCAGATTGATTGGCAGGACAATCTTAATAATCTTGACTAGTATACTACAATTTTGAGTCATTTTGTCAATCTTTTTTCCTTTGTAGTCTCAATCCTCAGAGTGTTCTGAGCTATGGATGCTTTTTCAGGTAGCTGTTCATAGAAGGTCCTTGGAAGCTGAATCTCCAACCAAGTGGCCTTGCTTTTCGTGTAGGGCATATTTAGTTTCTTCCATGGCTGCTTGGATTCTGAGCATGGCTTGTTTGCTGCATGAGAGTTCAAATTCGCCAGGAGATTGAAGAGGGTGTTGTTTTTGATAGAGCACATGAGATCTGTTAATAACATGAGAAAAAAATATAGAAAGGCATTTAGAAGGTGAATAGAAATGACACAATTGAATTCAAGCAGCAATTTCTGGACAAGCTGGTGAATTTTACCATTTTGGTGTCATGTAAGGTTTACATAAACCTGCATATCAAGAAGTTCAGGTTCTTGAGCTTATTGTGGGATCATTCTCAACAGGGAAAAGGTAAAGATGGAGATACAACTGGGGGTTCAAGGAAGAAGCTGGAGGAGCTAAACTGGGACAATTCCTTTACACGTGAACTTCCAGGGGATACTCGCACTGGTGGCCCTGTTCGCCAGGTTAATATATGCAACCTTTTGTTTGATGGTGAATTGAGAAGGCTTTCTTTCTGCCATTTGCAATTGGTTCTACCTTGACTTTCTTTCTAAGGAGGTGCATAAAATTTGAGAATTGAGCAAGAAGTTAAAGCT
>Ga0209611_10010598_pt1 | contig 13521 bp, 15 predicted proteins | sample S1TSphgellanicum_3_FD_187693 | JGI IMG/M metagenome (GOLD analysis project Ga0209611, IMG submission 187693) | Host-associated microbial communities from peat moss isolated from Minnesota, USA - S1T2_Fc - Sphagnum magellanicum MG (SPAdes) (version 2) | ecosystem: Host-associated > Plants > Peat... | reverse complement strand
CCTTTTCAACCATTGAACAAACAAACAAAATGCACAATGCACCTACACACAACAAACAAAAACACATTAAAAGAAAACAAACTCAACCTTCAAGCCTTAAAACCAAAACAAAAAAATCAAAGGTTTATGAACAAACATTTGAGAATTGATTTGACACAATGATCTATTTTCCATAAAGGTTTGATAAAATACAGCAAAACCAATGGCATAACTCCCATGAAGACTCATGTGGAAACAACACATCCAAAGTTATGGGTTCATAAGAAATACATTTGTAGTGAAAAAGTAATAAGATTTGATCATACTCGATAGCTAGGAAAAAAGAGGGCAAGTCCTTTTAGTTGTGCAATTACAACATTCTTTGGTGCCAAAAATTCTTATAAAAAAACTGATGATGCTCAACTACAATTTCTTAAGGATTTGGTGTTGTACATCTGCAAGGGTTATAGGCCATTACCTTCTTGTGAAAACATTGGGCTTCAGAGGTTAGTCTTACGCCAATGTCTTTGAGTTTAGTTTCTTTCTCGATCTTCTTTAGTGGAAGAAGTGTTATTTGCAATGGTGAAGAAGACATTGGACCGGCATGTTTTGCCAAATTTGAAAACTACAACAACAATTTCAACCAATTTCGATCTATGGTTGTTTCGGGGTAGTGTTGACACATTTGCTTTGGTTATAAATTTTTTGAATGAAGCTTGGATGTTGATGCATGTTATTATGGGGTTATTTGAAGTTCATGAGACTTTTGGGCAGTCCATGGCCATAGAACTCCAGTCCTTACTAGAGAAGTATGGATTATTACATTAGGTAATTGCTTTTGTAAAGGATGGAAGCAATAATTTGACTACTTTGGTAGTAGTTTTGTATTCAATTATTGACTATGAACCTTTGAAATTGCTTAGGGTTTACAAAGGTACTTGCTTTGGGCACATAATGTCTAAGGCGTGTCAATATGCTACAAATGACGACAAAGTTTTAGCTAGGCTAAAAAGTGTCAATGTGAACTATGCACATGCTAGTTTATAAAAAACAATTACTTAGACCTAAAAGTCTAGGAAAGCGAGGCATGAGTGGGAGTGGGCTTGTTGTTTAGCAAGATGTGGCATCGAAAGTTAAAAACTCTTGTGAAGACCAAATTTACAAGTAAGGTCATAATGTTTGAAAAATGTCTATAGTTTAAATATGCCATTATTGTTTGTTATGGAAAGCAAAAAGTTGTGGCTTTATAACAAAAAGTGTTGAAAGCGCAAGTGTGGGTTGTTGTTAAAACAATCACATTATTGTATTAGCATGTGTCATGAACCAATCAAGGGGCCATTGGTTGTTGTCAAACACCTTGACAACAACTATTGCACTTACTATCAACATGGAAATAACATTATTGTTATTTTTTGGTGGGCTTGAAATTTCCGATTCATTTGAAAGTGAGATTCTTGCTTTGCAGAGAAATATGCGGCTAAAGGTTATTAAGGTTATCAAACCTTTTTTGTAGTTTTTGAAAACTTTTGATGGAGGGCAGACTCATAATATGATGGCCATCATGTTGGATCCGTGTTTCAAATCTTTATGTGTTGTGGAAAATTTGTTGGAACGTGGGAATGCCATTTGGCTAGCCACTGAATATGATGCCTAAATTATTGTTCCTCTTTTGATGGTTTGCTTTGAATGGCTAAACCTTATTGCCATTAATGCATTTAATGTTAATGCTAATGTAGTTGATGTTGGTGAGGATTTTGAAGAAAATATGTTTGGTGTGGGGGTTTCAATTGAAGAATTTTCATGTGTGTTGGTTACTAGAGAGCCATCTCTACTTAGGAAGCTTCCTGTTTTCCATTTACATGTGTAGATCTACTAGCACGGTGGCGCATCCATGAAGGCCAATTTTCAAATGTGGGTTTATTTGTGAAACGGATTTTTGAAATCCTAGATTCACAAATAAAAATTGAACATGTGTTTAATTTTGCAAAGGTGTGGACAACTTTAAAACATCGCTTATAGGTGGAGAACATGGATTGGATCATCATAGTGGGGTCAAAGCATGGTTGGGGCACCCAAAAAGATTGCCTCATTTTATAGTCACTGGACCCCTTCATTTAAACATGTTGTTGAAACTTAATGACACATTCCTATTGAAAGTTTGATTTTATTCATAGATAGATACATTACAAAAATACTATTATATATATATATATATATATATATATGTCAAATTTGAACAAGTTTAAGGATTCCTACCAAGTCCTTGAAAAAAAATTCAAAGATTCATAAGGAATGTTTAAACAAATTTTTTTGGCTCAAGATTTTTACCACAAACACCTTATGTGCTAATGTATATAAAATGTATGAATATGACAAGAACCAAATGCCCTATTGTAATGTAATTTTTTTCAAAAAGTCAAATTTCTAAGAATTTTGGGCCATTGATAGAACATGGCCCACATTGGGTAAATTTCATTCTTGTCACTTTCATAAGTGAAAAAGATAGATATTTTAAAGACCTATATAAAATTCAGAACAAAATTATTGCATTTGACATGAAAAAAAGGTGAAATGTAAGACAAGTCATAGAAAAAGTGAAGAAAAAGGTGAATTTGATAATCTTTGGAGTGAATCCTTAAAGTTCAAATGTGGTACCCCAATCATGCTTAGACTCGATGATGAAAAGTTGGCTTGATGACCCATGCCACAATTGTAAACCAAGTGCAAATTTGAAAGAATTTTTCAAAAGAAAAATATTCTTTGACAAAGGAGAACTATGACTTGCTTGAAAAAGTTGACTTCTTTGAACAATTGCAAGTTGACAATGATTAATTTTGTGGTTTGTTTTTGTGGGGGTGTGGTTGGGCCAAGAAACTTGTGCTGCAATAGGGCAAAGTTCTTCATAGACTTATGAAGAATTGGGGTTCCATTTCCCTACAAGTTACTTTGTTTTGGGAGATTAGCTTGTAATCTTCTAAGCAACCAGATTTGAAAATTTTGCATGCATAACCTTTGTGCATATCCATCATGTTTCAAAAATTGAAAATTGGAATATTCATAACTGGTAGATGAAGGAAATAAAAATAAAATTTATACCAGGCTACTATAGTAGAATGATTTTTTTTTGGGATACATATCCTTCCTTGCCCAAAATAAAATAAAATCTGTTATTGGTATTCACAAGTTAGGTCTAGATGTTGATAACCAGACAATACTAGTCTGGACCACCAGGAGGTAATTTTCATTAGACAAGAATCCCAAACATAATTTTTCATGAATTTATGCACATATTTAAAAATATAAAAAAATACATCATTCGATCTAAAGAAAAGTGCGAAAAAAAAGTTGTAAAAAATTCAGAACATATGAACAAGAATATGCAGAATGCATCAATCTAGAGGTTGGCAACTCTTGCTCAAAGCTATGGCAAAACTTTGAGCACCCAAAAACAAACACAAATGACACGCTATTCATGCAATCAAACCTCATAAAAAAAGATTACATCTTGATTATGCCATGCCTAAATTTCATTTCACATGAAACAAAAAATGAGTTGGATTAACATTTCTAATGAAAAAACACTCATAAGTAATTTGATGCTTAAAAAACAAAATCCCATGTTGGGCAGCAGTCATGAAATTAGCAAGACCAAACCCCACCCCTTACTATCTAGTTGATGGGATTGACTAAATATCACCTACTACATTCCACTAGAGGGCTAGGTTGGGAATACAGAAGACCTCACAAGGTGAGAAAATATTTTAAAAAGAAAATCACCCTATATAAGTTCCAAGTAGGTAGCCAACGATACAGAAGGATACTTCATTTTTTTACTTTCATATTTATCAATAGCCAAAAAATTGACTACATCATCTTATGGATGATCACCACTCGGGCTACATCACCAAAAAAAAAACACACACATTTTCTGACAACAGCACATAACTAGAAAGCTCCACAACAGGGACAAAGTTCCTCAAAGAAAAACAATGTATCTTGCTTGCTATCCAAGAATTGCAGCACCTCCAAAATTAGGCTTTCCCTCGTCCTTGCGAGATACATATATATAATACAAGGCCCCACAACTGTCTTGACGGTGCCTTCCACGTTTACAACACTCAATGCAGAGCTTCAAACCCCGGAACGCCTCGTGCAACAAAAGAATCACAAGGTGAAGAAGAGACCAACAACAGAACCATCACAAAAGCGCCAAAACAAAACAAAAGCGGAAAAAGGAAAACATTTAAAGATCCAGCTTAGAAGGGGGGGGGGAAAAACAAAGAAGAAAATCATATACAAAGGGCAATGTTCAGTACTCAATTAGCAGTCATGGAAACAAACCATTGTATTCTGAAATGTTCAAGTAGAAGGATGATCGGCGACAGAACCGCATTATGAGTTTCACTATGAAAACTTCATTAGAAGTCAAGAGAACTAGAACTTAGAAGGTGGTCATCTGGTGTTCCCATTCGTATATAGGGTCACCCAATGTTTTTTCTCTCCTTTTTGCTTTGCAACTTATAAGCTCAAGCTAATTGCACCAAAACAAAAAGGGATTTGAATGCTTGAAACTTAAGTTTTGATGATGATATCTGAGTGACTATGAACTTAATGTGTATGTGGGTGCAAGTTACATCTTTTGACTTAAATTGCACACATGCACTACATTCTATGTGGAACATAAGCAGCAGCTTGTGTAGCAGCTTGAGCTTTTCGACATATGATGCAGAACTTTGTCTTTTATGTACAATTGTCATCCCATTCTGACTTCTATTCACGACAGTTCTAAAAGAAATATCTGCCTTACTACTTACTGCATGAGCTTCTTCAAGGTGTCCAGATCTCCAGTCTCCTCACGATCTCAGATTTTAATACGTTCATTTACAAGTGATGATCACAAAGCAGGAAACGCTAGTTACATAATGAATGCAGCAAGGGGGTCTGGACTCCCAGTTCCAATTAGACTACAACATGATGAGTCATGGGGAAAGTAACAGAAGAAGCTGCTGCAGCAGCTGAGCCACCTGCTGCATGAGGGGCGCAGCTGGTGCCCAATTTTTGTTGAGTGAGGCGTTGTATTTGTTCTGATAATTCCACCTTCTCCTTCTCCAGCTTTATGATCTTAGTTTCTGACTCTTTCAACCTCTTCTCTACCTCATGTTTCTCCTGTAATATGTGCGGGACATACTCCTCTCTTAGCCTCACATTCTGCATGCATGGAACCATATAAAACCAGTCAAGGACACAAATATTCAAGGGCTCCTCATTACAACATATATGCAGCCTGAACCAACAGGATCGGGCTTCAATACGCATGATCTCTGCTGAGTCTGTTCAGATCAAGAACTATGGTTTCGATCCAACAAGTTAAGAACCCACGATTTATTAATTTCTGAGATAAACAACTCCTGACCTGTGCAGGAGGATTTGCATGTTCATTATCTCTCAGATATGGAAACTCAGATATTACTGTTACCTCTATATGGAGACTGTCAAGGCTGTCAGCTTTTCTTTTCCTGCTCCTCCTTGCAGATGCTCGGTTTGACTCCATTCTGCAACGTGAATTTCATGATGCTTTTGACGTGGTTACTAGGAGAATTATTCAAGGGTCTAATTCAATTCAAAGAAAGGAGAGAGAGATATGTCGACTGCGATCTCCTCACAAACAAATGCGAAGTCTCAAAAACCAAACGCAACATCACTTGCTAGATATTGAAAAAGCGAGGGTGGCATTGAACCCAAACCTTCGGAGTTTTTTGACTTCAAGCCTAGCTTTGGCTTGCGCTGCCACCTCGTCGAGAAGCGATGCTGAAAGCTGCATCCCTGATGATCCTAGTTGAGCCCTTTTCCTGCTTTCTGCAAAAAGTTGGTGCAACATAGCTGCTCTTCCTGATACGGCCTCCTCCGCTCCATTTTGAAACATGTAAAGCTGACGGTCCAGCTGCTCATGAGATTGTGCAAAGTTGGCTGCTGTGGAGTTGGCGAAAAATGGAAAGTCTGCGGGGTTTGCAAACGACCGTAGTGCAGCAGTTTCGTAACCATCGCCGCTAATCATATTAATGCTGCTATTAGACATGATATTCCATGTTGCAGTTTGATCCGTAAAACTCGGCTCTAGTCCAAGTTGTGCTCCTGAACATTGATCTGATCAATGATACCGCAACTCAACAACAACTTCCCGAACAGATTTTTCTTTGGTTTGTATCACTTTCTGTGCGCAATATTCTTGAGAACAAGTAGGCTTTGCTAGGCCTAAGTCACTGGATGTTTTGTACATAACAAGAAACGAAGACTAGTGCTGCCACCGACCCATTGTGGAATCGAGAGATATTTCGAATTCAAGCAGCAGTCCTGTGAAAGATATTTCACATAACAACTTGCAGAGTTGATATTAAAGGTTGTACCTTGGTAGAATCCTGTCAATTCACAAGGAGGATTCAGCACCGGCGGCTCCTCCTCCGCCGCTATGAATTGGTCACAGGTTGCAGCAGACAACGGATGCACTGGCCCATTTGATAAATGAACAGGACTAGTACTAAATGTTGCAGTGCCGTTGAAATTCTGGGAATCATCTGAGCTGCAGGTCGCTCCAACCGGGGTGCAGGAGCTTGAGAATTCCAACGTCATTCTGTCACTGCCCAGCTCGAAGATGGTATCCTCTTCTGCTTCTTCTTCTTGATCTGCAAGAGACTGCATCATCCCTCGCAAAGTTTCTTGCGGTGTCACTACATACTGATCAGGTGCATACTCTTTGAAACTGATTGCCATTTTCTCTTGAACAACGTCTACTTAACCTGCACGCGGCAAGCACATGATCAGAGATACAAATATCCTGGCGAGAAATTAAAATGCAATGGTGTAGTCTCGAAATGCACGCCCTGCAGAAAACCTGGAATCCAAACAATGTACGTATCCGGATTGAAAACACACGTCCCCAATTCAAGCTGAAACCTACAAAAAACAACTCTCCTTTTAATATGCAGACTGCAAAAAAATTCCAACGATTCTTCACACACTGCGCACTAGAAATTCGCAATTTCTTTTGAATCGTAGACGATACAGGCCTGGATCATCTTCCTCTAAGACGAGGTTTCGCGTAACATGTGCAGACAAGATCTAGATTGGGGATTCTCTTGAGGACTCTCTCGTTCGAATCACTGCAGGATCTAGCTAGCTTATACTACATGAGAAATCTGATCACAGTTGGTGATCGAATGTTAAGCTTCTGACATCAGATCACCTGCATACCTTACCTATTTTAAACAGAAACTCGCTTCAATATTGGTCACCCACAGCCTAATATAGCTGCTGATCCAGGGACGAAGTTGCAGGCCCCAACTTTCAAGAGCTCACTTAATAATTTCTGGAGACTCCGAGTAGTAAGTAGTATGGAATTGCTGCGGAGATTCTTCAAATACTTTGGAATTGCGCATGCGGATCAGCTGCTTCACCAATGATCATCAGCTACATGGAACAACAATCTAGCAAAACACACCAAAATGCACAACAGTGGACCAGCATTACATGTAGAGAGATCCCGGCCGGGAGCATCAGGACGCGCAAGGAAGATCGTGGAATACAGGCTGGAGCCTGATATTGATGAGGCCAAGCAGGAAAGATCTGGAGCCGCGTGAAACGAAGTGGAGTTCCGAGACCGAGATGCAGCGTGAAGATCACGTGAACCGGAGAAAAGGCAGGGAAGATCAGACAATGTGATTGGTGGATCCCGAAGGAAAAGAGCGTAATTCCCATACCCTACAGACAGAGTCGGAATTAGAAAGATTGCGTCGGGGAGATCATGGATGGATGGATGAGTATGGATGGATGTAACTGCCATACCCTAGAGACAGAGTCGGAATTAGAAAGCTTGCGTCAAGGGGATCATGGATGGATGGATGGAACTCCCATATCCTAGAGACAGAGTCGGAATTAGAAAGCTTGCAGGATCATGGATGGGTGGATGGATGTAACTCCCAGTCCCTAGAGACAGAGATGGAATTAGAAACCTTGGGTTGAGCGTATCATGGATGGATGGATGGATGATGGGAAGTAGGATCGGCATCAAGGCGGTAGCTGGTGGCTGCCTGCCGCCAGGCCTCGCGACCCGACTCCTCTCATTGCTCCAACAGCTCCCAGCTTTCATGGAGTAGTGGAGTGATCTAGTGGTCCGCCAAACACTCGGCCTCCTTTCGGCGCTCCATAGTTGACGTTGCATGGGCAGCCCAGCCGCGCACACTCGGAATGGGAAGATCAGCAATGCCACACGGCCGGTCCCTAGTGTACAATTCCCGTGCCCATACCTTTGCTACCCTATCACCGTTCCTCTCATTATCCTTTCTAGTTGCCACCTTCCCATTGCCTGCTACAGCAGTGGAGTTTGTGCAGGATCCTGGTGAGCACCTTACCTGCCCTCCATCAATTTTAGTAACAATTCTCTTCACCGGCTCCACCAACGCCTGCAAGATATTTTTTTGACTTCATGCAGTTTACCATTGAATTGTGCACTGCTTCAACATTCTAACTTGTAACAACAACAGATCAAGGCCTTCATGGGTGAACCAGCACCCTTGTACCGGTCCAACATCAAGCTCAAAGTGAGGAGTTCACCACCTAATAATAAATTAATACGAATTTTTGTCTTCAAACTGCTCAAATTGATTTCTAAAGTACCATTTTTTATCATCATTAAGCTCAATATTATTCCTAATTTAGTATCAATTTTCATAGTCAACATCAATTGTTTAATGGCTTGCTTGCTGTACTAGTGGCAGCTTAGCATTTGTAGATGTCCATAAATGTGAGGGAAAAGTTAGGCTGGCCACTGCAGCCAAACAGATCAGCATGTGTTACTGGGTTTTTCTTAACAAATCTCGATTTCAACTCCAGTGACTTGTTGGCCCGACGTTTCTTGTGATCTCTTTACAAGAGTTGCTGTCACATGGAAACAAAGACAGATAGAATTATGACATGTGCCTTGGATTTGGTGTGTGAAATGGATCCAACCGTTTTCATTCAGAGGGGTCATTTTGAATCTATTTTGTAAGTCTAATATTCTCATCTGTGGCACTTGGTCATCTTTCCATTGAGTAGCTGCACCCCTAACTGCAGGCTTCACATCTGTCCAGGAAGGGTTGGTTTATTTGTTTTCTGTTTGTTCCCAATGGTTTTCACAAATGCCTCAAGTGTTCTGCAAGATGTTCCCAATAGCACCTCAATTTTAACTCATATTGTTTGGGCATAGCTCAACTTTCATGTATATGACTTGTAAAGGGAGGGGGGGGGGGGGGGGGGGGGCGTAAAACGGAAACATGGTCCTCTACTTCTATTTTGGGAGTGCGGGTCAAAGGGCACTTATATTGGGGACTCCTAAATGTTCCCAAAAAATTGGGGCATGATGGGGACATTCACAATTACAATTGGGACATTCCAAAATGGAATGTTTAATTTTTAAAGGATTCCAAAGACCAATTGATTTTTTAGCTTTAAATTATTACAATTGGATGAAAGCATGATCAAATATATAGAACATTTCATGAACTAACTAATTAAGATTAATTAAAGAACAGAATATTTTTGGACATAATTACAAGAAAATATATTAAAAATATATTCAAGCATCATTATGAAATCATTTGTTTTACATTAAGTTTAATATACATTGATTACAATTTTTTTAAAACCTCTGAATAATAAAAGTAAAAATATATATACTTTTGAAATTGATTAGTCAAAATGGTGTTCAAAAAACATTTTATGAAAAATTAATAAAAATTAATATGTACAAACTTGTTAAGATACAAAGACCATTATATATTCAAACAAAAAATTGAAAAAAATTATACTTTGTTCATGTGTGAGAACATATTTGATACATGTTTGAAACAAATGTTACATTGCAAAAAGTAAACTTCAAACATTACTTATATTTTTCAATGTACTTTTACAATGTGAAATTTGAAAATTAATGCACAATAATGAATAAGTATCTTGATATTTATCATTCATGTAAAAACATTTTCAATGTCATTTCTACATTTTATCAACTTTACAAATAAACTACAAAGGTCAGTAAAAAGAATCATGTCCTTTGCAACCAAGAAATCTATGATTACATTATTTGTAAAAAATAACCTTTAAAAAGTCCTAGAATTCTTATTCTTTTTTTGGAACCCCAACTATCAACCAACCATGGGCCAATTATCAATGTGGTGTCTGTGCCCCCCGCCCAAAAGAAAAAAAACAAAACAAAATTGTGAAACACCCATGAACTAATTAATAGAAGGAACAAAAGGTACCCACCCTTTTACAAAAGGGTATTAGTTTAGGCCAAGAATGGTGAATATGAGTTTTAAGAATTAAAAATTGCATGCATCCAATGAGATGGCTAAACATGCACTTAGGAAGGCTTATCTTTTTATTGGCCCAAGCAAATGGACAAGCATGTGTAGATTTTGGGTGCACCCATCCAATTGATGGGTTGTTTCGAAGTCTACCCATCTACTTGTTGAGATTCTTCTCAAAATATGAATGTTGGGTAGCTGATTTAATCATGTTTCTACATCATTTTATTTTTTTGGGTTGTCACTTGCCTTTTTGTATCACGAGGTTTCATATCATTATAAAATATATAAAAAATTCATATGATTAATTTTTTAAATGATTTTTTTCAATACACATACAAAAAATCAACTTCAATTCCTTTAAATATTATTAAAATGATATTTGAAAAAATATGCAAGAATTTATTAAAATAAAACACATCAATTTTTAAATATAAATAATTTTTTTATAAACATTTTTTGATATATTAATGTTTTTAATTGATTTGGTGTTTTTTTAAAACTTCAATAAGGATTTGATGAAGATTTAATAACAAAAATCATAATGAAATTATTCTTTAATTGATTATTTTTTTATTGTTGTTGCGTTCTATGTTATAGAAATTTATTATTGCCCTAAGATAATAGACATGCATGTATGATTTTAGGTTTTACCCAAGTATGCATGAGGCAAACACAACTAGTTTCCTTGGGGATTTTGAAAGTAGGGGGATGTGGACATAGAATTTTTTTTTGGTGTGTTCCCACCATGTTCCCAATGTGTTTTCACATGTTCCTCAAGTTTCCAATGTGCTTTCAATGATGTTCCTTGAGTTGCCCCATGTGTTCCCCAAGGGTGTTCCCAATATCACCAAATTCTATCCCATACAATCTGTCAAAAGTTCTCTCCTTTATACCAATAAAGGAGTGGCAAAGGGGAGGCATTACATCTTGACATAGAAACTTCTATTCTAATGAGCCCCAAAAATTTTATTTTTATGGGCCAATCAAAATGACTCATTACAAAAAGAGAAAAAGAAGGGAAAAAACTTGTCAAGACCCCATCTAATAAATATAACAAATAAATACAACAATTGTCATGAAATTTGGGTCAAGAAAGAAGGCAAAAGACTTTTTTTCAATCTATCTTTTTAGATTTTTTTTAACACAATATTACTGAATAGATTTTCAATATCTTTTATGCCAATTTGCATCCCATTTTTTTCAATTCAATTGAATCTAAATTCAATTTGAAATAAATTTTAAAAATTCAATTCAATTCAGGTTGCATGCAATATCATTCAATATTTTCATTCAAATGGAAACTTGATTTCCATGAGATCAATTCATTTTTCCATTTATTGATCATTACTAATAGTGCACAACAGTGCAAAGCCCAAGTACGTTTATCAATTTATCTTTCATTCAATTCCACTTTGGCTTAAGCCCTAAATTACTGTCCATGGATTTGACATCATAGAGTATGAATCAATTGTCCTCCTCTGTGCACCATCATTCATGATTTTTATTGGTGGACCTATCATGTGTGTTGTTTCTTTAAAAAATGTCAATGTTATATGTGGAATGATGTTTGGTGGAGGGCATATACCAAGAGGTTGATAGAAGTAAAATTGCATGCAGTTTTGGATGTCTGAAAATCCTAATGAAGCATTACCTTTTAGAACTTTTTGCAAGCTCTCAATCAATGCACCAATGTAAGCAAAAAGTGGAAACATATTTTCCAACAGGGCTTCAACATATTTGAGGGCTATTTGGTTTAATTATAGCCTACGAATTAGTTTCTAGTGATAAAATTGACTAAGATTGTTGGCCAAAAAGTCAAGCAATAAACCCTTGTGTGTAGTATGGCCCCCAAAAGACATTTCTTCTTGAGGTGATCATTGTTAAATAGAAAAACACAAGGTGAGAATTTTCAAAACTGAAATAGTGAAACAAAATCAAGCCAGGCATATGGTGTAAATTAAATGCATATAAGGTAAGAGCACCATTGAAATAAGCAATGTGACCAAAACAAGGATCTGGCTTTTCATGCACTTATTTTTCCTTGGAAAACAAATTGTTCAAAACTCAATTTAACTGGAATCACAATATTTCATTTTTAGTAATTTTTAAAACATTTGTGGTAAGTTAGCCCAAAGTTGCCACTAAAGCACTCATGGAATGGCACTCAAGAACCTTAAATTCTTGAGTTTTTTAAAATAGTAATTTTGGACTGTGGCCTCCAATAGTTTCACATTTACAAATGTTTAGATTAATGCGTACTTAAGTTTTCACATACTCCAAGCTAGTTCCTTGCCTACCACTAGCTTGTTCATCTCCTTTGATTTAGGATCTGGATTATTATTCATTAAGTTCTTGAGCCAGTGCATCTTCTGGTTGTTCAAATATTTAGTTTAGTATTTTTCTGTTTGTTGTATGTGTGCCTCATGATTGTGTATGTAAGTGTACTTGGCTTGCCACTTGTATGTTGCAAGGGTATTGTTATACTCTAGTTTTATTTATGCACTAATGTAACTAGAAGATCAGTGCACACATTAGAGTCCAGAGAGCACATGTAATACAACTCATGTGGTTGTTGTTCTTCATAATATTATTTGCTGATCTGCACACCTTGTCATAAAAGAGGATCTTACCTTTGTGTGTAAAGATTACTGTAATAGTCAGAGTTTGAAGATTCAGAGTCTCTAATATGGCCAAACAAACAAGGTTCCCAATATCAAAGGTCCCATGAGTGCCGCCAAAACTTGAAAATAAACATTTTTTAAATGACCGAGTTATGTTTTAAAAATAAAATAAAATAAATTAAATGAATAGTAAGACATAAATGCTTACGTGGGGAGGGAAAAACCAAAGTTCCAAGGCTTCATTTTTTTAAAATTGTGCGGTGATTTTCTCTGTTTTAAGGCTCACTCTGTAGCATTGCCTCCCTTGAGGAGTAAGTTGCATTTAGTTTCACTTTCCTATGCATGTTTAACAGGTAGCATGCTATCTTTAAATCACATGGTGAGATCAAGATTACACATTTTTAAAAAATAAATTCTTAAATCACTTGAAATCATTTCGTTACCAAAAATTATGTACATTTTTTGAGACCAGCCTATGTCTCAATTTATGATACACTCATGGTTTATTGTGATCCTACCTTAGAAACTTGGAATCAAATTATCCACAATCAGGCATGACCAATGTTATATGATGTACA
>Ga0209611_10010597_pt1 | contig 13521 bp, 10 predicted proteins | sample S1TSphgellanicum_3_FD_187693 | JGI IMG/M metagenome (GOLD analysis project Ga0209611, IMG submission 187693) | Host-associated microbial communities from peat moss isolated from Minnesota, USA - S1T2_Fc - Sphagnum magellanicum MG (SPAdes) (version 2) | ecosystem: Host-associated > Plants > Peat... | reverse complement strand
AACCCTTGATTTAGCGATAAAAACCCAGAAAAGTCAGGTAGCCTTATCGCCCATCTTTTTACGTTATCTGGGTTTGTACGGAGAGGTGCAAGATCTGAGGTGAGGAATTGACCGTCAACCGATAGTAACCGCAGGTGACTAAGAGCAGAGGGTCGATGACGAACCACCATGTTTTTTTGTTTGAACTATTAATTAAGTTCGTCCCCCCGTGGGGTGGTTTCCTTCACAAGAGCACCAGACGCTGACGCTACGAGCGTCGCTACCGCAACGCTTACGCGAACGTCAATGTTTTCCAAGGTTTCAAGCTGGCAACACTTAAGCGCTCCCGTAGGGATGTTTAATCACCAACCGCATTGTCCGGAACTAGGAAACGGGTTGCTAACCCTACATCCCGGAGTGCCTATACATTCGAGAGAATTCGTAGCAATCCTCTCACTCGCAATACTGCTCGGTTAAGCCCTTTTTGGTCATCATAGACAACGATATTTCAAGGGTTTCAGGCTACTTTATTTCCTTAACCGAGCAGTATTGCTCTCACTCGGGGAGACGCACTCGCGTTCGCATAACGGATTGCTCAGACTAATGACACCTGCCCCTAATTTCTTAGAAGCCCACACCTACCCGAAGGGAGGTGTGTGGAGATGTCACAGTTTGTGTCACTGGAACGATCACTTGGCAGCAAAGGGCATCTTATCCAGATTACCCCGACACAATACTGAGCGCGGAATCGGGTCGCCCTATGACGCGTGGTGAAAAAGTTGTGTCGTTCAAGATTAAGGGGAAAACCTATACCTATTTGCAACCAGGCTGGTGGTGTTTACTTGACGATCCTGACGACGAGGAAGGGCAATTGGTTGATGAAGACAATCAGATCGCGGATATGGCGCGGCGCACGGCAAGGGCTTTAGCCCACGGGGAAAAAGTGTTCGCTGAAAGTAATTCCCTGCATTGGTGATGAAAAGAAACGTATCCCCGAAGAAAAAGCGCTGCTGGATTTGTGGTTAGCAATGGATGAAATTAAAGCAAAAGTCTCTTATGTGCAGACAGAGTTACCCTTGAATAAAGGACAACTGAGTTTAAACCTAGATTTTGGGGGTTAATAATTGCTTATGTTCAACTACAATCCTTTAGAGTGCCTACCTTCATCCGCAGAATTACCAGATTCAGATGACACCCCCGTGGATAACGAACTGCAAATATTAATTCCCAACTTATTGTTAGCCATCTTAGCCTCGATTTGGCAAAACCGCGATGACTGGTTTTTCGGTATCAACATGGGAATTTATCATACACCTAATGAACCAGCCATAGTCCCCGATGGGTTTTTGAGTTTGGGTGTTGAACGTTTTGTTGGAGAAAATGGACGTTCTAGTTATGTTTTGTGGGAAGAAGAGGGAATTCCACCCATTTTTACTTTAGAAGTTGTTTCCCAAACTTATAACGGCGAATATGAACAAAAGAAAATAGACTATGCCCAATTAGGCATTTTGTATTATGCCATTTATGCACCAACACGGCTACGTCGTAAGCGTCAACGTTTAGAAGTGTATCGCTTAGTTAAAGGTAAATATATTTTACAACCGGGGGATAAAATTTGGATGCCGGAAATTGGTTTAGGTATGGGACGGGAACAGGGTATTTATCAAGGACGAACACGAGAATGGCTGTTTTGGTATGACGAAAATGGCAACAGATACCAATCTCCTGAAGAACAATTGCAGAATTTATTAGCCAGATTACAACAGCAAGGGATTGACCCAAATACACTTTAATTTTGTTGACTGTTAACTGTCAACAGTCAACATTCTAAACAATTAAATATACAATTTTGTTTGCGTACCAGCTTAACAATATTAAGTATTTTATCAAAATTCTCCACTTAAAATTAGATAACTGGAAATAAAGTAGCCTGAAACCCTTGAAATATCGTTGTCTATGATGACCAAAAAGGGCAAAACCTACGCAGTATTGGCCCGCGTCCCATATACAAATTAAGTACGCAACAGCTTACACATGACATGAAGTGTGAGCGACTGATTTTTACATCTCTTGCACAGCAAGGGTTTTAGCAAGAAAGGCAGAGGGCAGAAGGCAGAAGGCAGAAGGGATTTATCCCTTCCCCTTATCCCCAAAGGGGACCCCACCTTCCCCAGAATGCCTGAACCCTCGATCTCGACCGGAGAGAGCCAAGGGTTTAAGCCCCCCACCAAAATATGCCGATTTGGTGGCTCGCTTGGCTGTGTGGGTCTGAAGCCCACACTGCATTGCAACATAGCTGCCCTCTGCCTTCTGCCTTCTTCACCCGTTATGTGGGACAAAAGATACTTGAGCTTAAGGCACTAATGGCATCTCGCCCATCCTCCAAGCCTCATCCTATTTTTGAATGCAAACGATAACCGCTACAAGTTTGGCAATTTGGAAGGTAAAAATTGCTGAATTTGATAAACTTGAATTTTTAGTATTAAAAAAACAGGATATAGCTGTGGCTGGTGCCGTAAATCCTCAGTGTGAGCATTCTAGCTTGGATTTTAGGTGACCGAAGTCCGGAAAAGTTATCTTGGATCTGAATTAGGAGCTTATATGAAAAGCGACATGGCAGTAGAACAATTGCGCCGCTATAAAGAGTACGGGGAATCTGTACTCCAGAGTCTGGAGTTGGTATCACAAAACCCACCCCCTAATGAAAGTTGGGTTCCAATCAGCATTTATGAAAGCATCCAACGCCTTCAGCAATCTGCCCAGAGAACAGTACAACTTGCATCCTCGCCAGTCAAAATTGGGATCATGGGGGAATTCAGTAGTGGAAAAACCCTGCTTCTAGGAAGTCTGATCGGCTACGCTGATGCTTTGCCAGTCAGTGAAACTCCCACAACAGGTAACGTCACTGCGATCCACCTCGTGCAACAAAGAGATTTTCAAACAACGAAAGTTGGCAAGTTTAAGGTTGAATATCTTTCTCACGAAGGGGTGAAAGAGTGTCTGCGCTTTATGCTTGAAGAAGCCCAACAACGTGCAAGAACAACAGAACTGTCTCCAGCAGAACTCGCTACATTAAAAAGTTTACACCCTACCAGTGTCGTTGACAGTAACGGTCTTCTCAGATGGTGTGAACAAGTATGGAATCAAACCCAAAGCTTGGAACTACGCTCTCTGCTACGTGAACTAGTCATGTTTGTTCGTACATATAACGTGTATGGGGAAGATGTGTGTGGGAAAAGCTACCAGATCGACAATACCACGGCAAATAAAGGGCTGAGACTAGCCGAGCCACCGATGAATATCTTAGAACTCAGCTTTGAGCGTCTACCTCCTCCTCCCAGACGCTGGGAAACAGTGGCGCAGCCATCAGCTAAAGACTTACAAAATAGCTTCTCGTTGATCCGCCGTGTAGATCTCACCGTCGAGATCTCAAAGGAAATCTGGAATTTGTCTTCTTTACAAGGGACAAATGAGTTTGTCCTGTTAGACTTTCCGGGATTAGGATCTGCTGATTCTGGCGTCAGGGACGCATTTTTGTCTTTACGAGAATTGAGAGATGTACAAACTATCCTGTTGTTGCTGAACGGCAGATATCCTGGCGGCGTCACCGCAGCTAAAATCCGCAGCATGCTTGAACGAGATAAGGGACAAGACCTTAAAGACCGCATCATAGTGGGTGTAGGGCGCTTCAATCAACTTCCCCTCTCGCAAAGTGACGAACGTGCTATGGACGATCTCATCGAGGAGCCACTGCTTTCGGAAGAAGCTTTACTCGATCGCCTGCGTATTCTCCAACTTACCATCGCCAGTGCCAGCAATTTGACCACAGAAAAAAAGAACATTGTCCTGCTGTCACAACTCTACGGGCTAACTAAACTAGCAGAACTTTCCTCGCTGGTACAAGTTTCCTCAAGCGAGTTTTCGCCGGAACTGGACAAGTCGAACAAATCGGAGGAGTCAGATCTCCGCCAGAAATGGCAGCAACTAAGTGAAATGTTGCCTACTTCTAGTACATTGCATAAGCAACTGAGTGACTATGCTGAGGATGGAGGGATTGGTAGGCTACGCTCATTACTTAAGGATCATGTCGCTATTCATGGGATGAAACAACTTATAGAAGACACTCAAAGGGCTGTGGAGACTGTGCGTCAAGAGCAGAGTCTCCTCAAAAATCTGCTCTTAGAAATTCCGACATACATACCGGTTGTGGAGAGCCCTGCTTTTGTTACCCTGCGGGAAGCGATCGAGAACCTAGTCACTACCTACAGACAATTTCAAGAAGATTTAGAGAGACAGCCGATCTTGAAGAACCGCAACGGTATATCAGTCAGTGATGTAGTTAAAGATGAGCTGATCAATAAAATATTCTTTGATTGGAGCGAGTGGACTTTACTGTTTGACAGAACCAAAAATGGAACGATCGCCTTGACAAAAAGTGAAAGTTTTTTTGACGAAGATGAAGTTGACGACTTTATTCCTACTAAAAGTGACGATTTTTATGCGGCATTTTTACAAACCATTAACGAAATGCAAAGTTTTGCTCACGATTGCACTATACAAGCAGTCACAGACTTGTTTAGCAAATTATCTAGCGATGTAAAAATAGAACGTGACAAACTGAACACAATTTTGCAACCAGATCAGGAACAGAATATTGAGAAAAAATTTGGTAAGAATCAAATCCGCTTATTTAGAAACATTCTTCGAGGTGTAGATCCTGCTAATAAATGGCAAAAGTTAGTCATCCAACATAGCGGATTGGCACTTAATGCTGCTCCGATCAATGCTGAGGTCTTATTTCCCTTAGCACGTAAGGACGACAAACACTTCAATGGTCAAATTTTTGACTGGAGTCCTGACAAAAAGTTTCCTGTTCCCCCAAGACCATTTAATCACCAGATTGCGGTTTTACGGCTGCGAGATGAAATCACCTCCAGCGCAGGATTACATCTTGTCCAGTACGTGAGTCAATTAACCAAACAAGTAAAATCTTCTTTTTCCCTAGCTCTAAAGGAGATAGTAGACAATCTTCAAGAACTTTTAAAGTCAAAAAACGAACCTTTACTCAGATACATCGCTGCTGCAGAAGAACACACCTCCGCCTCTACTCCACCTTGGTTAGAGACTCTTTCTCAAATACCCATGATTTCTTATCCAGAATAATTTCAATTGGAGAATACAGGAGTCAGGAGTCACAATTGTTAAAGAATAGGGAGATAACAGGAGCCGTTTCTCGTTGTGAAGAAAGATACAAAGGGTGCATCCCAGTTTTGCAGAAAAATTTACGCTCATCGGGATGCACCCGATACAAAACCCTGATAAATTCTGACTCCTGACTCCTGTATTCTTGCTAATCTTAAGGAATACAAAAATGCCAATCAAAATTGAGCTTTTAAATCGTTATCAACTGCGGATTAAAGCTGATGATATATTGCTTTTGCCAATCATAGAAATAAAGCCGGCGGCAAGTTACAACTTCCCCCATATTTCCCGAATTGATATTTCTGTGAGCGGCACACCAATAGAACTAGCAGCACACATACAATCAGGCTATAAAAGTGTCAACTTTTATGGCACAAACAAACTCCTCAGACTTTCTACTCCGCAGCGAGTTAAGCAAACTGATTGTTTATGGGATAAGCCCTTGCCAACAGGTGTCAGCTGCAATTTGCTGGTGACTGTGGAGTATTTTGACTCCGACGATAAAACTGGCGAACCAAACTTATCTACAACTAAAACCTCTATAGCAGAGTGCAATATATGGACTTCCGGAGATCCACTAACCCCAATGTCACTTTATACATTCAAACCCGAACCAATGGAACCCAGCAAAAAGCGAGAAATTACTTATCCAGGCTGGTTTGCCATTGATTTTGGCACGTCTAACTCTACAGTCACACTCTACGATCCCAAAGTGATTGTGACTCCAGATAGTTTGCCCACCGAGCAAGAAGTACGGTTACGCGATCGCCTAGCAGCTTGGCTAAATGAATGTCCTGTGGATCAATCACCAGGCATCAGTCGTGATGCTTGGGATCAGGAATGGCAAAGGTTTCTCGCTCAACTAATTACCAACCCAGATCGAGACATATACAGATCAACCCCCGCTAGTATAAATAAAATACCACACAATCTGGGAGAAAAATTATTTCGCGGTGTCAATAGTACCGACTTGCTAGAGGCTAACCGACAGATAGAAATTTGTCTCAGTAAACGCCTACCTTGGTTTCGTCGCGCTGCCAGCAAACGGTTGAACCAGATATACCACGAAGTCTTCCGCGTGCCACCCCTAGAGTGGCAAAGTTTGATACCAGTAGAACTCGATAAAGACCGTCGTCTCAATGAAATTACCAGTGAGTTAGAAGTCGTCAGCCTAGAACCCTCTTTACCAGAGGACAATCCGGCAAAAGTTAAAGTCATTTTAGGAGAAAAAGCAAGGCAGCATAGACTAAATGCCATTGGAAATGGAGAGAAGATTGAAGGCAGATTCCTCCACTCACCCAAACGCTACTTTGGTCAAGAACGCTCTTTTCAAGTCACACTTAATGATCAAGAAGACACAATTGCGGTTAACAAACTACTGCAAGCTGCTTATGCTGAATTAATAGAGTTGACCGAAGAGTACCGCCAACGTTACCCAGGTAAATGTTCTGAGGGCAAATTTTACCGGGCAGTGGTGACTTACCCAACAATTGCCTCACCATTTGTGCGCCGGGAGATTGAAAACCTGGTAAAAAAACTGGATATTGAAGATGTGCAGATGGCTTATGACGAAGCAATATCAGTAGCTATCTTCTTCCTCTGGCGTGAATTTGGCGGCGATTTGAATGTGGGAATAGAGTCTTTCAAAACCCGTTGTCGTGACGACGGGGATAAATGGTGGCAAAATGTTTTAGTTGTGGATATTGGTGGAGGAACCACTGATGTAGCACTCATTCGCCTCACATTGGAAGAAATTAACCCATTTGAACCTGGTGAAGACCGAGGCGATGGCGGACGCTACTATAAACTTACCCCCAAACTGTTAGGATCTTCTGGTCATTTACAGTTAGGTGGCGAATTAATCACTCTACGGCTTTTTCTGCTACTGAAGGCAGCGATTACTGACAGTTTGTTAACAGCAGTCACTGAAGAACGCTTGGCAAAAGATGTGTTGAAGGTGCAGATCGAGGAGTTAAGCGATCGCTTCCTTGATAACGGCAAATTCCACTCTGGTTGGCTACTGGCTTGTGTTGACAAGGAGATCCGAGAAGGCGAAGCTTATAAAGATGCTTTAAATGTGGCGGAAAAAGTGCTACCCACCCGCTGGAAAAACTCACCATCTCGGGTACAAACCTTTTACACCCTTTGGGAACAGGCAGAAACTGCAAAAATTATCCTTGGTCAAAAGCGGCAAAAAGATGATCCTGAACCATCTTTCGTCCTCGACGGACAGAAAATCTCTGAACTGCTGCTACAAAACGACATTCAATTGCCAACTGATGTCATTGATAGTCTGAGTGTCACACTAACATTACAGCAATTTGAAAGAGCGGTATCTCCTGTAATTCGAGAAGCAATAGGGATCGCTAAAGGGCTGGTAGAAAATGCGCTATTAACACAGCCTTCTCTGCAAAATTCTCAAAACGATAAAGAGCAATTAGATTGGTTAATTCTCTCTGGAAAAACCTGCAATCTTGAATTAGTTGAGCGTGAACTATACCGGGTATTTGGCGCGTCTGACTATTTCGTGTGGAACAAAGAGCGGGTCACCTTTGAACCCGAATATACTAAGCTAGCAACATCTGCTGGAGCCTGCTTTGCAGAGAAAATTAGGCAACTGGGTTTCGCCCCAAAAGAGTCTAAGGAATTGCTGCGTAGGGGAGCAAACCAACTCTATATAGATGTCAAAAATCTATTTTATTTTCTGCCATGTTCCTTTAAAAGAGAGGTTCTTGGGGGAAGTTTAGATCCAATTTTTAATGCTGGTCAAGAACTATATCAACTCGACGCGGGTGATGCAATAGCAAAGTATCGCAGTAGTTGGCAGGGGATGCAATTGACAAATAATCTGATCCGTCAAGACTTTGAGAATATCAAACCGCAGCTTTGGGGAAGCTATAACGGCGATGCACTCATGAAAAAACTGGCAATGACTGACGATGATTTTAAAAATCACATCAAAGTCCAGTTTGAGATTAATCAAAAACTTGATATTGATTTGCTGCTTTGTCGAGGTAATCCCTACTACTTAATTCCTGTTAATATTCCCAGCCTTGATGCGGCAAAAGTCATAGGAACAACAGCCGTAATTTCTGAGGACAGTCAGATAGTATGCGATATTGCTGTCAATGTTGCCGAATCTGCAAACGCTTTGAAAACAGATGCTCATACTGTAGTATTTGCCGCTGAGAAAAACTACAGCCTAGATTTGAGAGTTTTTCGCTATGACGATGGTGCTATGCAGCCACAAGGAAAGGGTTTAGTGACTGAATTACCTCCTTTTCCGACAAGTGGCAAGCACACTTTCTACTTCCAATTTCACAACCCAAAATCTAATAAGTGGGAACTCATTGGCGAATTGCCCCAACCAGAAGTTAAAAGCGAGTACCCTTGCCGATATTACGTCTCTCTCAACGATAAAGGTATTTTACGGGTGCACGCGTTTGAAGTGCCTTACTGGACATCTACAAGTCCAGAATGTCTCAAGCAAGAAGGATGCGTTTTTCGCGACACTCTTCAACCACAACCTAACGATGTTAAGGCAGAACGCGATCCATTTTCTGGAGAACACTGATTAGGGTGTGGGGTGTGGGGAGTTGTAGAGATAAGGGTTCGTCGTGTCTGTCGTTTTGTCGTTCTCAGGTAGAACCTGGGAATGCATAATTGGAGGCTCTACCTCTAAGTAGATTTGCGGAGATTGAGCCTCCAGAATGTGTTCCCGCACTTAGCGTAGGAATGAGAGCAAATGAGTTCACAGAAGGAGGAAAGATGCAGCACCTCGGCAAGTTATTAGAGATTGACAACTCAAATTTGGCTTGGGTACTGAGGTTGGGTTTGTGTGGATTGCAAGCTCAATTACAGCAAGCTCTTAAAACAGCCGCTACAGATCCAGGAAGCAGTGCTTGCCAGGAATTACTGGGGGAACTGGAGATACTTTTGGCACAAACATCCAGACAGGAGTCTCTCAGCAGGGACACGGTCTTGTCTACAGAGGATGATAGCGCATGGGCAGATGTGTTAGAACCAGTCACGGGTGGTGAACTAAAACTGAAACATATTGGTGAGGCTTTGGTTGCTGACCGGGAATTGTCGAACTATATTGGTCAGTATCAATTTTACAGTACTCATGATGCTGATTTGTGGAACGAGATGCAACGTCTGCTGTTACGTGTTCCTGAGAAGTTGACTCATGTTTGGCGAGAGCGCATCTTGGCTGAGGCGAGTAAGGTGGGCGCTATTGCTGAGGGGCGATCGCTCTCATTACCCTTCACCCGCGATGAATCTCTTTACCCTGGTCTAACAGGAACGGTCAAGGCTACTGGGTTGTGCTTGTCAGATCAAGTTGATTTCGATCAGCGACTGATGGTGGAAAAATCAGGCAGGGAACTTGATTTACTTGCTGGAGTTGTTTCTATTGATCTCAAGTTTATTGAACTAGACTCGTCTTTGCACCACGCTCTTAAAAGTGTGGATCGATTCGGTATCAGGTCTGTGAATTTAGAGTCAGAAAAGTCTAAGTATGTCACAGCACTGATTGACCGTTTTCGACGCGTACAAGCAACGATTGATGCCGATCCAGTCATAGCTTTACGTGCCAGACTAGACCTAGATGAGGCAATTCACTCTTTGGTGTACTTACCGACATGCGATCGCTACTCCTGGTGGGGAAAGCTGCAACAAGAAGCAAGACGCACCCTTGATTCAGTGGTTGAAAAGGCGCGTCTTGCTGGTTATCAGGTGCAGATTCGCCCATTATGGGGAACCTATGCTGATGTTTTTAGTTGGTCAAAAGATGATCTGCAACTAGATATCGGAGGGGTGCGTGGCGAAGTGTCTGCTTGTCTACGGGTTTATGCCAAGATTAATGATGAAGTGCTTCCAGGGCGTGTACTTTTCCGTTCTTCTTAGCGTGCCAATGTGGGTGAGCGTGTTCGCGTTAGCGTCCCACTAAACCGTTAGAACCCACATTCCGCACTTCATAATGTAGCATTAATTGACTAAACTCGGATATAATATGACATACCCATAACAGCAAGCGTACAAGTTCGTCGCGTTTTGCCCAGCGCTCAAGTTGTTCAGGTATAGGTTGGTCAATTTCTGATGACATTTTTAATTTCCTTTTCTAATCAAACGGTAATTAAACCTTGTTGAATTTCAATTGTTGCTCCTATTATGTAAGAAAGAGTATTCATTTATTTTTTAAAAGTGTTAACAACCCTACCTTTTGCAACCGCGAGAGTAAACCAGGACGATTGCTGTAATCTGTTTGCATTTGCTGAATTCGTAACTGAAACTTCTCTAACTGACCTTGATGTATAGCTAAATCACGTAAATTTATCAGATGAGCAACTGCGTCATCGTAAGGCTTGGATTGTTTAAGAGCAATCAATCTAAAAACCTCCTCCCATAATTTGGCTTCTTTGGGAGCTAGTGCTAACAATTGACGAATTCTTTCCTGCTTTGCTGTTTCCTTTTTTTGTGCTTGCCGAAGTTTGGTATATTCTTTTGCACTAGCCAGTATTTGGGAGAGCGATCGCAATTTAGCGCCAGATGGAACTAAAGCAATTTGACTATAAGATAATTCTTTCAATCTTTTTGCTAATTGAACGCCAATGACTGGTTCGCCTCTAAGGACTTTCACCAAAAATTCGTTGCGTTCCGCTTCTGATAAAGCGGGGATTAACTCTTCTAAAGACTGAAATTTTTCCTCTATAGAATTACTAGCTTTTGCTGCTACTTTGATTAAATCACTATCAAGCTTAAAAAACTCAACGAAAGTTTGGAGAGAATCCGACAAGTTTTGCAGGTTGTTAGTTCCTTACTATTCCCCGTTCCCTTTTTGATGAACGCAATACTTCTAGTTCAGAAGAGTCAAAATTAAACTTACCCCATGCCCCTTTGTCTCAATAAAACCATTAAATTCCGCTTACGGCAGTGAATTTGCAACAAATTATGATAATACTTTTTCCATTCAGCTTGCCGACCCGATGCCAAATAAGCCGCACGGGCTTTTTTTAGCCACTCAACTGCATAACGATAATATTGCGATTTTCCTCCGTCCATAATCTTTTCAGCGCGATCGCAGGAATTTTTAATCACCCACTCCGGATTGACAGAAACCGCTGCATCCATGACACGATAAATTAATTCTGGATCGTAGGAACGAAGCTCACTGACACAGGAAATTGCATCTTCAATTAATCCTTCATGGAGGAAAATATTGACTTTCTCTTCTAAGATGCCAAATATCGTCACAGTCCGAAGTATTTGCAACAAATCTAATTTTAGATTCTCCCAATCATCCCCAGCTAAGTCTTTAATAATTTGGTAAGTGGCAAAATTTGGATGACCTTGAAATTCATTTTTTCGAGCAACAATAGCTGCATTTACATCTCCTAAATCTTCAGCTAATTCAGCAGCCAAAATACCTAACTTAGAACGACATTTTCCTGGCAAATTAAAACCTTGTTGGGCAATACTTAAAGCTTGTTGTAATGCCTGTTGTTGCTGTAAAGTTTGTGCAAGGGCAAAAGCTTCCTCCATTGTTGACATTTGGCTTTGGGCTATTGTCACTGCTTCTTCAACTCGTCCCAAATGCCCTAACATGGTTAGATATTGCTGAGTTTGTTTCTCGGATTTAGCCAAATATAAATATTCGCGTCCGCGTTGTTGACGTTCGAGTATTTTCAACCGAATCAAGGCTAAATCCGAGGCATAGTCGGGAATTGGGTGATTTCCCCAGAGTAAACCTTCGGTAATATCTCCAGCCAGAATTTGTAATAATGGTGGGTAATCCCAACCTTGTTGGACTGCGGTTATGGCTAAACTAAAATCTGTGTTCCAATCATCTTGCCAAGTTTCCAAATTAATCTCCATATCGGTGCGCTCCTTTGAAGCTAATTCCGCACTGAGTATCGCTTCACACCAAGCCTTATTTAATGCTGGGACTATTTCATCATTATCCATACCATAGTTAGCGATATCATCCCAATCAGAAACACAAGCATCTGTAATTGCTTCAAGAGTAGCTAAAGCGCTATTGGCATCATTATGCTCGCAATATTCAATGGCTTCTTGAATCAGGCTCAGTAATTCTTCATTGACAGTTTCATCTGCATAATCGTCACCGCTTTCACAACTATTAACTGCGTTCCGAAAAATTTCGCGCACGGTGGCTTTAATTTGTTTGGTGTTGATGGTTATTGGGTCTGGAGTTTTTAGTTTTTCTTTTGTGGGTAAGGTTGTTGTAATAGCATTAACATAACCGTCAATTTTGTCGATAAGTTCGGGATGTTCTTCGACTAATTCTTGTAGCAAACTTTGAGTTTGCAAATGGTTGAGTCGATCTAAAAGCTGTGAGAGGGTAGGACGCTTTTCAATTCTGTCAGATTCATGGGTGCATGTCAAAGCTGCCGCAACAATGTGTTTGCACCATCCATCATAATTGTAAGCACAGGTACAAGTAGCTGTTAATCCATCACTATCAGATACAATTGTAATCTGGTAAGGTTGTTGTGAACTTCCTTGAACTTCGGCTTGAATTGTCTCTCCACGTCGAGTGACTCCTAACACTGAGCCCATCCGATAGCAAGCCTCACCGCGTTGAAATGACTGGATGTTTGTGTTGTGGCGAATAACGAGTTCGCTAATGCTAATATTGATACCTGACATCGCCACCTCCAAAATGTTTATATTCTATTCTCTTGCACTTTTTTCTTCAATAACAGCCTGAAACCCTTCAAATATAAGAGTTTTATAGGGGTGCATCCCATTTTCGTAAATTTGTAGTGCGAGCATCTTGCTCGCTTGTAGTCTAAGTGAGCAAGATGCTCACACTACTGATCATTTTTTTGCAAAACTGGGATGCACCCGTTTTATAGCAGTAAGAGATCAAGTCTTATGCTTAGAATAAATTTTACACAAGAAGATGTTGATAAGCTGCACTATGAAAGATCTCATCATCCTCATCCCATAGTGCAGAAAAAGATGGAAGTTTTGTATCTAAAAAGTTATGCTCCCCGTCAATATTTTGCTGTCAGGTGGGAAGTGTGTCAAATGGCTACTTGTGCAGTAATGATACAAAAATTAAGGGAAAGGGCAATTCGGAATCCGGGGATGGAATCTGGCAATTTATCCCCATGACAGACTCAAATGGTGTATGCCCGAATTTTGTAATCAACAATCATACTGTACCGTATTGAGGGTGGGGATGTATAGTTAGAGTACACCCTAAATCAACAAATCACCGAGCCAACTTTTTATGTTGATATAGGGTTGATTTTTCCATTAATCAACATATGATAGTTTATATCTAAAACCCTATTTCTACAAATTCCCAAG
>Ga0209611_10010596_pt1 | contig 13522 bp, 13 predicted proteins | sample S1TSphgellanicum_3_FD_187693 | JGI IMG/M metagenome (GOLD analysis project Ga0209611, IMG submission 187693) | Host-associated microbial communities from peat moss isolated from Minnesota, USA - S1T2_Fc - Sphagnum magellanicum MG (SPAdes) (version 2) | ecosystem: Host-associated > Plants > Peat... | reverse complement strand
GCTAGATACATGGTGTACGTGTACATGCAATTTGTTTACATTAGTTGAAGTGAGAATGTTGATAATCAAGTGAACATAATCATTAGGTTTCAAGAAAATAATACAAGCTTATGCGTTGGAAGTGAAGTATGAAATTTGAGATTCTAAGTGTGGATATAAATGGGCAATTGAACACTAGACAATGTTGAAGTTAAATCTTAATAGCAAGTAAAAAAAATGTAATATTTGTTTGTTTATGGAAAAGTTGTGGATGATGGATTGAAGAGGAAACTTAAAATCAACTATTCTAGAGCATATTTGTTATAAAATTCAAATCGAAACAATAGCATGTGATTGTAGACAAAAAATAGACAAATCTATTCTCAATTGGAAAAATAGGTAATAGATTGTCTGAGTGTGTGATGTAAATGTCTGAAGTAAAATATGCAATTTCAAACATGAAACTTTTTTATAACAAAGCATGTGCCTAGAGATCAAGGAAGAGGAGGAAGTAAGGTTTAACACTTTCCACTATTTACAAATCCAACATGTATTTTTCTACTCCCACATTTTGTAGAGCTACCAACCACCTTCCCAACAACCTCTCTTATTTTAAAGTGTTTTGCAATCAATGAATTGTGGATACCTCAAGGCTAAACGAAGGTAATTGTTGAATGCATATCATAAACAAAGATCACAAACACATGTTTGAGAGATTTGGAGCATTGTTAAATGATCATGCAAATTTGCTAGCTATCATGCTTGTACATGGCCTCATACATGATGGTCGATTATATGCATGCCCATCATGCCTTTAGGGTTAATGTACGTTCTTAGGTGACTATATGCTATTAGGTGCTTAGGGTTTCAGCTTGGTGGATGTATAAAAGGCCAAGCCTTTCCTTTCTCTTTTTAGTTTTTCTAAAATTCCTTTGTTAGGAGAGTTTCCTCCATAGTCAGATTGGATTTCTAGATGCTCATGGTGGCTATTACACGGCCATCGTCTACATACACTACATGTTCTTTCCTTCTTTGCAGTTTAATTCTTGGAAAAACTATTTTTTGTTGGCTTTAAGTTCTTGAATTTCTTTTGTTGGTGTTACTACTACTGGTGTTTTTTATGTTAGTGTTGTTGTTGGTGGTGCTACTGCTATTGGTGGTGTTGTTATTACTGGAGGAGTTTGTGCTGGTACACCTCTTCCAACCAACAAAGCTAGGAACAAAGGAGCTGGGAAAAATGAAACCAAATGGGGAGTGACGTATCCTAGAGTAGATGAGTAGGTTTTCTCTTTCTTTTTTTTTCTCTCTCGTGTAGAAACATAGCATGAGGTAGAGGAAGCCTTGAAGACTTTTGAAGTTGTTGGAGCCAAGCGTAACACTAAGTAAAAAAACAAACAATTTTTTTGCTTTTCCATGCTATAGTTCAGTGTCGACCATCATCATAACACCGTGCTTCTCCACATTGCAACATAACATTGGCCATCGCTGCAGTGTAATGTAATTTCGTTTTACCCTAAAACTCGTAAACCTTAAACCCTAAACTTGGGAAAGTTTGTCAGACTTTTGTTGGATTTTCATCCGATGTTCATCCTGTTGGCTTGCCGTTCTATCGTGCTGATGTCCTACGTCCTATTGTTATGTTGTTTTGTTGTCCTATTGTTCTGTTTAACATTCGTTGAACTTTTGTCCAACCTTTGTCCGGCCTCTGTTCGACATTTGTTTGATCGTTATTCAACATTTTTCCGTTGCCGTTCATTTCTATTGATGCACCGTATTCTTCAAACCATACATTGTGTTAGAACTTTGTAGCTAGTGCACTATATTGGTACAAAAGTTTTTGGCATGGGACAACACCATGTCTTCGGATGATGAAAGCATTACCACTCAGCCAAAGCCTAAGTATTAGCTACAAAGTAACACATAATCCTTTGAGCCAATTTCTTTGAGTTCACAATCTTCATGACACTACCATCAAACGTCTACATCGCCATCGTCATTGAGTACAACTCCTACCAAGAATTTAGGTTTAAGTTACATTACATCAATGGTACATCAGAGTCCATTTGGAGGGGTTAATTAGTGGGGTATGCCTGTTGGTGCACCTGCTTTCACACCAACATCATATATTCCGTTGCAAGTTGTTATCTTTACATCCATATACACCATGGAGGTCAGCAGTTCCTTTGGGAGATTTAGAAGTTCAGGGGAAGGCCAGGTACCATTTCTTTGAGAGAATTCAACGAAATTTTCTCAATTGTGGTTTGTGAATTGGAGTTCAAGTATGGCGCTAATTACACTGAAGCGTTCGCATTCAAACAATTGGCCTGCTATGTGCATTATGAGGCATTGGATGTTTACAAGCAACATTCTCTGAGGATTCCGGGCATCACTTAGATCCCTAATCTAGTTGATGCTATAACCATCGCCACCACCTTTCAAGTTGGACTATAAACTATTATTGCACATCATGGGATTGTGCCTAATAATCTAGACCCAGTACCTACTTCAATAAACCTTTCTCCTCAATTCATTGCTGTTACCACAAACATTCCTCCCACCATTGATGAATTAGCTTTTGTTGATCTAGTGGGGGAATTCTTTTGAGTTCTTGAGCTAAATTTTTGGTCAAGAGTTTTGAAAAAAATTTGCAGCTCACCACCTTCTTTTGGCAGAAAGATGAAACCCTCAAGTGTTATACATGAGGCTTCTCAAACTTAAAGAGGATACTCAGAGCATCACAGACCTGGAAACTGCCCATCAGTATTTTCCTTCGTTGGAAGGTACTCTGACATTCCAAGCGTAGGTTTTACAACAGGTTTTTGCAGAATTTGGAGACTTGTATACTTTGTTGGATGTGTACAACATTTCTAAAAAGTTGGAACTAGCTCATGCACACTATGAGGCTAGTACCCTCACGTTTAACGCCTCAGCCTCCATAAGCTATGCCAACTAGATCATCACATTCTTTTTCAAGAACTAAAGTAGTGCACTCGGCTGCACCCATTTTACTTTTTTACAACCACTATGGCAATCCTACCCACAAAGCTAAGGAGTGTAACATTTCTTCCGAAGATCTCTTTTGTGATTATTGTGGAAAAGAGGGACATCAAAAAGCTGGTTGTTTTGCCAAGTTCCCGGAATGGAAGCAACTTCGATTACCAAAGCAAAATTTGCTAGTATTTTCCGTTGCCCTTCAACCAAAAGCCAAGGCATGTTAGCATTCCACTCAGGCTTTCCCCACCAAGGGTAATTCTAATAAGAATGCTAAGAAGAAGGAGTACAATGCTGACAAGAGGAAGGTGCTTCAAGCCCATGTCGTTCAAATTCAAACTTTGTAAAGTGAACTCAAATCATTAAGGGCCTAACTTGCAAATTTAAAAGGTAAGTCTTCCCAACTAGCTAATCAAGCCCAACTTATATAAGGTTCAGGATCATGAGAAGGACCTCCTAGGTTATTCTATGGCCTCTCACACGATGCCATGGTTGGGGAGTATGTTTTTTCCAATGCACATAATTTTAGTTTCACACCAGAATTTGCCACTTCTTTTTGCCTTTCTTACTTTGTGGCATAAGAGGCTAATGTGGCACCTAGAGTTTCTGCCACTAGGCAGGTAATTCAAACTGATGGACTCACATTTGGTTCAAGTCTTATTACCAAGGCTAAAGGAGCTCGAATAGTCATGCCACAATCTTTTTGTCCTCTCAACATAGAAGCAGAACGCACCTTGTTAGCGAGGGAGGAGAAGATTATTACACCACAAGTAGTTAGGGCATCAAATTCTCGTGTCTCAGGAGTACATGTACATCAGGAAACAACACAATTTTCCACTGATTAGCTTATGGAGTGCCAATTTCAAATGTGTGAAGTGGCATAAAAGCTTGTGAGTACACTATTGTTTAATTTTCAAGATTTGAAGCTAAACATCAGGGACATAATTGTAGGACTAGAGGAGACCCTGAACACTACATCAAGTCCTCTACCAAGCCCTGATCCACATGATACAAGGGTCCCATCCAACACCTTGGAGAGACACTCGATTGGCTCACGTGTTGCAGATGGCATTCGTAATCTGGTCATTAGTTCTAGCATGGTTAAACTAATGGGCTTTCCTACTTTTGATTCTGCATTCACATATCAAAAAGGAGTTAAGAACATTTCACTTGTGGATTTGTTACTCAACAAAGGCGTTGTGGATAGCCATTCTTTCCACAAAGTCTTTCACTCATTTCCGAAGGTGGTGCCTAGTGAGAGAACTTCCATCGCCACCAGAGTTGCCATTGTCGACAATACTGGGTTAGCAATCCAAATGAGAGGACATACACCCAAAGTGGTATTTTTTGATATAGGTGCCCAACTAATGATTCTTGGAGTTTAATTCGCCAAGAAGATAGGCATGCTTGATTCCAAATTACAAAAATCTATGTGGCAAATTCGCATCGCTAGTGGGAGCGTAGAGGAGGTACTTGGGGAAAACTTGGATTTGATTGCACTTAACTTCAATGAAGGTACAAATCAGGAGCTTTGCCTATAGGTCAAATGTTTAGTCACCAATGCCACCAGTTACGATGTGCTCATTGGGCAAAAGGCCCTGTTTCCACTAGGTTACATAATTGACAATTAGTTTGAGCATGCGTACTATCGAGTGGATTGGGAGACTAATGGCCACCAACTAGGATACATACCCTTTGATTTCCATGGGAACCATAGTCCTATGGCTCACCATTGTATGTTCAAGGAAGCACACACTATTTCCTACATCCAACAAGTTAACCACAAGTGGATAGAGGGAAATGAAGAAGAAATAACTTACGCCCAAGCTACTGAAAGCTTGAAGGTGGTTCCTACTGACATTCAACGCGGACCAGAGGTTTTACAAAGGTTCAAAGTAGCCCACGAGCCCTTGGTAAAAGCTCTACCTAATTTTGAAAACATGGAGAGCCATGGCGAATCGATTAAACCATTATTTCATCAGTTCATCATTTGGACACCACCTAAGGAGGGGATTACTTTACTAAAGCTCTTTGGTGGTATTGGTGCAGGTCTTGAAGCCCTACTACAATCGGGGATGGTGGTTCCAAGGTATTCATATGTAGACATTGATCCTATTACAAGGCAAGTGGCAACATTGAGAATGATGGAGCTCACAACCAGATTTCCACAACAGCTTGCAACCACCGCATGGAAGGCTAGTTTCACTTTCTTGCCCTCCGACATATAACTAATTCAGAAAAAAATGGAATTATTTGGTCTCGTGGACCTCATCATTTCAGGTTGGGAGTGTCAAGGATTTTCAATGGCTGGATTTGGAGAGGGTTTGAATGACACAAGATCCGGTCTCTTCATGGACATGGTACGAATGATCACCTTGGTTCAATCCATTTCTTTTATGCTTGGTTATGTAATTGAGAATAACCCTTCTTAGCTTAACTAAAAAGAGAAAATCTAGGAGCACTACACGCTGGTCAAGCATTACCTTGGAGAACCGCTCCTACTCGGTGCAACACAATGCAATTCCTATGCGCACTAACTGCACAACTAGTGGACCACCTTGCACCACTTTCAATTTTGCAGTTGGCTCAGAAATACACCATTATAGACCCTAACCTATAGGTTTCTCGCATATTGGATGATCAGAACTCCTGCCAACCATTTACAAGGCAAGAGAAACCTCCTTGGTTTCCTTTGAACATAATAGGAAAACCAAGAGGTGCTTGTCCCACCTTTGTCTCCTTCCCAGGAGCACACACTTTTCAAGGAGATGGACCAGGCATGGTGTATTGTCATGTTTTAGCCAATTGGGATGAACCAAGCTCAGAAGAAAGAAAAAAGGTTATGGGGTTCCAAACTAGCACTATTGGTCACACCAAGGTGATTAGATTGGAACGTAACGCTCTACTTGGGAGAAGCATGGACCTGAACTCCCTTACATGGTTGTTAGTAACCTATATACTCTTTCAAATGTACATAACACCAACATTGATTCAATCAGCTTGCAGCTTTGGCGATGCGACTACATGGCACCCCGACCAAATACATTTGCCTCTCTTCAACACTTTACATTTCACTCTTAGTGTTGGGGGGAGGAGGTACCATGTAATTTGACTCAAGTTGTTTTTAATACACCTGGAGGTACATTAGCTACTGGAGAAACAATTACAACCTTCTACGAATCTGCATAGCTGGATAGTGGAAAACCCGATACACCAGGTTTTTCAAACACATTTTCTAATTCCATTTCATGTGTTTCCAACTACCTTTTCATTATGGGGAAACAATTCACCAAGAAGGAGAGAGATTAGGTCACAAACTTACTAATTAAATATGAGAATGTGTTCGCATTCTCAATGAAAGACTTAGGTAGGTGTAAGACCATGCAGTTTTCTATAGACCTTACAGATGAGACATCCGTTTATCGAAGGAGGTAGAAGTTGAGCAAGCATGAGTGACGCACTCCCAACTCTTTAAAGGGCTCAAATGTGAGCCCAAGTAGAAAGCAGCGGAAAAGGGAGGAGTCGGAGCACACTCCTTAGCTCACAACACTTTGAGGGGTAGAGGGGCGTGTTGAAGCTCCGGGATGGGACTAGGAAGAGTTGACAAGCTTTAGTCACTCACACGAGCCTGCACACAACCCACACAAAGTGGTTAGTGCAAAGTTGGAGCACACTTGGTGCTAAGATGAGCCACGGACACACAAGACTCACCATGGCCCGGACTTGGGGGAAGCCACCACCTTCCCCCTTATAGTATACTCTACAGCTCTCCACGGAGGCTACATCCAAATGGCTATTTTTCCCGGGACTCCCGCGCGGGAGTCCCAAAATCGCGCCAAATGGGACTCCCGAAACTTTGGAGCCCCATAACTTTGCGAGCAGACCTCGGATTGTGATGCGGTCTAAAGCAAAGTTGTAGCTCTCGTCGAGAGCTTTCCAACGATATGTGGCACGCCCCCTGCAGCTAAGTAAATCGGGTCTATTCCCGACTTTTTGTGGTCGGGAGTCAAACTGGCAATTCGACTCCTGGCCTTCTTTTGGCCATAACTTGTGTTTTAGATGTCCAAATGAGCAATGCGAGCCCATTTTAGACATCTACGCTTCAAGAGCTTTCCAATGATATAAAGAACGCCATGAGCCATTGAGTTTTCACCCCTGCAATTGCTCTCTGAAGTTTCGGGAGTCAACGGGACTCCATCTTCCAAATGGGAGTTGCCTTGGGAGTGTGAAGGTTCACTCCCTCACACTTTCTAACACTCCCGGGAGTATGTGATGTGACTCCCGGGCTTCCTCTTGCCTTAACTCCCGAACTTCCTCTTGGCCCGCACTCTCACAATGCCTTTGCCTTGACTCTCGGGCTTCCTCTTGGCCTGCAACCTTACAACCCCTTAGCCTTGGTCGCGAGCCCAAAGCTAAGGTTGTAACAATGAGTGGGAACTAGTAGATGAAAGATGCAAATAACTACATGAGGCTAGTCTCATTCAGCCATCAAGTCCTAATTTTGCAACCGCTATAGTAATGCTTCGCAACCGCTATAGTAATGCTAGCAAAGAAGGATTGAGCTGGATTATGGACTGAGAAAAGGATGTGTGGGGATTACAGGCCTTTGAACCTAGTTATAACTCAGGATAGGTACCCCATGCCCATCCCTGAAGAACTATTTGATAGCATTAGAAACTCAAACATCTTCACAATTGTGGATATGAGGCAAGGCTTCAACCAAATTGTGCTCGTTGCGAAGGATCACAAGAAAATGGCATTCCATGGAAGCAACAAGTTGTGGGAATGGCTTGTGATGCCTTTTGGATTGAAGAATGCACCTGTCTTCTTTCAACGAGTCATGGACCAGGTTCTCGAAAGGGCAGATTTCCTGAAGTGCTACATAAATTGTCGCAAACCTAACCTTGGGCTCATGATCAAAGCAAGGGCTTACAAGAGGGGGAGACAAGAGGGAGGCCCAGAAGGCACATCTTATACTCCTAGGAGTGCAGGAGAATGTGAGAAAATGAACCCTCACACTCCTAAGGCTACTTCCACTTGGGGAGTTGGAGTCCCGATGGACTCCCAAATCTTCAGGGAGAAATTACAAGGGTCAAAACCCATTGGTTTGAAGAGTTCTTTATATCATTGGAAATCTATTAAAACGTAAATGTCTAAAATGGGCTCACATGACGCATTTGGACATCTAAACCACAAGTTATGGCCAAAAGAAAGGCCGGGAGTCAAATTACCAATTTGATTCCCGACCACTAAAAGTCGGAAATCGACCTGGTTTCCTTGTGTGCAAGTAGCGTGCGACATACCATTGGAAATCTCTCAATGAGGGCTACAACTTTTCTTGAGACCTCATCTCAATCAGAGGTCTTTACACAAAATTATGGGGCCCCAAAGTTGCAAGAGTCCCAACTTTGGGAATTTCAAGACTCCCATTTGGGAGTCCTAGGACAAAATGCCATTTGGATGTGGGCCTTGTGGAGAGGCATAGAGTATAGTATAAGGGGGAAGGTGGTGGCTTCCTTCAAGTCTAGGCCGTGGTGAGTCTTGTGAATTTGAATTTGCCCGTGACTTGTCCTAGCACCAAAAGTGCTCTAATTATGCACTAACCAAGTTGTTATTTGGTTTTATGCAGGTCCGTGAGTGATTGAAGTGTTTGTCAATCTTCCTAATCCCATCCTAGAGCTCCAGCATGCCCCTCTACCCCCAAAGTGCTACAAGCCAGGGAGCGTGCCCCAACTCATTGCTCTTTCGCTGGTTTCACTTCAAACTCACATTTGAGTCTATCAAAGAGCTTAGGAGTGCGTCATAGATGACGTCCTAGTGCATACCAAAGGACTCCTATAGCACTTGGCTCATATTGAAGAGTTATTCAAGAGGCTCCACAAAGTTAATATGAAGATCCATCCTAAAAAGTGTGAGTTTGCTGTCACCTCAGTAGTCTACCTTGGACACAGAATTTTGCCAAATGGTATTATGGTTCATTGGGCCAAAGTAGTAGCCATTTTGGAGATGCCCAATCCTACTGATGTTCACATTTTAAGGAGTTTCATTGGACTATGTAATTATTACAGAATTTATGTCCAAAACTTCAATACTATTGCTCATCCTCTCTATGCATTGTTAAAAAATGATGTTGCTTCAACATTGAGTGATGAAGCTTAGGAAACTTTTAACACACTCAGGGAAAAACTTTCAGAATTCCCCATTCTAAGAAAATTTAATTTCAACAAGGTCTTCATTCTACACACTGATTGGAGTGCTCTTGGTATTGGAGTTATTTTTGGCCAACCTGATGAGGAAGGCAAGGAATATGTTATCGCCTATGCATCTCGAAGCAACAAGGCTGAGCGCAATTATTTTTCATACAAAGGGGAGTGCTTTGTTGTTGTATGGGTTGTCATATATTTCAGGCCCTATCTTTATGGCACTAATTTCATTTTGTATATCGACCATTAGCCTATCAAGTGGTTGATGACCAATGATAAGCTTACTTGTAAGTTAGCTCGTTGGGCGCTTATACTTCAAGAGTATGAGTTCAAGGTTATTCACCGACTTGGTACTACACATCAGAATGCGAATACTATGTCATAAAGACCCCTCACTACCTCTCAAGATTTCTCAAAAGCCAGGCAAGACTTCAACCATATTTTAATAATACATGTATCTTATGCATCTAATTATTTTGCACTATTGCAATGTAACTTAGTTGAGCATCCCATTATATGGGAGGACTTGGACATTCTAAAGTTTCTTCAACATGGGGAATACCCTCCCCAAATTACATCAAATCATCGGGATCGCATACAACAATGGTCCAAACACTACTCATGGAGGGATAATCACTTTGTTTGATGTTTACCACAAGGTGATAAAATGGTTCCTCCACCACATGAACGGCATGGTCTTATTCAGAAAGTACACTCAGAGCTTGGACACTTTGGAATTAAGTGTACTTATAGCCTTCTCGTTCCTCATTACCATTGGAGAGGTATGTATGCTCAAGTTCAACACATCATTGCTAGGGGTGAACAATGTGATAGAGTGAGAACTTCTTTCTCCTTTCGATAGCTCACGCTTTTTCCCCTTCCTATTCAGGGCATGTTTTATCGTTGATCATGTGATTTAGTTGGAAAGTTACCACAAACCTCCAAGGGTAATGTCTACATCATGATTATGATTGAGCATTTTTCAAAGTGGGTCGAGTTTGTTACACTATTGGATAAGTCATCACACAACACTAGCCAAGTTTTCTTACAACAAGTTCTAAGTAGGTTTGGGGCTTGTGCTGAGTGCCTTACTGATCAGGGATTAGAATTTAGAGGAAAATTCCAAAACCTACTTGATCATGCTCTCATTGACCATCACCGGACTTCAAGGGATCATCCCCAAGCTAATGGCCTTGTAGAGAGGATGGTTTAGACATGCAAAAAGGATTGCGGAAAATTTGCCTCACTAAAAATAAAAAGGATTGGGACCTGGCCCTACCTTACATCACCATGGGTTACAAGATGTCCAAACATGCCTCTTTGTCTCATTTCTCTCCTTACTTTCTACTTTTTGGGAGACATCCCATTCCACCCTCTTCCATTGCTGCTCAAATGGACCAAGTTGTGGGCTTGGACTCCCTAGCCACTTGGGCTAGGGTCATTGCAAAGAGGGCTACTCTATTCAAAAAGGTTATGCCCATGGCCATGGAGAACTTGTCCATTGCATAACATCGAGACACCTTACAGTATGCACACACACGAGGTGGTAGTTACAAACCTAATGTGAAACAATTTGATGTTGGCGACTTTGTTATTTCCAACGGCAACCTAATGATACTCTAGACACTTTTTTCGGTCGCATTATTTTAAGGATTAAGGTGATCGGGCCTTCAAGTGTGTTGGAGTTGCAAGGAGCTAACGAACGCACAATTCAGGATCATTCCAAAAACTATGCGCCCTGCCACCTGCCAAACTTGGATCCTACCATCATCACATTGACTTGGATTCTTCCATTTGATTATCCATGTTAGGTGTGTCAGAGGACAGACAATGCTAATCAAATGCTACTTTGCAATAATTATAATGGTGGATACCATCTCTTCTGCCTCAAGCCGAAGCTCATTCAAGTTCCCGCTGATAGTTGGTATTATTCATCATGTTCTCCTACAACACCTTGATTTCTACTCAGACCATGCCATGTTTTTCTTAGCTTAGGTCTAGGGGGCGATACATGAGAATTTCATCTCAGCCTCCTCTTATGCATTGTATATATATGTGCGTGTATATCTTTTTGGTAGATTACTTTCTACATTTGAGTAGCTTTAGTCTTTTTGTTTATTAAAGTTTACTATGGATTTACACCCTTACAACACCATACGTCACGACACTACACGTCACGACAACTGTCATGCTTGTACATGGCCTCATACATGATGACCAATTATAGGCATGCCCATCATGCCTTTTAGGGTTAATGTAGGTTAGTAGGTGACTATACACTATTAGGTGCTTAAGGTTTCAGCTTGTTGGTGGCTGTATAAAAGGCCAAGCCTTTCCCTTCTCTTTTTAATTTTTTTAGAATTCCTTTATTAAGAGAGTTTCCTCCATAGTCAGATTGGATTTCTAGATGTTTGTGGCAACTATTGCACGACCATCGTCTACATACACTACATGTTCTTTCCTTCTTTGCAATTCAAGACATGAGAATTTCATCGCAACCTCCTTTTATGCATTGTATATATATGTGTGTGCATCTCTTTTTGGTTGATTAATTTCTACCTTTGACTGGCTTTAGTCTTTTTGTTTAGTAGAGTTTGCTATGGATTTACACCCTTACGACATCGTATGTCATGACACTACACATCACGACATAACAATGAACTCAATTAAAAGTGACCAATTTATAGTGAGCTCAACCTAATCAAATAGAAATTGAATGTTGGAATAATAACTCCAAGTATGAGTCACTGATTACACTATAACCTTATGAGAGCTACAAATCATCATCAACCAAATTACATTTGCTTCAATGGCCACGTCAATTCCAATTGAATTGGTTTGCATATATTATTGAAGTCCAATAATCTGTCCACAAGTTGTTCATTCTCAACATAAATATAAGTAAATACATTGTTTATAGAATCTTTATATTAGTTTCAAAATTAATGCTAAGACTTTGCATATTCAAGCATTAATTTTGAAATTAATATAAAGATTTCATTTTGTACTAAAAGCCAAAGGTAATAAAAAACTAAACATTTGGATCTAATGTAGATTTAGCTAGTAACTTCCAACATATAAGTATTATAGGTTACAATGGAAATTACAAAGCATTTATGTGGTGAGGATGAAAAACACCACCGACTATCCAAATGTTATTGCTGTTTAAGGTGGGTTTAGAAGCTTCAAATACTAGGTCAAATTGTAGTTGGGATCCATGATCTACAAAAAAATATCAAGTTGGTTATTGGCTAGACAACCTACATGCATTAACCAAGATAAGATTAAAACTTAATAGTCAACTAAAACATAAAATATACTTGAAGTCATAAAAAATCATTGGATATATGTTTCGCAAAATAAAAAATCCATGGTTGTTCATAGTTTGATGTTAATCAACTTTAATCCAACAATCTAAAAGCATCAAAGGCCTTTAAAATAACCTTTTCTACATCAGGGGTGAGCTCATATGTGGCATAATTGCCCTTCACAACATGAAGGGTAGGAGGCATAAAAAATTTTGATGCCAAAATCAAGTGGGAAAATACAAAGGTGGCAAGTTTATCATCACAAAGAGTATAAGAACGACTCCCTGGCTGCAATTGTTGGTACTAGAATCCTCACACAATAATGTCCCTTCCTATCCATTTGTTGCCATCAACATCTTGAAGGAAGTAACCACAACATGGGTGTTTTATCATTGAGCATTAACCAAAATGGCTCATATGTTGTAGTAGGTATAGCCACATTGTCACTTGGGCATAAGTTCTCAACAATCCATTCACCTCCAAAACTAGCTTCAATCTCTTCAGCTAAGTTGTAAATCAAGTCCCTCGCCTCTAAAGTGTTCTTGGCCCTTAATCATGTCAAAGTTCATTTTGGAACATGTTCTTTATTTACACATTCACTGCTAGGGCCACCATCCATGCAACTTACACAAAAGCAAAACAATTGACGGGATTAGCAGAGGGTGGGATCTTTGGATGACAAGGAGCACACTTGGTGTTTTGAACAACTACCTTAAACTAGTAGAAATCCCTTGATTTACGACTAGTGTTTACGACTAATTTTTAGACAAAAGCGACATTTTACAACTATTTTGCTGTTAGTCGCATAAGACAAGTTGCAAACGACAAATAGTCGCAAACGACAATTACGTCAGCATGACGTCATCAAATGGTAGATGGAGCCTAAATGTAGTATATACGGTTTCATCCGATGGGGCCAGTATATACATTATGTATACAAGGCATCATTTTGTATATATTTTGTTTTTCCTGATCGTGTGGGTAAGGAGTGGCCATGTTTTTTCCGATTAACTAATGGGTTGTTGCCACATGGCATGGTTT
>Ga0209611_10010595_pt1 | contig 13524 bp, 10 predicted proteins | sample S1TSphgellanicum_3_FD_187693 | JGI IMG/M metagenome (GOLD analysis project Ga0209611, IMG submission 187693) | Host-associated microbial communities from peat moss isolated from Minnesota, USA - S1T2_Fc - Sphagnum magellanicum MG (SPAdes) (version 2) | ecosystem: Host-associated > Plants > Peat... | reverse complement strand
GCCATTCTCACCCCTGGTGGTAAAAATCAAGAATACGGTGGCGAAACCTCGTCTTTGGTTTAGCCGATCTCACCCCCTGGTGGCAAAAAGTAAAATACGTTTGCGAAACTTGCTCTTGGGTTTAGCCGATCTCTCACCCCTCGGAGATTAAAAAACGGTGGCGAAACCTGGTCCGAGGGTTTCGCCAGCCGGAAGAGACGTACCAGGCTTGTCGAAGGGGGCGAAGGAGACGAAGTCCCCTTTTTGTGCTTTCCTTTGTTTGTTGCTGGAGCGTGCGCGCGTACCCTGCTCGTCTTCTTCTTGCATCAATCCGCACAGATCTTTCACCAAATCGCGTCGAAAGCTTGACGATTGCATTGGAAATTTCATTACGAATCCAACGATTACAGGTATGTGCTACTACCCTCAATTTTCGAAACTATTAGTGCCGGTTTTTGAGAAGTCCTTGTACACAGACAGTCGTGTTCCAAAGCCTTGCTTGATTGGAAATTCGTTTCGTGGTTTTGCTTCGTTTGAGAATTAGTGTGTGTCTGTGTGTTTTCTTTCTTCTCTTGCGGCGACTGATTTTCGCCTTCGTTCGGTGTGCTGGTATGATGGACCTCGACGCCTTTTTCTCTGAAGCAGTTCTTCATGCGATTGCGATTCTTTTGGTCTTTTTTTTTACAAAGCGATCCTGGTTGCTGTTCTTAATGTTTGCTTTCTTTTTCGGTTCAGAGTTCTAGGTGTTTTTGCAATGACTGGTGACCTATTTGCAACAGAAATGTCTTTGTACAGTGCGAGTTTTGTTCTTTTTCCCTTGTGTGCGGACTCGTGGTTTCAGTCGAGACGAGTCTGATTCTGAATGTTGCAGCTCCTCGTGTTAGTCACGTCTTGCATCACGCAAAAGAGGATCGCCTTCTAGCGCATCACCTGATTGCGGTAATGATATGCGCATCGCTGATAACGGAAATGTTATGTCCCGTCTCTAGTTCTCCTGGCTTCGTGGTTTTGTCTGACTTGACGACGAAGAAGGGGAGGGTTTCTGATCCTAGGGATTTATACTGAGTGCATGCTTTGCAGTTTTGTAGGAAAAATTAGTTTGATCGAACTGTATCTCTTAGCAAGCCACGTAGATGGCAGCTCTGTTCCAGCATGAATTTCAATGTGCCCTTGCTTGCTTGGTGGGAAATTTGACTTGCAAGTTTTGGAGTCATGTGTAATGCAAGTTGCATATTTTTATGTCAACTTGGGATGCAGGCTGTGGAAGAGTTTTTCGTCACAATAAAATGCTGTGCATGTGCATGCTTGCTTTAGAGTGTATTCTAACCAATTCTATTGTAAATCAGCTGATTCTCTATGCCAGGAGGAGTCTGATTATGTATGGATTTGTGTGGGAGATGAACACTTACTGCTTGAGAGTGCAGTTTTTCCTTGCTGTAGATCTTACTGGTGATCTTTGCTGCCAGTGATTAATAATCTATATTGTAACTGATGTTTGCTTCTTGGAGTAGACTAGTTTTGCATCTGAAAACGCATCTGCTTAATTTATGGAAGTCTACTGCTAGATAGTTACAGGAGCTACATTGACCAGAGAAAGATCCAGATGGACAAGCAGAGGGCATTTACCAATGTGAAGAACAGCTTGAAATTCATTCTCCTCTTCCTGATGTCTATTTTGCTGTTGATGGGTGAAATGCATGAAAGTTTCAACTTTGCTCATGGAATACAGTGTGGCGAGTGTGCTCGACAGATGAGCATGCTTAGAAACAAGGAATGATGCCAATCAAAATGTCAAAAGGTTTTCAATTTACATGTTTGAGAAGATGCTTGGTAACAAGTGCAAACTGACTCAGGTTAAGATCACATTGTTTGACTGAACCCATTTGATTTCTGCAGGACCATTTGACATATTTGGAGGAAACAGAGCATGATACTATCCTCAACCTCAAAGAGAGGCAACCATGTCTGTGTCAATGAAAAATGTCGATGCTGCATTTCAAGGAGTTGGACAAAAGCCGTATCCTTTTTGCTGCAGCACAGCAGTGCTGTTTGATTGCCTCCTGTCTGTTATAATCCATGTTACTCTGTTTTAGGGTCTCACTTGAATTATCAGGTGCATAATCCTCATGTCCATTTCTCACTGTGATTTGCCCATACTCACCCACTTCCTATCTCTCCTGCTCATCATGCTGACACAAGGGTTTATGGATGTATGGATTTTGTGCTCCATTCATTGTTTCTCTCTTGTCATCAATAAGATTTTCTCTTCTGGGGTCTTTGTTGAAGTTAAACAAGTCCTAGAATTTTGTGTGAGTAGATATTAAGGTATGATCGCTTAGAAGCATTATTTTCATCAATTGCCTCCTCCATCTCGTTCTCTATTCTATTGTTCCATTGGGCTCTATAAACCACAGGGCTGTGAGTAGCAGTCTTAAAGCAAACTGCGATGCCTCTGTTGTGGCGTTGGTATCATAGACAAACTGTAGCCTTCTTTCAGCTCAAACTAAATGGCACAGATTCCATGCATTTGTATCTTTGACTTGGATTGTAGAGGGATGGACATCTGGCGCATTGAGAATTTTAAGCCAATACCTCTCCCAAAGTCTTCCTTTGGCAAATTTTACACCGGAGACTCCTACATCATTCTACGGGTAATTGTTCTAACAAAGATCTGGTAGGTGTATGAGCAATACAGTGTTTGTGTTCAGAATATTTCAATCAAATGCACTATCTAGGCTCCATACTTATTACCTCATGGAAAAGGATTGGGATTGGCAGGATGGTTTCATTTTTGGTGAGGTTCCTTTTCTATCATGTCACCTTGGTAACTGATGTCATCTTAGCTGGGTGTTGAAACAGACAACAGCTTTGAAAAGTGGAGCGTTCCACTATGATATTCACTTCTGGCTTGGAAAAGACACAAGCCAGGTATTTTTCTCTTGCAGACAATCATGCACCTGTTCTTCCTGGGATCAATCATAAAACTGCAAAGTGTGACATTCTTTATGGTGAAGTCAGGAAGCTTGATCCAGTATGCAAGTCACATATGCATTTTACTCTTATGTTTTGCTTGTTTAGGGTTGCTTACGAGTTGTAATTGCATTGACCTTAAGGGCATTTGTTCTATGTATCTTCTTTGCAGGATGAGGCTGGTGCAGCAGCTATTAAAACTGTAGAGCTTGATGCGGCCTTAGGAGGCAGGGCAGTGCAATTCAGAGAAACCCAGGGCCATGAGACAGAAAAGTTTTTAACCTATTTTAAGCCTTGCATCATACCTTTGGAAGGTGGTGTTGCCTCAGGTTTCAAGAAAGTAGAAAGTGAAAAGGTTGAACCTCGCCTCTTTGTTGTCAAAGGCAGGCGTGCTGTTCGAGTAAACCAGGCATGTTCTTTTTATCTTTCACTATATTCCATCCTATTGGTCATGTTTAAACTTGAAGTTTGCAAAGCTCACCTTCCCTCCTCAGATTACTTGGTGATATAAGTATGTGCATGAACCCTGCTGATCATTCTTGGCTTCTCTGCAAAATTCAGATGTCTGTCAGGCTGTGACTTACATTGCAAGTTTAGCCACTTTGAGTGTTGTTAGCCTGGGCTAGAGATTTATGACAAGCACCACTGTCATACGTACTCCTGCTGATCTGCTGTAGGAGTGATCTTTGGTTCATAAATCTGATGACTCTTGAAGCTCAATAATGTGAATGCCTAATGCAGAGAGCAGTTACAAGTGCCGAGTGTTTAAAAGGCTTCTGAGATGTTTCAAATCAGCAAGATAACAACAGATAATGTGTGAGCAGGTGCCATTTTCACGCTCTTCACTCAACCACGATGATGTCTTTGTACTGGACACAGCATCCAAGATTTTCCAGTTCAATGGTGCTAATTCCAGCATTCAGGAAAGGGGAAAAGCCTTGGAAGTCCTGCAGCATATCAAAGACACAGATCATGAAGGCAAATGTGAAGTAATCATTGTTGGTAAGTAAACAGACCAGTGTTGTCAATCAATTCTTATGAGTGCCAACATTTCTTCTGGATTGTTTTGATGGCTGGTAGACAACAAGGTGCTATGCCTGTGAAACATGTTCAGATCAAAATGATCTGCTGAAAGACTCTGAGATGTTTGTGGTGTTGTGTCTTCCCAGAATTTTGTTCCTGCCATTGTCTTGCTGTGTTGTCCAGAAGTCAGAAAATTCATTGTTTTGATAAGCCTTCTCTTGCTTTGTCAAATCAAGTTACCAGATTTTTTACTCTGTCTTATGTAAAGTGCAGATGATGGAACTCTGGGGTCTGAAGCTGACACAGGACAATTTTGGGGTCTATTTGGAGGCTTTGCTCCACTTGTGAAAAAGTTTTCAGTTGCCGATGATTCTCTTTCTGCAAGGACTCAAAGAAAACTTTTCTGGTAGGTATTCTGATCGTTCTGCATGTTTTTCAACTCTGATCAATGAATGTGACTCCTACTAGGGACAATCTGCAGTGCTTCCTAACCTGACAAGAACCCGGCTGTTCAAAAGAGCTGGAAATAGAGATTTGGGTGCTGAAAATGGCAGTTATACCATAGGCTCCAAATTGTGATTGATAAGGACTGGTCTGTGGTCATTGGCACTAGAAGTGTGGTGGAGGGGAAGATCAAGGAAGTGGAAAGTGCATTGCTGAGGAGGGACATGCTGGACACTAGCAAGTGCTATCTGCTTGACTGTGGATCAGAGCTCTTCATATGGACGGGTCGTAACACCTCCCTTGATCTGAGAAAAGCCGCAATCCAAATTGCTGACGTAAGCTGGCACAGCTGTGCTTCTTAATGATTTGTCTATCCCCAACCTCACTTGTACCAAAAATCATTTATCTTGCAGTAAAGCCAAAATACCTTTGTGTGCAGATTTCAATAAACCTGATCTCAGAAATACTACATGAAGGCATTGGGGTTCCAGCTCTGTAACCAAGCTTGTTGTCCCTCACTTACAGACTCTTAACTCCATGTCTGTAAACAATATGCAGGAATACCTTTCTGGTCAGAACCATCCACAACATACCCTTGTCACTCGTGTGATTGAGGGTTTTGAAACACTGGACTTTCGATCCAACTTTGACAAATGGCCCCTAACTGGCCAAACCCCTGTCTCTGAAGAAGGGAGAGGCAAAGTTGCAGGTATGCAAGATACACTAGCTAAGTGCAACAAGCTCTCCTGTAACACAGTCATTGCCATCACAGTACATAAGAATATGTGACAAATGGACAATTCCCATCATGCAAATTCCACTCAGGTCATTCTTATATTTCAGTGTTTATCTTTGGCAATGGCAGCAATGTTGAAGCAGCAAGGGGTCAATGTGAAGGGTCTTCTGAAGGCTGCACCTGTTAAGGAAGAGGTTCCGGAACTTTTGAATTCTTCTGGGAAGCTTCAGGTTTTCAGTCCTTACCTGCACATTGTTCTCCTGACCAATATGGGTATTCTATTGTGAGATTCATGAAGTGAACTGCAAAGCAAACATACTAAGTGTCGGGTTTCGTCTTTTAAACATCCTGTAGGCTGGTACATGTGACCATGTAATATGATACAGTTAGAGAAGATCTGAATGCATCTTGAAGTCTCATGAACCGAGTGGTGATTTGATCTTAGTATGAGCTGAGACTCTTGGGGTCATCAGAGATGGATGCAAATGCAAGTGGAATTTAAATGGTTAACAATTCTGCCAGGAGTTGGAGGTATGGGATACAGTCAAAGATGTTGATGAGAGTTTTGACAGGATGACAGCACTGGGAAAGTTACATTTGGATTTTGTGCAATCTCAGGTGTGGAAGGTGGATGGCAATGTGAAGTCAGATGTGCCTCTGGTAGATGTTGGAAAGTTTTATGATAACAGCTGCTACATTGTACTCTATACATATCAAGGCGACAAATCTGACCGCAAGGAGGAATACCTTCTGTGTTACTGGCTTGGTCAACAAGCTTCTCTGGTACTGGCAGTTTGGAATATCCTTAACAGACATTTCAATGTTAAGACATGCAGATTTGCATCCTGTAGTTCCTGAAATGTAGACAATGATGGGAGCAAGGTGTGCTTGTGACATTTCCATTGAGGCTCTGTATCAAGTCTGTATCAAGTGAATTTTTTTGAGCAGGTTAATGGTGGGATCTGGTTCCCTCGTGATGGTGTTTGTTAATTTGGGTTTGTACCTCTGGTTGCTATTATTGTTGCAATTGGCAGGAGGACAAGGCAGCAGCTGCAACTCTGACCAATGAAATCTATCTTTCATTGAAAGAACGTCCAGTGCAGGTATTTTTCTTCCCTCAGCCCCTCATGCTTCAATTTTGTTCTCCTACTCTTGTTAGGATTTGTTCCGAGGTCCAGGAATTTCCTAACTAGACTCAGTTTTGGTATCAGCAAGAAAGTTAATGCCTCTGGGGAAATGGCAGGCTCGCATTTTTCAAGGAAAGGAGCCGCCCCAGTTTCTAGCACTGTTCCAGTGCATGTGCATTTTAAAGGTTTGAAAACTATCTGGGCAGCCCTTGAGATACAGAGTGTACTTGCTTTAGTGAGCTCCTTGAAAACTTCATGCACCACTGTGGTGGTCTGTGTACTTCCAGTTGAGTTGGATTTCTTTTCTTTGTGAGTCTGACTGAGGTAGATTCTCAGCTTGATGACCCAGAGAGCTCAATATTATCTTTTATTTTCTTGTTTCTTGCATAAACATTGGCCAATTGCAGGGAAGCACAAGTCCAAGTCAAAAGGAGAACAAAGAGAACACAATTATGCTGGTACAGGTGCGAGGTGGCAGTCGGCACATCACACAAGCTGTGCAAGTTGAACCAGTAAGTCAGAAACCTTGCATTGGAGCCTTTGACAACTTCTTTGTTGTAGAGCATTTACGTTAGGGAAAATGTTTGCAATCCAGTCTGAAAAAGAGGTGAACGATTGCTAGTTTGGCTGCACATTGCCATTCTGAGTTACTTCACATATTATGCACCATAGGTGACCATGGACACAAGATACAGTTGAGTATTGGTGTCACACGTGAGGGAGAAACATAAGTTTTCTCTTCTTGTTAGGAACCTCTGGTTGTCAATGTTGTTTTGCTTTGTCCTATTCTGTCTGTTATTGGTCCTTGAAGCATTTCAGGTTTCCCATGGACATTGGTTGCAGTTCTCTCATTCCTTTTTCAGGGCTTTGGCATGTTGGATTGCAGTTGGCAGTGTCACTTAACTCATCAGATTGCTTCCTCCTACAATCAAGTGTGAAGTTTTACTCCTGGTCTGGCAACTTGAGCACTCCTGAGGATCAGAAGGTTGCCCTGCAAGTTGCTGGGTTTTTGAAGGTCAGAAACTGCTAGTGCAGGCTTTACATATTGGACCTGATCTTGCCTGATGACATCAGTGTTGAAATTCACTGAAGTGATGTTGAGTGAAGATGGGAATGAAATGGGTGCACCTGCAGTTCAATATTTAATGCTGAACATAAAGCTTGAAGTAGTTGCTTCCATGACTTAAGTATGTGGCTGGTGCAGCCTGGTGTGGTGGCAAGACCAGTCAAAGAAGGTTTAGAGCCTCCAATATTTTGGAGCTCTCTTGGTGGAAAGCGCAAATATCCAAGCCATCGTGAACCAAAAGATGGTACAAAGGACCCTCGGTTGTTTCACTGCAGCCTTCAACAAGGTCAGATGCCATATGTGTCACACTAAATCCATTCACTCTGATGTTCTTGCTTTCTCTAAGCTACTTTCATCATCATCATTTACTTGCACTTTATGAGTTTGCTTCATTCTTCTTCCAAGTAGCTTGTGTATCCCTGAGGTTCTATTGTCTGAGCTGTGTCATCTCTATTTCCCTTTTTTTTTGTTCCTTTGTTGAGATCACTGCAGATTGTAACAAATCTTATTTTGGTGTCTGCTGGTGGGTGGAAATCCACTTAACATTGATCCTGTGTGAGTGCTTAAGCTCCACAGTACACCAGGCTCATGAACGACTGAAGAAACCACACATATGCATACTACTAACACCATCTTTGGTTGGTTTTTGAATGTCTTGATGACATGTGCTTGACACCATTCACAAATGTCTACAATTTCCAGGAACTTTGAAGGTATTTCTTTTCCTTTATAATTTCAGTGAGATGACTTGTATGTATCTGTCCTTCACCAGCACACAACTGCAACAAAAAGCTTTACTGCCACTCCAGTCAAAGAAATTTCCTTCTGTGTGGCATACAGTTTCACTTCCTACAGTAATCTGCATCAAATAGCAGCATGAGAAGCATGTTGAACTGTAGCAGCATTGCTGAAAGCTGGGAGTTTACAACTATCATACTTCGGACATATTGCTCTTGGATTAGTCTGTGGCCCCTTTTGCTTTATTAACAGACTGATAATATAAACATGCAGGTGACAGAGGTGTTCAATTTCACACAAGATGACTTACTGAGTGAGGATATAATGATTCTGGACGGTCAAAATGCCATACATGTGTGGGTGGGTCAGCACACCAGCAGCAATGATAAAGTACAGGCTTGGGATATTGCTCAGGTATCACTCTTTCCTTTGCATCAGAGAAGAGGGTGTTACCTAAACTTGAGGCTCTGTGGGAACTTGTTAGTGATTCCCCGAAAATGTGTGGTCAGCTTCTCCAAATGACACAAGATATGGGTCACTCTAATGTATATTATTTATCCTCCACTGTGAGGTGCCCAAAGACTACTTTGTCAAACACCAGCTGAACAGTACTGGTCTTAAAGGTCTCAGATGTCTTGAGTGATCTATTTGTGACATGCTGACAAGTGATTCTGGGGACTAGCTTTTCTCCTTCTCAAATTGATTAGCACTGCCTGTCTTCCATCTGGAAAGAAAAGTGTTCCCTTGTCTATTTGAGTTGTTGTCTTGAATTACTGCTTAATCCTGCATTGGAAACAATGGACGCAGAAATACCTTGAAAGGGCTGCTGGTTTGGAGGTGACATCACGAGATACTCCAGTGTTCAGAGTATTGGAAGGAAATGAGCCATCATTTTTTACCACATACTTCTCATGGGACCCCAGCAAGGCAATTGTGAGTCAATTGTAATTTTTAGTCACTTGCAATTGTTGAAAAGGCACTGTTGTGATGAAGGTAGATGGAACAACCAATAAAATAGAGTTAGTCTAAAATTCAGAGTTCCGATTGTAGCACTCTGGAAAGTAATTAACTTTCCAACACAGATCAGCCAGGAACCAGATTCAGACAAAAGCATGCCTTCACTAAATTAGACAGCAAGCCTTTCACAATCAAATACCTTGGGAAAATGATATCCTTCAGCCAGAGCTAAGAACCATAGTCTTCATATAGCTGTGGGATGGGCATATGAGGATCCCTGTGTGCACCAGTCTGACTTCCTTGGCTCCACATCAGTCCCTACAATGGTATCTGTAGCAAAGAGGAAGACAAGATGCTTGAAGGGCATTCTGGATTCTTAAAAGTGCTAGTATTTGCTTCAAGAATCTCAAGATCTATGAACTTTTGCAGGTAGGTGGAGATGCTTACACAAGAAAGCTTGCAGCACTGCAAGGGCGGCCAGCTCTCATTGAGGTAGAAGAAGTTCCTGTAATTGGTCTGTTCTACAGTGCACTTGTTCAAGAGAGCTCAGATTATATGAGGCACCAGGAGCATGGTCTCCAGATGGATTCAGTCTCCTCATTAACATCCAGGGCTGCATCTTCATCAACTTATAAAATATTCATCAATTCCTTGTCTAAAAACCTCAAATGTATTGTGGTTGATCATACAGAACCCCTTGAGTTTCCACCACATTGTCCTGAATGGTGAATATGGCAGTGCATGTGACATTTTGTTATCAATACTGCAGAACTCCAAGAGGCGTATGTCTAACTCCCCATCTGGCTCCGAGGTTACTTCCACTCAAAGGGCAGCAGCTATGGCAGCTTTGACACCACATTTGACTTCTGAAATCCCACAGCCCTTATCATCTCCAGCTCCAGGAACTACCAAGATTGGTGGTTTTCATCGAATGCAAACATCTAGTAATTCTCAGAGGGCTGCAGCTATGGCAGCTCTGTCCTCAGTCCTGGGCACCCCAGCCACCCCTCCCTCTTCAAATCACGGTGACCTCTGCTTTTCACACACTTCTCTGCCTTCCCTTGTTTTGAACTGATTTGTGACACACAGCTGACCTGGAGTTCAAAGAGTTATTTTATTGACGTCATTTACATTCAGACCATTGGGTTCAGTTCATACTTTCTATTTGTTTGTTCAAACTTATTTTGCATGTGGTACCAACTTCTGAGCAACTCCTTCCCCTTACAGCAGAGCCCTATCGTAGCATAGAACTGGAGTTCTCACTCATCATGTGGACACCTTTTCCAGCTGAGGATGACTGGATCACTGTTCCATCACCAGTTTCAAAAGTGGATGCACTGGGGGACTCGGATACTCTGTTTGAATCAACAAGTTCAAAATCTGAAGATGGAGGTGAAGAAAATGAAGAGATCTCAGAAGCTTTTGGCTATGAGCGTTTGAAAGCTTCTTCTACAGACCCTGCTCCTAAGATAAACCTCAAGAGAAGAGAGGTAAATTGTTGCACCTGTTGCAGTGCTGTGGTGTGTTGTCCTAGAAAAGTGGTTCATAAAACTCTCTTTTAATAAAGGGCAATGTTCAATGTCAATGCCTGCACACCTTTGAGAACCCAAGTAGTATTATCCTATCTTCCAGATCGTGAAGAACCCAGAAGTGAATGCTGAATCAGTAAATTCTGCTGAGAAAACATAGTGTCTAGAGCAACAGAATGACTAAAGCAAACCCTGTTTGTGTTCACTTCCTGAATGAATGACAATGTGTTCCACACTGGCTGCTTGTGTTCACAGGCTTACTTGTCCTCTGAAGAATTTGAAAAGCTGTTTGGGATCACTCAGACACAGTTTTATGAGATGCCCAAGTGGAAGCAGGATCAGCGCAAAAAGGTCGTTGACCTTTTCTAGCTTTCTTCAGAGCTTGATTGAATCACCTCAGGATGGATTGCAATTTTGAGTAGGGTATCGTCATCAATAAGCAGTGACTTGTTATCATTTTAGGTAATCAATGTGTCCAAACCTCTGATGTGATTTGCTGGTATAAAGCTTTCTGATGGGTCAATCTGTTTCCACTGTCACCTTTTCTGAGATAATTTGAGTTTCTTGGACACGACATCCAGCTCTAGTCTGTGAGGTGTGGCATCATACTCTCTATTCCTGTCTCCATCCCATCCCACCCTGCATCTTTTCAATTTTCTCTGTTTTGCTTTTCATCAGTAATTCAGTATTTTAGTTCTTTCTTGTCTACTTTTCTGCTGGCTCACTGATCTCAATCAACTCCTTTCATTCCTGCAGTTCAGAAAAGCACTGAGGAGGGAGCTCCCCGTTACAACTCCTTTCATTCCTCCTTGGTGCAAATGTTTAGGAATGTCACAGTATGAGATCTCTTTCACTCTACAAGTAACTCTTCTTCTGTGCACCCTGATTCAAGTTTATGGTCATAATCTTTCACTACAAATATACTTTGTTGATAAGGAAGGCATTTGTACTGCTTTTTGCATGGTCTTGGATAATATAGCTCATTTGTTGGCTGTACCTGTAAGGAAGAGACTTACAGACTAATGTAGTTTTCATTTGGTCACACATTTTGAGGAATGCTCACTAGGTGTTATTGTTGTGAACTACAAGTTCATTTTTTGAGAAACTTCATGGAAGAGTTCCTATTACTTTGTTAATGAGGAAGACATCAGTACTGCTTTTTTGTGCCGTCTTGGACAACAATATAACTCATTTGTTGGGCTCTGCCTGTAAGAGAGAGAGGCTGTGGAATGATGTTTTGGTTTGGTCCCACATTTTGAGGAATGTTCACAAGGTGTTATTGTGAACTTCGAATTCATTTTTGGGAAATCCATGGAACAATTCCTATTAGGTACTTTGTCAATTAGGACAGCATCAATATTTCTTTTTTTGCAGAGTCTTGAACAATATAGCTCATTTGTTGGGTGTTCCTGTAAAGGGAGAGACTATGGAATGAGGTAGTTCTCGTTTGGTTCCTCAGTTTGAGGAATGTTCACTACGGGTTGCTGCGAATTGTGAGTTGATTTTTTGTGAACATCATGGAACATTTCCTATTAGGTACTTTGCGAATGATGGAAGGCATGAGCACTGGTTTTTGCACTGTCTGTCTTAAACAATATAGCTCATTTGCTGGCTGTGCCTGCATGCGAGAAATATATGTACATTTCTTTCAGCCCCTGCATTTTGAGGATTGTTTATGCAGTGTTGTTGGGAATTGTTAGTTTCATATTTTTTGGGAACTTCATGGAATAATTCCTATTACTTTGTTAATGAGGAAGGCATCAGTACCAGGTTTTTCTTTTGTCAATTTTCTGATGTAGCCACACTGGCAATCATCCACAAGAGGAATTAGCCAAATTTGGTTGCTAGTAGGAGAGGAAAGTAGAAATTTTCAATGATTTTACTATACTTTTGTGACCTACTGGAACCTATTGCCTAAATATGATAACCTGCTAGAAAAGAGGAGGGATCTTGCATGTACTCCTTGAGAGAGTGAAGGAAATCCTGTGTACTTATAGATGTAAGATCTCTCTCTCCTTTAAGTAGTAGGTGTGAGAACCCTCCCTTGTGTGATTTTTGTATGTCAAGTTCATGGTAATGGTCATCTTGAGCTCTGCAATGAGTAAAACCCATTGGTGAGAGAAATTCCCAAATTGTGGGGGTCTGCCTCAATTACCACCTTGTCCTAGGCCCCTTATTTTGAGAATGCCCCTCACCTTGGCGCTTTATCCTACATGTATAAAGCTAACCTATTTTTTTCTGTCGAACTTGCAAGTAACTCCCTAGGTAAGACTTTCCTGTGTGTTGGGAAGCATGTTATACCTTTGTAAGGTGCCCTTGGTCCATTCCCAACTTGGAACAATACCTAAAATAGATCAAATTTTTTTGCAATGAAAGGGCAAGGCCATTCTGCATTTGTTTGTTTTCAAGTACAGGGAACTCAAGGTAATGTCCTTGTTTCCCATGCATTCAAACAAATATACACCCTCTGGCCCTGCCCTTCCCCTATACAAAAAGAATTGGTGAAATTCTTCTTGTGTGAATTTAGGTTGATTTTTAGACATAACTGTGTGGAGGATTTTACAACTTGTGTAAGATCTCGATCAACAATCGACAAGACAACAGTCATGTACAGTGTTGGGCAGGTCTCAGGTTTTTTAGAGACCCGCCGGGTCCGGGTTTTAGAAGCTTTTCTGATGCTGGACCTGGTTCTTTTTTTATTATTTTCTTTTTTACAACAGACCCGGGGAGGGTTTCAAAAAATTGAAAAGATAAATTTCCCTCTGTTTCAAAGTGCTGGTTCTTAGACAGTTCATATGAGTCGGTTTTCAAAGATGGTTCTTAGACAGCGGGTATGAAAAGTTCTGTTATTTTGAATTTTGAATTTTTTATTCAAATTCTTTAAAAACATGAAAATCAAATAAATTCTGCAAACATTTTATATGTCCAAAAGTTCATCATGTTCAAAAAAACTTT
>Ga0209611_10010593_pt1 | contig 13525 bp, 10 predicted proteins | sample S1TSphgellanicum_3_FD_187693 | JGI IMG/M metagenome (GOLD analysis project Ga0209611, IMG submission 187693) | Host-associated microbial communities from peat moss isolated from Minnesota, USA - S1T2_Fc - Sphagnum magellanicum MG (SPAdes) (version 2) | ecosystem: Host-associated > Plants > Peat... | reverse complement strand
TTTTTAGGGTCTTTGTGTGTATCTCTTGAGTTGTGTGTGTGTGTGGAGTTACGGAAAAGGAGGACATGAGCAACAAAAAAATTAGGAGAGAGACAAAAAGGAAGAGTAACATGAGGAGTAATACGAAGAGGTGAGTTTCTTATACTCCAACCCATGCAAACCACCAATGGTAGTAGAAGTTTGTTGCCATCACCATGAGCTTTTAATTGCAGTAAAAGTTGGTTGGCTTCATCAAGGTCTTTTGATTTTTTTTAATAAATTTTTTAAATTATTATTTTTTACTTCTTTTTTTCTTTTAGTTTTTTCTTCTTATTTTTAAAAATATTTTTTTCCAAGCATTTCAATTTTTTCTGAATTTTTTTCTCTTTTTTCCTTATTTTATACATTTTATTTTCAATAAAATTTAAAATTATAGTTAGTTATATATATATATATATATATTTCTATACCTTTTAAAAATCTTTTTTCCATCTTGTTCATTTTTTGATTCTATTTTGTTTCAGGCTTTTTGTCAGTTTTTTTCTCTTTTTTTTTTGGGGTTTTTAAATTTCTATTTTTCTGATTTCTTTTTTGAAAATTTTCAGTTTTTTTTTTAATCTTCTTTTTTTTTAAATTTTGAGAATCTTATTTATCTTTTTCTTTTTGGTTGGTTTTTTTTTCCCCTTCTTTTGGTTTTTCCAATATTGTTTTTGGGGTTTTGAATTTGAATTGTTCTTTTTGTTTCTAGTTTGTGTCTATGGGAAAAGGTAAACCCCTCTTTCAAGTGTGTTTGGCAATTATTCAAACAAAGACCCATGCCACCTACAAGTGGGGTAACTTGTGAAATGATGAATTATAAATAAAATGAACATTGATGCCCACATTGGTAAAAGTGGCTTCTTCCAAGTTGCTCATTCAATTAGGCACTCCAACATGGGGTGTGGGGTCCATCTTCCCTGTGTAATGACCAAATTAAAGAGAGATGAGAATCTTGTTGGTTTAATTTGAATTAGCAAGGTCTCTTATGCAAAAGGTTTTAAAGACATTTGAGATAGCCAAAATTAAACAAGATCTTCATTTAAAAAGGAGTGTGAAAAAAAAATCATTTCAATTGTGCATTATTATGAATTGGAGATGATTCATGGCTAGTAAGTTTCATCACATTCAATTTTCATTTCAAATTTGCATTGTGCTTCAAACATGTGTTCCAAATTATACTCATTGGTTTGTGTGTATGTCCATTTTAAGATTCAAGGTATCACCAAGGAGGCTTTCATAGTTGATTCAATGAAGATAAATTTGGCAAACTCATAATTATACTCTTGACAATATGTTCAATTTGCACAAAATGCAATGGCACACTATCATAATGATATTATCATTGAAATCTATTAATGAGAGTGTGGGTGAAAGTAATTAGCTTGACATTCAATTTTTCGATTAATACACAATTTGTACCATGCATATGGCATCCATGAAGGTTCCATGCCACATTTTTGTAAATCAATTTAACTTCCATGGATATAGCCCATTAGCATTGGAAATGAATGTATGTAAAAATATCTACTTGTAAGAATTTTGAATTTTATTTGTACAAAAACAAGGTTATTAAGATCCATATATAATGTATGTGCATTTTGCATTGAATATAAAAATTGAGTGAATGTATTGCTAGTGTATGAAGGTATTACAATTGTAGTTCAAATGTTTGTGAAAATTCCATTAATGCCTAAAGGCATGCGCATGATTTTGTGCAATACCTTCATTGTAAAAATAATCCTCTATTTCATAGTTTGAACTTTGAGATAGTTTGTATATACATGATAAAGGTATTGTGTTTACACTTTTGTTATGCAATACCTTTGGGACAAAACAAAACATATTCCATCAACCTTATCAAACTTAATACACCCATAATAATATTGCATAAGCTTTGATCATTTTTTGGTCCATGCAATACCCTAACCCCTAAAGTTGACCTTAATACACCCATGACAGTATCGCATAACCCCAATAAGAATAAGGTAAACCAAATAAGGGTATTACAATTGAATTAGATTTTTTACTTTAGTAGTATGAGAGGCCACAATTAAATATTAATTAACACCCATATTAAGGTGCCACATATAGGGTCAACATAAGTGATTTTCAATATGTGTTTAAGGTATTGCAAAACACCAAAATGTTCTAGAGGATATGCATTACCTTGATGAGAGTATTGTAAATGTGAGTATGGTTGGACATGATATTTGAATTTTGTCCTTGGGGTATTGCATCACCCTAATGAAGGTAATGCATGTGTGAATTAGGTTGGATATGATATTGTCAATGTGTCCATAGGATATTACATTGTTCAATTAAATGATATGAAATATAACCTAGGCATGAAGGTATTGCATAAGACCAAAATAATCCAACAATTGCATTTTTGTATAAAATGAAATGAAAGATATTATCTTGGGCATGAATATTGCATAACAACAAAATAATCCAGTGCATTTGCATTAGTTTGATGAAGGTAATGCATGTGTGAGTTGGGTTGGATATTATTAATGTGTCCATAGGGTATTGCATGGATGAAATAAATGAAATAAAATAGTTACAACTAGGCTTAATTGGGTATTGCAAAATAATAAAATGATCCATTGCATTTACATTATTAATGAGGGTAATGCACATGGGCATTAGGTTAAATATGTTATTTCCAATGTGTCCTTGGGGTATTGCATTGTTGAATTAGATGAGATGAAAGTGGTTTAATAGGATTGAAAGTATTGCATTATAGTAAATTTTTTGTGCTCATTCATTAGTTTGATGAAGGTATTGAAAAAATAAATCAAGTACAGCATGATATTTTCCCTTTGCCCTCGCAATATTGCATTTCAATAAAATCATCTAGTTGGTGTACATTACTTTAATGAGGAGAATATGATGATTAATTTATTTATACATGTTTTTTGCAAGTTGTGCTAAAGGGTATGGCATGAGTTTGAAACCTAATAATTTTGAAAAAGTTTAATAAGGATATTGCAAAAATGATTACATTAGTGGATTGAATAAAGATAGCAAATTCATTTGCAATACCTTCATATGGGATTTAATTGTTGAGTTTTATGGGGCTCCACAAAAAAAAAAAAAAAAAAAGTTAGTTGCAATACCCTCAATTGGGTCATTTCAACATTATTTTGGATAGTCATAAAGTTACAAGGTCTAGTAGGCAGGTAAGCATGAAGGAGAATGAAGCAACCTACCCAGTGGTATATTATAATACCTTCATTGACCTACATCATCATTGCCTTAGAGGAGATTTAATGCATAGGTACATAGGTAACCAGATTTAGGGTGTGTAGGTAGGTAGATGGGTGGGTAAGTAAATAAATGGGTGGGTAGGTGAGCATGTAGATAGGTAGGTGGGGGAGGGAGGAGGCCAAGGTGCATAGGCAAGAAGTCTAAATGTAGGTAGCTAGGTGAGGCCTGGGTGGGCGTGGGGGGTGAGGAAAAAAAAATTCCCAAAAAAAACCGACTGAGGCTGAGGAAAGGAAAAAAAAGGTCAACTTGAGTTGGCCAGCTTGGTTAGCCAGGGACAGGGAGGGACGAAAAAGGTGCACCCATCAGTGCACCATCCATCCACATTGGTGCACTGGTGGGTGCTGGTTCACTCTAGCCAAAAGCGAGCACATCATTTGTGATATGATGGTGTTTCTCTTGGTTGAAGACATTGAATAATCTTTTTGTGATTTGGTGTAGGTCATATTAACAATTCACCACCTCTGATAATCAACTCAAAATCTTGCAAATTTTTGCTTAGAATAAAACACTAGACACACAAGATAAGGGACAATATGTTCCAAGAAGGCTGCATCTTCTAAGAATGGTTATATGAATAAGTCACACAGTAGTTCCCCCACTTTCAACAGGTGTAGGTTAAGGCCCAAGGCTGCAGGCTTTACCAGAATAGAGGCCTGCAGAAGGTGGAGCTGAGGTGGGTCTTATGGCAAGGCCGCCCCTGGTTGACGGCTTCACCAAGTATAAAGACATGCATCAAATTTTTCTTGTTTTTTTTCTTGTGATACCCATGGATATCACAGGAAAAAAACAGAAAAAGAGGCATTGTGGGGCCAGCATTCTGTTTCACAAAAAGGCCCCACAAACAGCCAAGGAAAATCTACACTAGGTAAGGTGCCCTGCAATTACACTGAAAAAAATCAGAGCAAAGACTAATGCAATTTCCAGAGTCCCTGAAATAACACTATTTAAATGAAGCTCCCAAAATATGTTTCAGACACTCCTTTTGCTGCATTTGGACAGCCGCACTCTCTAAAACAAAACATTTTGTGACATAAGTGAAGTGAAGATCATCCATGATAAGATGTAGCAAAATTTGGCTATAAACACAATATTAAAAATCAAATAAGTAAGCATCCTACTATACTCTTGGTTACCTACTGAAACCTATTTATGAAAATCTGACGATTTACCTATATGTAGTGACATATTGACTCTGCCTCTAATGGAGTTGGCTAATTTCTGAAACCTATTGTAGAAATTGGACAATTTTACCTTATTTGTGGATTGACTCTCCCCTCAAAGAAACAAGGCAAGTTTAATGCTCCCATATTGTCATGAACGTTTCCTATTTCAAGTGTTGTAACTTGTGGGTTTGGAAGGAATGGCAAGTTGTCATCCAAAGCAAGTTCTCTTGCGAATTCAAGTTGTGTTTACATGTATGAAAATTGCATACATACATTAGGGTAGAGACAATCTTGAACTAATTGCTTGCTCCTTTTTTATTGGGTTGAAATCTTGCAAATTTGAGTTATATTTTTCAACAAAATATCCTTTGTGAAGGTTGAAAGATGCAATCACTGTTGGACACTTGCTGTTGGGTAAGGTTTGCAACAACCACAAGTTCCCCCCCCCCCCTTGGTGAATTAATTAAATTAGGTATATACAAGTGTTTGTTGAGGGATTCATTTTCACTGCTAAAATATTGAATTTTTTAATTAAAAAAACTCCAAATTTTACATCAGGTAGCCCACAATCTAGAAGGATGCTCAATTTTTAAAAAACTTTCACATATATATATAGCCAGATTCAAATTGTCTTATGAATGATCAATGCACCAGTTGACACATAGTAAGGGTTTTATTTTCCCCTTTTTTTAGGGCCAATTTTGTGTGATAGAAAAAAATTGATGATTTTTCCTAAATCTTTGGTTGAGAAAATGACCCACAAAAATCTGGAAAAAAAATTTCCTGGTACTACATGCAAATAAATTTATACATAATTAGATATTTTAAAAAATAAAAATAAAAATAGCAAGTTACAACAACAACTAGTCTTCACTCTCTTTGCTTCAAGTCTCCATAATGTCATCCTGATTGTGATGCTCATTTAATGCATTTGTTGGGCAAACACTAAACAAGAGCAACGAATTAAATACAACAAATGTTGCTTGAGACAAGGAGCTGAGGCCGGCCTGCCGCCTCTACTCTAGAGTGTGGAGCTCTTCCACAGTAGTGACTCTCTCAAACATCACATAAATCTCTGCTGCAGCTGCAGCTGAGCAGTGCTACTAGCTAGCTGTACATACAATCTCCTTCACAACAAACAATTCTCCAGGCGGGAGCCAGCTGATGAGAAGCTTGAGAGAGATATAGAGCTTGAGAGCATCGAGCTGAGTATCCATCAAATATTGCACTTCATTGTCTCCATTGGGTTTGGCTCCTTGGGTAGTCTAATTGATGCACCTGTCTAGTATTACTACATTGTGTCCACGACTTTGATCTAGCTCCAGCATTGCTCTGAGCTGATCAATACAGTCGCTGTGTGAGTTGAGAACTTGAGACGTGATAATTAGGTTGCAGTAGCAGAATTTTTCTCTCTAGTAAGACTTGCACAGTCTAGTGAGTTCCAGCAGAAGAGGTAGTGGTACCTGCAGTTTGTAGGCAGCCGAAAACTGGGGAGAGTGACAAAGACTTGGGTGTGTCCCAGGAGCTCCGTGATAATTGCCTACACTGTGGGGAAATTGAGTTAGTCGGGACCGGGTTATAAATGGCAAGGACGCGGAATTTGGAATTAGCAGGATGGTGCTGGAGCAATGTCTTCTTCTCGTCGGTGATGTATTTAATGCTCTTCTTCTTCTTCAGTACTGTCGGCAGGACATCAGGTCAGCTGGAGTATGGATTCTACGATGCCACGTGCCCTAATGTGGAAGAGACGGCTAGACAAGTCTTACAACTCTATTTCACTACTGATCCCACCTCTTCTGCCTCCATTCTTCGTCTTTCCTTTCACGACTGTCAAGTGCAGGTATTGCCATTCCTCACCTTTCTCCATCGATTCCTGTGTGAAGAAAATAAGTATGCAGTCATGTCACTTAGCTACTGCATGCGTTGAACTGTTCCCTTCGACTCACCTGGTCACGGCTTTTTTTTTAACTCGAGGATTTAGCTTGTGGACCCAATCTTCTTCCTGTTAGGATTTGTAGTACTCCAGTCTCGGACGTCCCGCAGCAAGCTATATGTGGTTCTAATATTGCGTATCAAGCATGCATGCGCAAATTTTGCTTTCTCTCTGTTGCAGCCCAAATTTTGCCACAAGACTCATGCTGGTCATCAACGACGGAAGCCTTGAATCCTGGGTACTCTCCTGCGCAGGGATGCGACGCGTCAGTAATGCTGGTTTCTGCCAACGGTATCACAACGAAGTTGAATGCATGTTCCAGTTTCAGTATCAGGAGGCTGGACATCATCGACGGGGTGAAGGCAACGCTCGAGGAAACTTGCCCGAACACAGTATCTTGTGCCGACATCATCGCCATGGCCGGCCGTGAAGCAGTGGCTTATGCTGCTGGTCCCCGAATCACCATTCCTTTAGGGAGGAGGGATTCGACTTTCGCAAGCACCTCGGAAGCATTCGCAAGTCTCCCGCAACCGAATATCAGCATGGACCAATTCATGAACTTGTTTGCTACTTACGGCATGAGTCTTCCTGAGAGTGTTGCCATCATGGGTTCGTACATTTTGCTCATCAATTCTTTACAACATCTGGAGGGCCTTGTTTTCTGGCTGGATGATGGACGGACGCTCGCTTTTCCATTAGAGAGTTGCAACTATGTTGAAAATATGTAGTCAATCAATGTTAGAAAACTATGGAAACATGTTTCCACGAGGAAAAAAGAATGACAGATGTCACTTTGTGGTGAGTCACAGTTTGACTCACAGCTGCGACATTTGGTCACAATTCATGCATTTGATTGATGCTTGATCAATAGAGCTGTGAGGTGAGTGTGAGCACAGGTAGCTAGGCAGATAAAATAATAATGGAAAGCTGTTGTGATCAACTTCGCATTGATGAACTAGACTTTCTAAGTTGAGCTGACTGAGAGAAAGAATCCAATATGGTCATTATTGTTGTTGAACATAATGTTTGATTGTTACATCTTCTACTTGATGATGGCAAACATTTGCATGTGGTTCATGAGCCTTGCAAATAGGATCTCAGTGGTGTTTTAGGATTTTGTTCATGGGCTTGGTGACATTGAATTTTAACATTGCATCAAAAGGAATGGGTGGTTGTTTGTTGTTATGGTTGATCATGGGGCATTTCCATTACACATGGGAGTCAGAGATCTTCATGGATAGTTTCACAAAGGCTTTGGAGATGTATATTCTTGATACATCTCCACATCTCAGGAGCTGTGGAGGTTTTTATGGGGGAGGAGCAATGCATAAAAAGAAGTGTAGAAATTCAAATAAATCCAAGAAAACTGTAGCCGAAGGGGTGAATTATCCAAACAGAATTTTGAAGTGTATGAACTGACCATATGTGGACACAAAGACATTTTACAGAATGCAGTGATGACTGATGGGAAGGTGAGATCTAAAATCACAGGAACTACCTACCAATTGGAATTTTGGATCCAACCTCTGGAATTCACACTTATCCTTGAGTTCACTGAAGCTTCTACTTGTTTAGTGACCAGTCTGGATTATATGCTAACTCGGCAGGTAACAGTAATTGAGAAATTATGTCTTCCACTACAAGTGAATCCTCAGTCTGTTAAACCTGGTTTTGGTGATGGACATCATCCTGGTCCTCCAAATATAATTGGCCATAAACGTGTTGTATGCTTGTTTCTTTAGGGGATGGGAATTTGTGTGAGTGATAGTTCTTAACTTTCAGGGAGGAGACTTCTCAGGTCATGGCTGTAGCTTTTGCATGATTTTCACAGGGGTTTTTCAAGAGATTGGAGGTTAGGTCAATTCCTGTTGGGAAAGCATAATGCACTATCAGATGAGACATAAAGATACATACACCTGATTCCTTGCATTTTCCAGGGCTCCGGCTTCTTGGAAGCCCTAGGTGGCCACCAAATGCAAAAGGTACATATCTCCTGAATGCATTGCAGAGGATTCCAGAGCCACCTGCATCCCAGGTGCCTCATGTAGGAGTTGCACCTTGAGAGGACAAACACCAACCCAACTAAGTTGTTTCTTCAGTGACCAATGAATCAGCAGCAGGTTGCTGGTGAAAATTGGTTTTCACATGCTGTAGCAGAAGAGTAGGCATGTGAAAGTGGATCTGGTTTCTCAGCTTGTGATCTCTACCGACTCCAATACAGTTTCTTCAGAATTTATCCATCAGTGACGACTGGACTAATGTCTGTTGCATTTCATCTCTGCAAGACAATAACGGAAGAGTGCTTCAATATTTTAGAGGAAAACAAGACTTCTTTCCTCATCAACATGTGTGTGCTTCTCTCCATTAAGCTATTAGAGACTGAGAAAACACTGAAAACAATCCAGGAGAAGCCATCTCAAGAAGATACTACTAGTTCAGGATCTCCAAATGTGGGTCCAGCAACTCAGCAACTTGTCCATGTGCTAAAAACTGCTCACAAGACAATCCTGATCAAAGACTGTCTCTGCAATGACAGATGGATGGAATCAGCTCTTAGACAAGGTGGAGACTTGAAGGAGACTTTTGCTCAAATTCTATATGACCTACAATGGTATTATGTAATGGGACTATGCTGCATCTTGTTGGAGTGGATATTTTGAGACAGTTGGACTCCCCCCAAATGGATTCTTCAACTGGTAGATTGTAAGAGGAAACTGAATGAACGTGACAATGACAGTGTGCAAAGCAGGATGAGGAGGATTTCAAGGATCTCCTGAGGGGCTTGATCAAAGGGGGATTGTGCTTGTCACGGAGAACACTGTACTGGAATGCATATATATATGCAATGTCTTGCAACACAATTGCTGAGCGAGTTGGAGTTCCTAGCTCAGTTCCAAGCTTGGCCTGCAATGACTAAGAAGAACTATCACAAGAGCTGCATGCAGTCCATTGAAACAGTCTTTGTTTAATTGCTAGCATTTTTTGTACTAGGCGATAGTTTTGCTAGAAGGTAAACTTGCTTTCTGTAAACTATCATTCCTTTCACTGATTTTTCTTCTTTTTTTGGCTTGAAAATTGATGGTTGTTTCTTTTCTTTCTGGGACAATATTACTACATACTAGGTGGTATTTCTACCAAAAAGAAAAATCACCATATGTAAACCACCATTTGTGTTCCCTTTTTAAGCATTTCTTTTTATTTTTCTTTTTTGAGTAGTTATAATACATTTGTACTCCATTTATTTTTTCCTTACATACCCAATTGTTACAAATGCCATTGAGGTAACTACTAGGCCCCTTGTTGGGAGCTATTTACAATTGTACAAAATAACTAGTTTTTGGAAGAACTCTGGGGTCAGGTTCTAGATTTATTCTTGAAATGCAGGACCCATTGGTTCCGATTTTAAATAAAAAATTCAAAAAGTAAAACCTAAAATGGTTTCATGTTCGGGTGAAGTTTTATAGACTGGACTAGTTTCCCAATTTGATAGTTCTAGGCTTTATGAGACCTATTGATTTCAGGTTTTAAGGTTTTAAAACCTAAACCTAAAACCCTATCTAGACCCTACCTAAAAATCTACATTTTTAACAACAAAATAACAACTGATTTTTAAAATTAAAATAAAGTAACCCAATCATTATATATATATATATTCAAACAAAATGGACTTCACAACCCCATTTTGAATGTTCCAAAATTTTGACATTCATGAGTAAGTACAAATGGAACACAAGTTGTTTATCAAAATAAAATGATGGTGAAATGGTTGGGATTGCCATTGATTATCAAAGTGACTGTGAATTCAAACTTGGGAGAATTTTATTTCGCCTTCCTCTTTTTGACGTACCTAGACCATAGACCTAAGAACTCAACCCCACCAAACATGGTTTAAGACTTATCAGAACAGGTCAGTTCTAGTCCCCATGTAGACCTATCAATTTCGATCCTTGGTCAGGTCCAAGTTCATGTAGACTTGTCGGTTCCAAAGTCATGGAAGCATCTATGTCCAAGGTTCCAGGTTAGACCCACTAATTCTTAAAACTTGGATTTGGACTCGATTGGAAACACATTATTTGTCAGCATTGCTCTGAACCTTAAAACTCAAAGAGCAATGGAGAGAAGGAGAAAAACCTCAAAACATCAAATGGATCTCTCTGGTCCGGGTATTGACGTTAAATTAAAAGAAAGAAAGAAAGAAGTAAAGAGTACAATGCTGGGCTGGTTTATTCTCATGGAGGTAATGCATTTGCCAGAGAAAGGTGTTAAAATGTTGTTGAGAAAAGCAACAAAGAAAAGCCCTTGAATGCCCTAGCCACCACAGTTTGGGGTTTTAAGTAGCTATGGAATCCAAGGGCTATAAATCCTAACTTACAAAACCTAAATATAGACTCTAGACTCTGCATAACACAAAAAAACCTAAAACATTAGATTCTAGATTTTACATAACACCCTATAACCTAATACCTTAGACTATATAGACCTCTATACTTGAGAACTAGATCAAGGTACCCTTTATTACTTTACTTGGGTATCAGCTTTTTGAAGGGTACCAGCCATAATTTGTTCTCAAGTCCTAATTCTCAATCGGGGTTCACTTTTGAGATACCCACTGGTTCTCATTGTCAGAACTAAGCTGACACCCAACCAAGTAATCAAGGCTTTTCCTTGTTCTGATAGTCGCCCAACACTGATCAATGTTAAAATACCTTGGTTGAGTCCTAGTTTGAAGCCAACAATCAACCTAATATTTGGTTCTAGTCATGGATTAATGCTAAAAGAGAAACAAGAATTACTTCTGTTTTCAGATTTAATTGTAATATCTAGTTCAAATTGAGTAACCAAAATTGGAATGATCAAAATGGGGTTAGTAGTACTGACCAACATTGAATGAGGCATAATGCCTTGAAATTGTGTGGGTTGTTATTGATTTAAAGCTTTGTCATTTTCTTTCAAAATGTTGATTGGATGTTCAAACATCTTCATATAGAGTGTTAAGTTAGGGGTTGTGTGGAGTATGGTGGTGCTACCATGCCAAATTAAGCAAATTAATATGGTTGTAAACCTGGCGATGAAAGCATTAAATGGTTTGTTTTGATAATTCCTTCATTCTTGTAAAGATGGTGTCCATGTACAATGATGTATGTACTAGACAAATAAGTCTCATCATGAAAATAATAATAATAATAATAATAATATGTTTTACATTCATATTTGAAAAAGATCAGAATCTAATTTTTTTCATTTCCTTGGGTTCCAAATGTGTGCTCAATGCTACTCCTGTTTCTCTTGTGAGGAGTGGGGTGGTCAAATGGAAACTGCATTGACAAGATTTTCCTTTCAGTTGTCCCTCCCTGTTGATATGCTTGAACTGAAACTTGGAGAATCATTTGACAATTTTTTTTTTGTTTTTTCATGCTGTTGCCATCATTGAGAACTTAGGGAATAATCTATGAAAATGCTTTCATTACAACTTGCTTTGATGAAAGAAGATAGCCAAAAAAAAAAAAAAAAGGTGTGAGAAAAAGGAGTTAACTAAATGAAGGTTCTTAATATGAAGTGAGATAGGAGAAACAAATGGCCTTCTTTTCATTCCTTCAACAATTTTATATTTAATAATCACTTACACCCAGTGTGAAATTTTGTCAAAATCAGAAAAAAAATAAAAATTGTCACAATATTCCTTTAAATTATTTTTTTATCACATTTGGACTTTGATTTTAGTTTAGTAGCATTTTAAAAACTAGCATAGACAGGTTCTGAGAACCTCTAGTTGGGGTGCTAGACAAGGATGCAACATCAGAGAATTGGAAAACATGTCACTGCTTACATATTACAATTAAGATTTTTACAAATGAATAAATTATGAACGGTCCAACTCTAGCCTCATGAAATCCAAGAAATTGGGTCTCAATTTTATGACAGTTCATTTTTCATTGGCCCGTTGAACAATTTGGTGGCAAAATATGGATTTGGATGGGTATTGACAAACAACGATACCTGCTCACGGCTATGGGCTCTTCACTGTCCTTGTGAAGAACTCCCTTTTTTTTTTTCCCATTGGAAGGCTTCAAGTTAACTTTTCATTTTTTGAAATGCTCACCCTCCTTTAAAGAGAAACAAAATCCAGTCTGGTGTTAGCTAGCAAATACAGGGAATTTTTTAATAAAAAAAATATACAACTCTTTATGTATGGTCAAGCCAACCACCGGACTTTGTGTCATATATTCTATGAAATTGATGCGACCCTGCAAAAGTTTATTAGTAAACACACCATAAATTTGGAAAATGTACAAAGAAATTAGAAAAATGAAAAGGGAGAATTTACAAGACGTCAGGGTAGCTCAAAATAGATGTGGAAATTAGACTGAGTGGAATTGCTGTGGCCGAATCTATGGATTCACATAATTAAATATGTGTTGTCTATTTGTTTATTGTCTATTTTCGAAGGTGAAAGTCCTCGGCAGTAGGCTTTACCGCAATTCACGCATAGGTGTCTGCTTGACTTTCTTAGCTTTCAGGGTGGAGAATTACATGCACTGTGGGAGATGATGAACTCAGAGGGTAGTCCAGGAAGCTACTCATTGCTATCCATGATGAAGGTGATGGTCTGACACTTTGTGACCACTCATTGTCTTGGTACCATCAACATCTTGTTGTGTGGAGTTCTCATAGATGTGTTTTGAAATGGCTTTAGCATATGTTCTGCATCCCAGTAGTCATTGAGTGGTGTGCTTAAGGGATATCGTTAGAAGAAGTTGTAATGAAATTAAGCTTACCTCACAAACTTAGTTTGTTGCAGCTTGAATGAGGATATTTTTGACCCTTTTATGCTAGCTATGGCTCTTGAGTGCTACCAATATCATGATCAACAAGTCTTCCTGTTGCCTGTGGAAACATGACAGAAACTCAGGATGCAGATTTGTATAATGGTTTGTCAGAAATTTATTATTAGTGGAGGTAGGCCTGAGGCCTCAAAACGCAATCTAAATTTTCAGGGCGCCACGTGGCATCAAATTTTTATTGTTCTACAATGTATGGTGATAGGGCAGGATATCCTATAGTTGATTTTGGTGGATGGAAAAGAGGTGTTGGGCCAAATTGAATGGAAAATGAGGATATTTTTTGCCTTGAGTGATGCTGA
>Ga0209611_10010592_pt1 | contig 13525 bp, 6 predicted proteins | sample S1TSphgellanicum_3_FD_187693 | JGI IMG/M metagenome (GOLD analysis project Ga0209611, IMG submission 187693) | Host-associated microbial communities from peat moss isolated from Minnesota, USA - S1T2_Fc - Sphagnum magellanicum MG (SPAdes) (version 2) | ecosystem: Host-associated > Plants > Peat... | reverse complement strand
CTTGGTGACCTATTGTCCGGTCACAAGTGATCCAAGTTGGGATTTTCATCCTTTGTGGATTGTTAGAATTGAAGCCCGGTACCCACCCTTGGAAAATGCACATCCCCCAATTCGTTTTGAAGGTGGTAAACATCAAAAACTTCCTCACAGTTTCAGGACCTTTTGTGTTAGGACCTTTTGTTTTGAGCAGAAAGGATTTTCTTCCTAGATTGCAGTCAAACAACACTTTGTTCCCTCCTACTTTTTGACTTAGGTTTGCAAGCCAGGAATCAAATGCCATAGGAGAGGGTCTAATCCCCATAAAGCTTACAATGACAATGTAGTCATAAAGCAACGCCATTTTTGCTTTGACAACATCTTGATTTACTTGGATTGTCCGTTTACTATCTTTTAAAAGGTAGCTTGCATAGTTATGAAAAAATCCTAACAAGATTTCTATTAACATCACCTTCATAATGTTGAGCTTGGGGTTTCCATCTTGACAAATAAGAATCTCGCATCCCCTCTTCTGCAAGTTCCCTCTCCTCCACAAGCATCAAGTCAACTCCTTGACAACAATTGTTTTGTCACACACAATCTACAAAAGATTGCCACCTCCATTCATTTGGGCCATCCAATGCCCATGCTCACAATTTTTGTCTTGACTCCTAAACGAAACCTTCCTTCAAGTTGCAAAATTACCACACACCTTGCAAACACTAGCCTTTAACAACAAAACCCTAAAAATTCTATCCAATGCTTGTAATGTGTTCAGCTTAGGTCAAACTCAAAAAGATGTTCCAAAAGCATCAAGCTAAAAAGATCACACTACATTTATCTAAGACAATGGGAAACATTTTCGCCATGCTTTGGAATTTTGAAAAGAAGGCTCCCACTAGGTTCCACCTCATCCTAAGCTCCATTGCCAATCACACCTTCCACCCTTCTTGTACTTCACTTTACATATTTTATATGTTGTGGTTACCTAAAGGCTAATAACTTTTAGTTTAGCTCTAGATCATTGAGATTTCAACTTTAATATCATACCTACGATAGATGTTTGACACTTCTTTGCCAAATATTGATTTCTTTTGAAAAATGAAGTTAGGCAATTTCAAATTTAATTTTCCAAATTTCAAAATTGGGGAACAAGTATGCAAAGTACGCCATGCAATTGTTGAGTAATAGTAACCCCATGGTTGGGACATAAGTTGGGAGTTTGATTATCAACAATTTTGACAAATATTGAAAAAAAATTCCCCTTTTTCTAGCAAGGCCTTTTGTGAATTATTTTGTGTCAAACATTAGTCATAGGTAATAATTTTTTTTCAAATTTTAGATGTTGCATCATTGGCTAGCATCCCAAGAGAGATTTAACATTAAACAATGACAGGATTTTAGAACTTGTCTAAGCAATAAAAACAAAAAAATCGAAATGTGGTGAAAGAAATCTCAAAAACAAATTCTTTTCCTTGAAATTAGACAACTTGTTTTAGAAAAAGCGAGAATATTGTGACAGAATATTCTTTTTTTGTTTTTCTGTATTTTGAAAAAATTCCACACAAATTTCTTTTTCACCAGTCCTAGGTAAGGTAATTAACTCATGATGATATCCCTCCTCTCCACATTTTCTTTCTCTTGTTTTGTCAAATCCTCCACCTTTGGTTGGAATTCAAGTTTTGCAGGTTCACCACATCATCATCATCATCATCATCATGATCTTCCCTCTCTTGTGCAAAGCTCCTCAAATGTGGCCCACTGCATTCAATAGCCAAGAGAGTAGGTGTGAAAGTAGTTACAGGAGAGAAAAATGGTCTCCCACAGTACACACTCAGGCTACTCACATTTTGTGGCAGTTTGTGCAGAAGGAATGTGGGCAGGAAATTGCTAAACCTACTCATCATAGTCATTGTAGTTGCTCCAAGGGGTGTGTCACACTGTGGCCTTGCCATTTACACTAAAAAGGCGTCTTAAGTCGAAAAAAGAATGATGAAAATTCAAACATTTCACCATGCAAAAATATAATCTTCAAAAAAATAAAATCCTCTAAAAGAAACCAAAATCCTTCAAAATATCATAAATCTATAAAAACTAATCTCAAGTTTCAACACAAGCCAAAATATCAACTTTCAAAAATCCTCATATAAAAACAGACCTATTACCTAGGGGCCAAAATCCATTAAGCTACTATAACTCTATAATGAATCTAAACACAATAGGTATCCTTGCACATAGACTTGTGAATTTGTTCCAAGTGCTTTACTACGCGATATCAAGTTTTTACAACTAATTAAAATAGGGGTCTATGTAAAGTATAGAATTGAACAACTAATCAAAATTAATACTTAATTATAATGTTCAGCTTACTTATTAACTGTTTTTTTGAAAGTCTATTTTTTTGCATACAAATCCTGACCTGAACCCCTGGTTTTTACCCTTCAAACCGGATATCCATCCCCCCAACAACATTGGTACATACCCAGTGGTGAAATCCACAGTTTTTGCCAAAAAATATTTTATTTTTTCAACAAATGGACTCTGACAGATTGAGTTGTTTTTAATATTTTACAAATTTTGAGGTTTAAATTTAAGTACACAAGGTACACACATATTATTTGTAGTAAACAGTTGTAGTCTAGTAGTGATTGGAATTTTGGAATAGTCATTTTGTAAGCAGAAAGGTTTGGGAATTTGAGCCTGGAGTTGGATTTTCCAAATTTCTTTGCATATATATTTTCTCTAAAAATTTTCTTTTTTCTCAGACTTCCCCTTTTTTTCCACAAATTAACCCTGAACCAACCATAGTGGCAGGCACTGTATTCTTAACAACCACCAATTTCCTCATTTTTTAAATAATTACTTGCCTACATAGTAGAGTTATGAAGAAAAGGCGACACTGGAACTCCCTGTTTGGTCATGAGATTTCAAAAAAACAGTGAAAAAAAAAAGTACACTGGGTTCTTGACCCTCGTGCATTTAATCCCGAGTTTCAGCATTTCATACCCATATTTAATCAAATTCCATGACTTTGTGGACAACAGCCGAGAGGGCATGAAACATAAAATGAGGGGTGGAACTCAGGCCCAACAGGGCATGACTTTACAGATAACTCTAGTAACCACTGAGATTCCCTACCTACTTCCATCCCTAGTTATCTAGATAATGGATGTAGGGAGGATTATAGGATAGGTCACCCAGGTGGAACCTTGGTAACTAAGTTGTGTAGTTGAGGTGTAATGTGTTTGAAATGGACGGGGGCACTGGTGGGTGCTAGGTAGCCTAGCCTACTCCTCTAGTACCGAGGACTCCGCTAGGTGGTGGTGGGTTACCCCCCTGAATCACCCTATGATCTCTAGGGTGACCCTGAGGGTCATGCCAAGCACCTGAACTACAAGGAGCAGCTAGCTAGCTATGAGGAGATGGAAAAGAAAATGCCATGATGAAAACCCCAAGAAGGGTATAGGGGAGCAACAAGAGTGATATGATGAAGCTTTAGATTCTTTTCATGACCCTTGGGGGGTTCACCCTTGAGTTCATAGGGTCAAGGAAAATGTGCCCCCATCTATCTACCTGACTCCAAAATGGAGTTGGGTAGACACTGGATAGATACCCGTCCCTGATGACTTGTTCTATGAAAAAAAATGTTGTGTGCTACATTGGCCAATGCAACCTTCTTTTTTCTCATACCCGGCAGAGCAGGGTCTTGTTGAATTTTTTATTTTTATTTTTGCACCTCATAGGGCATCAATATCAAAATTTTCAACTAAGAGAAAAAGACATGCATGTTAAAATTACATTTGAAATTGAAAATTTTAGACATGCCTACTATCAAATTTCCTTATAATGTAAAATTTTAAAATTATTACAAACAATTTCAGAAATTAAAAACCTTACTAATTACTTCTTGTGGTCGGGTTAATAAACTTTGGTGTATATGGTCTTCTGAAATTTTATTTGTCAGGTGGTCATTAAAAAGAAAAACTTCTGGTAAGTACCAACAATTAAGATTATCTAGTTGTTCAAAGCCTTCATATCATTGGGATATGAAAGTGTTATTTCAACATGTTACCTTAAGAATTGTTTAGCTGTTTGGTTCAAACCGATTGATTTTTCCTCCAAAATGGTGTCATGTAAATTTAGCCTCCATTTGCCACTTTTTGGTCTTGGACCCCTCCTCTAAAGGTCATTGATCCAATTTATGGCCTCTCATCCAAAAGGATTGCTCTATTTTCTTGGACCTTGCTGCTCATCTAGAGTGGCCATAACCCTCAAGTCCATGGACCACAATGCATGCTTCATGCTGCACATTTGCTTTACAAAACCCAAGTTAAGATGAAGGCACCTAGAACTCTCAAAGTAAGCATTCTGAATGAATCAGATTTCAATTTTCTTTTCACATATTATTTTCTTATAGATAAGACAATTTGAAACTCAACCCAAGTTGAAGTGAAATTTATGGACTTACATTCAATTAATTATGAAAATTTGAAAAATAAAATAAAATAAAATCTTAGAGTCTTTCTAAATAGTGATTCAACTCCCTTTTGAATGGTGGGTGTAATATCCCCCAAAATCTTCAAATGAGGATTTTAATGTGATCCAGCAAGATCCTAATATTCTTTTATTAAAAAATTAATATGCTGAAACAAGGATCCTAAAATCAAAGCCACATATGCTCAATTTGAGATATTAAAAGAGTTGGATTTGAAAAGCATTTGGGGGAGAGGAAAACGGCAGCATGTAAGAATTAGGTATCTATTTTTTAAACTGCTTATGAAGGCGCCTTCAATAGAGAAGTTAACAAGGAGATTCTAATTTTTTAATCACATGGTCTGCTTCAAAACATTTGTCTTTTAATTCGTTTTGAAGATTCCATGTTGAAGAAATAAAACATTTCAAAAGATTAAAATTTTTAAAATTTTTAAAATTTTCTTTGAAAAAAAATATTTAAAAAATATTAATTTTTTTTACAAATTTCAACATTTTTACAAATAATATAATTAATGTTGAAGCTTCCAAGGTAATGTATGTACTATTGGAGAGGGTGGGGCAAGCCACCACTAGGTGGACCGAATGACAAAAGGCAACTAGTTTATTTTTTAAACTAGCACACAAAGATGGTTAAATCAATCACCTCTACAAAAAGAAAACCATTCAAATTTCCTGCATAATATATAATATATAACATATTCAATTTTTAGAATAGATGAGTAGATCCACCCACACCCAGTATGTGGGCCTTTATTAGGGTTTACGACATCCAGAACAATAATGTACCAGTTATTTTCCCATCCTCATCAATAAACATGAAACACTATATGTTCTAGAATGTGGACCATTTAAATGTCATATACGTATGGGGCGAATGAATCATTGTGACCAACCAATAAATGCTACTCATTTAATTTTCTTACTAACCCTTGTGGAGAGCATATTACATATATATCTATAAAGATATGCATATTTACATGTCCAAACTCCACTTCACACTATTTAAAACCTAATTTTCATCCAACTTATTGTTTATTAGCCATGATTAAGCCATTAGTAGACCTACTTTGAGATGATGCAATCAAAAGACATGACACTTTTTGGTGTTCCTTTCCTTTTGGTCATAACTTAACTAGTGATGTCTGGTTTCAGGTTTTTGGCTGGTTGGTTGCAGGGTCCAGCTCCAAAGCTGATTTTGGGTCCTCAGAAGGTTCTAAACTTTGAAGAACTGGACCCAAGAACTGGCCTCCAGACAAACCTGACCCTGCCCTCTAAAATTGTTTTATATATATGTTAGGATTCGTAATGTTGTTAGTTTTACAAAAAAGTGAGAAAGAACTCCATTGGAATGCTCAAAGGATTCCAAGCATACTCTACAAACCCATTTGGAATTTGTTTAGAGGAAACCCATTTGGAATTTGTTTAGAGGAAACCCATTCGTCATTGGAGGCTAGCTGGGCAAAATGGGTGAGAGATATATATCTCTATCTATCTGTGCTGAATAGCACTTTCAGCCTCATACTAATGAGGGCTTTTCTTTTCAATTTTGCAACGTAACAAGTTTGGGGAATGTTTAGCAAAATCATTTGCATGCACCCTAGACAAAAATATCCATGCCCTCTATGTCCATTAAAAATATGTGGGCATGAACATAGAGGCATTTTCTTTTTCACAAGGACATGCATAAGGAGGATGGAAAAGGGTGATGCCATTGGACATAAACATGGTCATGTGTATAAAAAAGCATGGTCATAATTGACATAATTTTCACGGTTTTTTTTAATAACATGAGTGTCATGAAACTATCACATAAGACCTACAAAAATTCTTTTAACCAAAAGTTATGTGTATATATTGTGATCCTATGTCAACCACTAACTACCAAAATTGGAGTTTATATCACTACATAGTTGTAGCCTAGGTGATCCACCAAGTTGGAGTTATCGATGCCATAAGAATCGGGTTTAGCCATAGTCAGCCAATTGCCTTCAGCTCCAACTTGTGCAAAGTTGACATACAAAATGGGTGGTAGGCACAAAGTTCACTTTCAGATTTCTCAAACATACATACAAGCAATTAAAGACATTCAAGCCCACTCAAAAAGGTGACATTGCATTGAATTTCACTAAACACAATCACATCAAAGGACTACAATATTATGTGACTCAAGCAACTTTGCATCAAACAAACATTCATCAAATAGGTAATTGCATTACAAACCCTCTGGTGAATGCACACTAATGTGGTTCACTTTTTGAATCACAATGCCCATTTTTGTAGAGTGCCTTTTCTTTGCACATCTATAATGAATAAAACTTATTAAATTAAGAATTTGAAATTGATTATACATTAACAACTTGATTATGAAAATACCTATGTAATTATTTTTAAATAAAAGTACATTCACTTTTCACAATGGACTTTTGAAATACAAAAAGATGGATTGATCGATAAATTGGATTGGTAAAAATAAAAAGGTTCATATTGAATTCCATTCCATATTATCTATAGGGACTTAATATATGGTGTAACATCCAATAACACACTTTTATGTGAAAACTTTCCTTCAAAAATCATAATCAAACTTTAATTAAGGACTTTTGAATGGTCAAAATTGAACCATATTTTCATAAGTCCCTAACATAGTTGTATTTTTCTCAAATTTCAAATTTTTTTAGAGGTGTATATATTTAGAATATGTAGGTGGGCTCCTATTAATATGGACTTTATTGTTTTTTATACATCAACTTTATTACCATTAAACCCATGGTACCAAAAAAATTCATAAATTTAACATTCTAGAATGGACTTTTGTGGACTTTTTTTTTTTCAAAAAGTGAGCCACCTTAATGTGTACATAACCCTTCATTTAGCTTCATAGAAACTTGCATTCAAATCCATGCAAATCTGCATTCAATTTCAACCAGGTAACCCATTTGTTTGCAATATTTAGGCTTCAACAACACATTGACACACACAACAATATATTACAAATCCCATGATGTTTACAAAATGGAAACCAATACAAAAACACATGGACCTTTTTGAAAAAATGGGAGCAAAAGTACAAACAATCACAAACAACATTGGTGTCATAAAAACATTGACAACAAGGACAAATAAACACATAAACACACATAAACAATGGCACAAAGACACATACGTAGAAGCATAGATCTCAAAAGCAACATTGACTTGACACACAAACCTCAAAAACAACATTACCACCACACATACATCTACCGACCAAGACTAACCTATTATGAAGCTCTAAAATTTTTAAGGTGCTTCATGTTTTTCCTTCCTAAAACTTTGCTCATCACTTAGGCACTTTGCTTTAAAGAGGGTAGTTATATCAAATGTGCCTCCCCTTTTCTTCTTGGTTTCATATTCATTTAAAAATATTTTGTGTTTTTCAACATCACATGATGTTAGTTTTCTTCAAATAAATTGAAATCGGCATCAATATTTTGATTTTTGAAACCACATCATCTTCAGTATTATCAAGGAATTCCTTGATTGATATAGGCCCAATTGTGCATTCAAATATGGGATCAACTAGTCAATTTTTCATAATTACGACAAATTTATCCAAACTTTCAATCCCAATTTGACAACATTTCAAACTTGTGATGACTCCTAGGCCATATTGAAAATTCTTTTAGTTTTGATTTGCAAACTAACAATGCCCATTGAGACTTTTGTCCCATGCAAAATGTGCAAGATTTGAAAATCATTGTTAATGTTTTGCCAACCAAGTAAAATGATTAAAAGGAGTTCTAAGAATTGAAATCCTCCTGAAATGATAGTTGAACTTTAATGCAGCCCACCACAATCCTCTTGAAAAATGATGAACTTTGATGAGCCCCATTGCAATTTCTTCATTAGAAGCCAACATCCAAATATAGTTAGTTCAACCACAATATTCAATAAATGCAACAATGATGAAAGTTGTTGTTAAGGCATTATAAATAACTAGCAAAAACAACATAAAAATTTCACAATTATATTTCATAATAATTGGCATGGTGAGTTTAGAGCCAACATAATCTCAAATGAGCTACAAGTTTTAAAAGTGTAGGTCAAACATAAGAACTAGCATGTTGTGAACAACATGAACTTGACATGATGATGCGAAGGTTAAAAATGACCTTGACACACCAATAATTTCAATTCACATGTAGTGCCCAAAATGCATTAATTCAAGGTTAAAGTTTCCAACTTGCATCAATAGTCAAAATCAAAAAAATGGACATGTTATTTTTTTGCAAGCTTAAAAAAAAACCTAAACCTCAAGCAAAAAGTCCAAGATCAATCAAAGCCACATACATGAATAACATCATTCACATTAAAATTGGTGTTATACATCATATCCCACATGGTTATGGCAATAAAAATAACATCAAACAATAATCAATACTCTTCAAGTTGGTTCAAGTCACATTGAATGACCATTGTCAAAGTCAAAAATTTCAACACTTTTTGTGTCATGACCCATGTTTGAAGAAACAAAATTTTATTATACAAAGCAATTGTTTAATACGAATAACACAAGTTTATGGCACCTTTGAACTCTAAAGTTTTTGTGAATAATATGACTTTGGATGTAAACTAAATTTTGATAGGAGTAAAGTTTAGTTTTTAAAGGTGCAAAAATGCATTTCTACAAGTCCTCTAACCCATTCCTATCTTCCCTTCCCACTTTTATTTTGTTCAAATGATTATCTTTTGGAAAAAAAATTTGAACTTCTTAATTGAGACCTCCTTCATGTCACCACACATTTTTAGCTCATTAATATTAACATATTGACAACATTTCAACATGGGATGCTTGTATCAACCAACATCATAGGGCTATGGTAACAAAAATGGAACACATGACATGATGTTCATTAGAATCCTTGTTAACCATGACCTTGACAACCTAAGTTTAAAAATGATGAAAGTTATTAAGTAAAAGTGAATGAAAACATGAGAAATCATTTAACCCTAAGCAATAAGTGAGAGAAAACCTCAAAACCTCAATTATGACCTACTTGTTGACCCTTTTCAGACAAGCCTTTCAACCAAATATTTTCAATGGAATCCAAATTGTTAATAACCTTTTGTGATGTACATGATCAAAGCCTCAAGGAATCGTTGTTAAATAAGATGTGAGTTTTTGTGCGGCATTTTAAAGCTAAAAATATCAACAATGAAAACCACAATTAGGTTTTCACTCTTCATAAAGGTTTGTTAAGAAACAATTGTTATGCCAACAATAGCACATTGTGTATTGTATTGATTCAAAATTGTAAAATGCTTAAGAGCCACATGATACTAATGATAGTTGTCCCATGGTCTTCATTATACATTTTCCAGTCTTTTATGTTGCAAGGTAAAATTTTATTCTACCACTTTTTGTTGTATGTATGGCACACAACACATCTCATTTGTCAAAACTTGCAATCTATAGCAACAATATGATCATTAATTTAAAACAAGGTTTGCATACTTGTTATGTTATAAGTGAACCAATTTTTTGGTTGAGCTCTAATTGGATGAATAATTTCTTTCCCTAACCATGTGTTTCAACTTGCAAAAGCTCTTCTTCATCCTCACCAAGTTCTTCATCAACAAGCCTGCTATGATTTGTTTTAAATCCTACCCCATCACCACTACTTCTAACCCCACCTTCACCAATGCCAACATCAATATAATCAAAAACAAAAAAAGGAGAACCCTATGAATCTTCAAGGAAACATCTCTTATATATTCATTGTATGCCAAATTTAAAAGTGAAACCAAAGCACCAACATCACAATTTATTGGACTTGCAACACTAACCTTGAAATCAAAATAATGTTCATGAAATACCACATATATTACTAACACCAAAATTCAAGAACTCCCAACATGAAAACAAACCTAATATTCATGAAACACCACCCATATTACCGACACCAAAGTTCAAGAACTTCCAACATCGACCTTGGAAACAAACCTAATGTTCCTGAGACACCACGCATATTACCAACACCAAAGTTCAAGAACTTCCAACATTGACCTTAAAAACATAATGAAGCACATAAGCAAGAGACCTTACCTATTTACATACATGTGCACACAACTTGATTGTTGGCCACTGATGACATGAAAAATTAAAACTTTCAACACTCCTTTTTGTTGCATGTTGAAATGTCCATTGTAATGATGGAGAGCTGGTGCTTCCTTGAGTAGAAAGGACTCAATAACAAAGTGAGAAGGACTAACTAATAAAATTTAAAACCTAACCTCAAAAATTCTAAGCTTCAACCCTAATGTCATACATAGATTTACGATGTGAGATGCCTTCCCAATAGGGCATCTCATGAGTTTTGAAAAACACAAGCCCACTCATGTAAGGTATAGCTGGATTTTTTGGTCAGCCATTGCTAGTTGGTCAAGGTCTCATACCCTGCTTGATGCCCGACTTGAACGTACATATCTGACCAACACTGTCAACAACTTAGCAAATAAGAAATTTATATTAATCTATTTTAAAACAAAATAAAAAAACACTATAATAACAGTGGAAGAAAATTTAACAAGACACCAAACTCTAACTATAAACGAATGTCCTTTTATTTCTCTGTGTAGTTTGAGGAACTCCCATTTAGGGAGAAGAACCCTAAGTGGTATGCCAAGGGGAGATCCTCCTATTTTTATATGATCCTGTGTTCCAATAAAAAAGGCAATTGTTTATGTGTGTGGAGATTCCTGTACTTGTGGATTCTCTTGAGGTTCGAGAACAGCCCTGGGGCTCACACCCCTTGGGTGACCCTCCCTCAGGAGAACCCACTCCCATAGGAACCTCCCCTACAACATAAGCAATTATATGTTTCACTAATTGCAGGGCTGGGTCCTCAGGGGTTCTTGATTTCTGAACTCATAATAAGTTGTCACTGACACAACCCCACATACAAGAAAACTTGCATCACACATACAAGGAGAAACTTGCACTTTTAGTTTGCAATCTTCTTATTTTAATAGAGTTATCCCTAATGTAAGAAAAACACAGCATCAAAACCCGGAGTTTGGTCATACACAGGGTGAGATTTTTAAGAAACCTGCAAAAAAGTACGGTGGCATTCAAGGGATGGGGGGGAGTGAAACTCAAAAACCCATCAATTTTGGTGGTAAACTGAGTTTCAGGAGTCTTTCCTTTTTCCTGGGCGCCTCCACTGCTGCTACATATATTTTCACTGTTCCTAACTGTACAACTACTATATTTAGACTCAAACCTTGTGAGATCTGTAACCATACGGAGATTTATTAAAATGTCTTTACTTTGTGGATACCACTGAAAGAGGGGATAGGGGGTGAAAGGAGGCCCAAAGACAGGGTGAAGAGAGGGTTACTTTACGGATTACTCTTTTAGTGGCATCCTGATTGTTATGTTTTTTTTTTAGTGATGTGTGTCCTCGAGCTTTATTTGCCTTGTACTTCTTGTGGATGGGTTCCCATCCTTGCCTGTTTGATTTACATGGTTTTTCTTCTAAACATGGACTTTGTGATTGTGACTGAACCATATGGGTATTTAATAATCATCCTATTGCATGTCATTTGTACACCCCTACCCATTGCCAATACATTTAATAACAATTTAAAGTGAAGTTTTGTACTCCAAGTACTCTAGTTCCTAGTTCCTACTTTTCACACAGGGTGGTCTCTCCTTTAGTGTGGTCAGTACCCAAAATTGTGGGGTAGCATTGCTTACACTTGTTTACTTGAGGGTGTTGTTGCTCTAGGGCTTCTTTAATTTTTATGTATTTCAAACTCAAAGGCTACTAGACCTCACATAAAGGAAAGGAGTCATCTATGCATCTCAGCCATTAATGAATATTCTGTTGTTTTTCAATTTTCAATTGTTGTTCGCCTGACACAAAATCAAAAAATATGTTATTCCAAAATGAAAAGGAAAAGATATTTCATTTTTTTTGGTGGGAAGTGAGCAAAGTGACTTTCCCACAAGAGTGCTTTATAGGTTAACAAGTTACACTTTGCAAAAAAGATATAAAATCTTTTTAGAACTTTCTAAATAGGCAGTAAACTAGTTTTAAAATGTTAATAAACTAAAAATCAGAGTCCGAATGTGATGAAAAAGTTTCCTAATTTTTAAAAAAAAATTGTCAACTTTTTCAGAAAAGCAGGATTATTGTGACAAAATATTCTCTTTCTATTTTTCACATTTTCATAACATTTCACCAAAAGAGAAACAAAAGTTGGTCCTGTTTGCAGTTTGAAAGTGAAAAGAAGCCTAGAATCCAAGGGATGATGATGGGATATTGTGACCTAGCAGCCACCAGTGCACCATCCATTGTAAACCTGTTATGAGTTATGTGTGGATGAATGAACCCCAACTGAATTACCATGGTAACTTATCCCATAAGCATCCTACTTCCACCTCACAGTACTTAGGTAAAGGTTAAGTATCATAGATAAGTGAGCGGGCAATATAAGTGGTTACTATCTATGTAGGTAAGTAAGCAAGAAAAGACACTTGGTGACTACCAGGTAAGTAGATGCATTTGAATGCTTAACTATGGGATTGATTACTTGGAAACTTATGGACTTAGTTGTGGATGAATCACAAATTGAGTTACCATTGTAAGCTATCCTAAGTGCAAAGCCTCCTACTTCTTCCACCTCACACTACTTGGGGAAGGGTTAAGTATCATAAATAAGCAGGTAGATAATATTATAAGTGGTTAATATGATTTATGTAGGTGGTAGGTAAAGAAAAGACACTTGAAGGCTACTACTAGGTAGTAGGTATATAAAGATACCTGTAGATATGTTAGTACATACTACTAGCAGCTAACCACCATAGTCAGCCATGGTATGGAATACAATGAAAAAAGTGTTTTTCTGCGGTACCCGACATACCTACCATCATCATAATCCATCCATCCATCCTGCATGGTGTGTTGGTGGGCAGGAAGCTGGTTTCCCTCCGCCCGGGATAATGATGTAAAAAATGATGGCCTAGATTAATTTCCTCTTGTGGGGAAGGGGTAGGGAACAAGCCTAGAAT
>Ga0209611_10010591_pt1 | contig 13526 bp, 13 predicted proteins | sample S1TSphgellanicum_3_FD_187693 | JGI IMG/M metagenome (GOLD analysis project Ga0209611, IMG submission 187693) | Host-associated microbial communities from peat moss isolated from Minnesota, USA - S1T2_Fc - Sphagnum magellanicum MG (SPAdes) (version 2) | ecosystem: Host-associated > Plants > Peat... | reverse complement strand
CCTCCCTCTCTTTACCCGGATAAAATTTCTGCTTCATTTTTCAATCTGTCACTTGGGGCAGAAAGGTCTTTTCCGTCACTTGTGAATTATTACTCGGCTGGGCTTTTTCTTGGCACACCTTCTGCCACATCCGTATGACGAGCAGGCAAAACTCCAAAACACACTACTCATCCGATGGATGGATGGATGGATGGATGGATGGATGGACGGACAGACGCGTGCCTGGCGGACTTATTGTTACAGAATTTTTTTCTGCTAGAAAAATGAGTGCAAAAATTGTTAGGTACGTACAAAAAAAGTTATTCATAATAATTAACTTATCCACCAAGGTAGAACACAAGCTCTCTCTCCCTATGACCCGGTCATGGGTCCTTGACCGAGCCCACGTAGTGAAGAATCTGTGCAATAGATTTTTTATTTTTTTCGGATACCAATGCTACGGCGACAAGATGATGTATACGTATGTAAGTTGAGCCCTCTAGAGCCTTGTTGACTCTATCATGTAATTTCCACTTGTGCATGAATCCGGTTGGTCCGTTGGTTGAGGAATTTTTTGTGTGTCGGAAAACCCCATCTAATGACAAAGTATTTTTAAGCAATTTTTAATTTTTAATGGGTTTTGAATGCACATTATATTATGAGAAAAATGTAGAGTATACACACACACACATATATATATTTAAGGATTAACTAGGGTTGTGCACTAGGGTCATGTATGGGTTTGCTTGAAAAAGAAATATATCACAAGGTGTGTAATACATATCAAAAGATTGTGTATGAACTATTGTTTCCTTCATTGATGTGCCAACATGGCATGATCGGTGAAGGCCTTTGGAGGTCCATTTCTTTTGATTATATGTTCAGTTGTGGCAGCAGAGGCCTCTTTTAAGTTTGATGGGTTTTTCAGGTTTTTTGTCCATCTCCTTGCACAACTTGCTTTGTGTTATTGATGATGGTTTTAGGTCCTAGGTTTCGTGTTTTCTGCTCTTAAGAGGGTGCTTCTAATTGTGTGTTCCACACTTTCACGCAAGGTCTTTTGTTTGGACTTTGGTCCTTTCTTTTTTCTTTTTTTTTGTTCCCTTCCTCAATGTTTTTCTTTATTTATTTATTTGAAAGATGCAATATTGGGACATGACATGAAACCTTTATTTGAATTTGTCGGCCAAATAAACCATAAGTTTATATATTTTTATTGCAAAAGAGGTGGGCTTTCACAAAAGGCCTCAAGGCTTAAAAGCCTCGACATTATTTTAGCAACAAGTCATTAATGTGTCATTTGCTTTGAGGTGGCCCGATGCAAGTTTCCATGCACAAGCTGCAGGCTGTGGAACAAATCAACATGGAAATATGCCATGTTGCAATGGCAGCCCAATGTTCGTTTCGGTCAATCAAAAACCATGCACCACGAAACATAAGCCTCAAAACTTGAACCTTGAAACCTACCACCCACCAAAACATGTCAAGTTTTGGCATGCAGCTTGGCATGCGTTTTGATGCCCAAGTAGCCCGAGCCCTTGAAACATATCCCCACCAAAACATGTAATGTTTCGGGAATTATGTTTCAGCGCCATGCGCCCATCTTGCATGTTCCCCCATCCAATCCCCATCCATGCCACCATGACCCATCCATGAAGTTTTAGACATTTTTCAACTTTCCCACAATTCGACTAACTTTCGTCGGACTACTTTGTCAAACAACTAATGAAAATAATGGAATAGGTTTTAAAGTTTAGGTAGGAATTGATTACAAGTGGGATGCATCGCGTGTCAATCATCACAACGAACAAACAGGCGCACCAAGGTTTTGGTTTAGTTATGGTTTAATTTCTTTGTATAATTTCTTTGTTTTTTTACAACTATGAATTTTATTTTTTCTTCCAATTCAAGTGTAAGGCGATCTAGGCATAACATTTCCTTATTTCGATCTTCCATTGTTCTTAGCACAGAAGTCAAATTAGTCTTGATAGAGAAAGGAAACATGGAGAATGAAACAACGGACATGATAGTAAAAAATGTGAAAATAGACAAAACAATTTTCTTGGAGACCTACACTTGTGAAAAGTGGCTGTGATTACTTAAATAATGCCATAGTCATTGTCGAGAGGATAAGAAAGAGTTTATTTGTGTTTATTATCACTGTAATAACTCAAAGATGAAGATTAATGAACACCGAAAAAAGGGGTGTGACAAAGTTGTGGATTTCAAAAAGAATATTTTCAAATTGAAGTTGTACCCACCATTAAAAAATGTAGCAGAGGGTGTGTATCTTGTGAAGGGTGGAAACATTCTAGAATATACGGCAAAGGCAAATGCATTATCAAAGCCAAGGAACAGTCACCCTTCAACTACATTAATTTTATAATTATTATAAACATCTAAACACAAGCGTAAGAAAGAGAAAACCCTGCCCTTGCAAATTCACGGCGAAGTTCAAGATGAATTCATTCTTGTTTATAAAAATGCCTCGTGAAACATGGAGGCCAAATAGTCAAACAAGTTTTGAAGCAAGAGAGGATTTTTGAACACCTTGTTTCGCCAAAACCTATCACTTGGGAGAAATCGCAACACAGTGGTATTGGATCACACCTTTTCTATTTGAATTTACAACATTGTAATGTTTTTTAAAATTTTGACAATATTCAATTCGCAATTGTAAAATGCTCACAAAGTATTAGTCTAATTACGAGTGTTCAATTTGAAAAGTAACCTATATCAGTTCATGTGAAACATGTTCCGATACATTAAGTTTTCTTTCCATCCCCGAAATTCCAAAAGATTCAGACCTTTCCAACAAAAAATCATGTTTCAATCATCATTCTAAATCACATTCCATGTTTCAACAACTAAATTTTATCAATTTTAAATAAACATGTTATGATACCAATAGTTAAGTTTATCTTTTGGTGGCAAATTACATAATTTTTCAACAACTATCATGTTTCAAAACACATCTTTGAAAATTTCATCCCTCGTTCATGGACACAATCATGTTTCAACTTTCATAATCAACAAACCTAGAATAAAAGCTGGTGATTTCTAATAACCATGTTTCGATGGTGCCCATTGCCATGTTTTAATAGGTTTTAATTGGCGTGTTTTTGTGGTATAATATGTCTCATCTTTAAATGCATTTACCTACCAAGGTCTCTACATTCAAATCATGATCTGAAGAGTGAAGAATCGATAGATATGAATAAAACTTCACTATCAAGAAATCTAGGTACCAATTTAAAGGAGTTACAACCCCAACATCAACTCCCAAAAAACTAGAAGGAAATAGTGGGCATTAAAAGAAGAAATTAGAACTTAACATGGTGTTTTGCAAAAATAAGGCCTAGCAAAAGGTTGAAATTGTGTTTTAAGAACTCTCCTAATAAAAACTAGTGTTTTTTGGGAAAATAGTAGAAACACCACGCATTTAGCATCTATTATAATGCAACCTTTTTTATTAGGATTAGAAAGTGCAAAATAAAGAAGAATTTACAGAAAGTTATGGTACCTTTATTCATGATCCAAACTTCAACATTATTTCCTATTACACATTTAGAAAGTTCATGCGAAGAAACAAAATGGTACTCTATTACTCTTACCATATTGATCCATTACAATACATTCACATCTACATCTAATTTAACATATGCATTCGTAGTCACATCAATCACTTAGTTCAATCTTCATTCCATATTTATGTTTTGAATACATATGCGTGTTTGAAATTTTCCATCATTAATGTTTCAACATCACTTGAGGTTAAAGATTCGTGTTTAATATATTCATTCACATTCTTCCTAAGTTTTGTTTGTTATTTTCCATTGTTATCTTTTCAGTAGGTGCCATGGTAGTTGTTTCAATTCCCTGAAACTATAATATTCAATGTTTGCATTATCGACCATGCATTATAATAAAACAAGAAAAAATTATATATATTCATAATGTAATGGTTCTCAAAGCAACATTAAATCTACCATACATTTGATCATTGTTTTAGGTCAATTTTTATGTTTCTATCATGTTTCATAGGTTCCTAGAACTAGTTTTAGTTTCAATGAACATGTTTTTATCATGTTTCCACGGGAATTTCCCAAACACATTGTCCACAACATATTAATTGTAATTTATACCTTTGTAATGTTGGTAGCAAGCAAGGGCTTGTTACCAAATGGTGTGGTTGTAAAATAATATTAATATTCAATGTTTGTATTATCGATTGTTCATTATAATAAAATAAGAAAAAAAACAAGTTGTTCATAATGTAATGTTTCTAAGAGCAACATTAAATCTACCATATACTTGATCTCTATCTTGGGTTAATTTTTATATTTCTATCATGTTTTGGAGGGTATTTTCCAAACGTGTATTCCATAACATAATAAATTCCATCAATAGTTAGATATACCTTTGCAATGTTGGCAATGAGCAACAATTTGTTCCAAAATGTGGTGGTTGAAAAACACCATGAATATTCAGTGTATGAATTAGCTAGCACTCATTAGAATGAAACATTCATCACATAATAAGAAATAAGCTACTCATGAAGTTTTCTTAGAATAACATTACATCCCTCATATATTTGATCACTATCTTGGGTTAATTTCTATGTTTCTACATGTTTCTCTCGTATCAATATTACATTTGTCATATATAATTATTGACTGATGATTAGAATAAAACATTTATCATAGAATAAGAAGGAAGCCTCTTTGTTTCTATAATGTGTTGTGCATTCCTAACATCAACTTAAGTTTTAGAATTTATGTTTTGTAAGATGTTTTGCAAACCTAGGGTCCAAAACATAGTATATCCCATCAATTGTAAGAGATGTCTCCACAATATGGGTAGTGAACACCCATTTGTTCCAAAAGGTGGTGGTTTAAAACTACTTGGAAGAACATTATATAGAAGCATGATCTTAGCATGGTTTCAAACAACAAGGTTTCTATTTCTATCATGTTTTGTGTCATGTTTCAAGGGTTTTTAAGTTTTGATATTCTTATAGTTTCAAAAAATATGTTTCTTACATGTTTATGTCATGTTTTTTTACAAGTTTTTATTAGTTTTTCCAATTTGTTTTCCTTTGGAAAACATATTTTATATCATGTCATGTTTATGGCATTATTTCTTTTTCAGCTTCATGTAACAAGTTTTTACAATTTTATTTTTTATGTTTCCAATATTTTGATCTTTTGTTACCCATCAAACTTCGTGAGACATGGTTTATATGGTTTTGATAAAAAATTAACCATGTTGTTACCATGTTTCAAAGGTTTTGAAACCTATTTATTAAAATAAAAAAATCATATTCCAAGGACATGTTCTAAATGATTTTTTGAATCAATACAATAAAGTTGCTGATGTAACCAAGTTGCAAACGTCACCCAATGTTCTTGGATGTTCAAAGGTAAATTAATGTTAACTTTCAAATTGTCTAAGAACACCCAAGCACTATGGGAGGAACACTGCAATAAGATAACAAGGCTTTGTTCACCAAAAACATATTTGAAATAATGGTCAATAGATAACAATTGAATGTTTGAAGGCAATGTATCAAATATACCATAACATTTTTTTCAAACATCCAAGTGGCCTTCTGTCAACCATTGTAATGTTTTTTCAATAAAATTTATAGGATCAAAACCAAAAACATAACAAAACTATGTACAAAAAGCTAGTTAAAAAAGGGGTTAAAACTTGAAACGAGTGATAACTGAGAATTACCATTCAACAAAATAGTCGAAACATGTGTACAAAAATAGAAAACCTTTAAAGATGTTGAAACATGAATTAAACCCTGAACCAAATGGTATATGAAAATTACCATTCACTAAATAGTCGGAACATGTGTACAAAAATTTAAAACTTACAAAGATGTTGAAACATTTAACTGAAACATGTTTATAGTGTAGTTGGTCATCTTTCGAATGTTACATTCTATTGAATCACCTCGCTTAACTGGAAACAAAAAGGGAACCCATACTTCCCTTGCCTAGGAATGTTACAACTTACATTTTTGTGAGATTGTTCCCAATGCACTTAGATGTTCAAAGGTAACATATGAAAAACTCCGAAACATTATCTAAAAACACCCAAAAGGTGTGGGAGAAGCACTGCAAGATTATAATTTAGTATCTATACTCAAGAAACAAGTGGATTGTTGCAAAAAAATGTTTAAAGAAGTAAAAAAATTAGAAACCCAAACAATAATGAAGGAAATGAACAAGTGAAGAACACCAAAACAACAATAAACAAGAAGATAACACAAACCCAACAACGCGGGAATGAACATGATAGAAGTAATAAACTTGTTCTCTTTGTGAGTAAATATTGAATGTGCAATTTTTCAACCTTTGACACAACATATGTTAATTGTCAAAAATAATATAGAAACCAATATCCACTTGCAAACATCAAGAAGCCTCAATAGGGTGAAACAAGACATGCTATTAGTTCTTAAGACTATTCATGCACAACAATGTTGTGCTTTGAAGGGAAAAATGAAAGTGAAAAAATCTACATATAAGAGCATGATGAACTATCTAGTGTGGGTGAAAAGATAAAGTTTCTTTAGTGCCGCCATGAACTCTTTTTGTTATCAAAACCTTAAGCAAATCTCTAGTGCGGGAGCGGTAATGAAGACATCAGAATTTGGTGGAAAAATACATAGTGATAATGCAAAGTTGAAAAAGGTTTAAAACTTCATGGATGGGGATCACATGGGAGAACATGGAAGATGGGTGCATGGGGTCGAAACATAGCTCTTGAAACATTACATGTTTCAACAGGGATATGTTTAAAAAGGTCAAATTGTTCGAGCATCAAAACACGTGTTGGGCTGCCCGTTGAAACTTGACCTATTTTAGTGGGTGGTAGGTTTTGAGGTTCAAGTTTCAAGGCTCATGTTTTGTGGTGTGCAATTTTTGACCGATTGAAACAAACATCGAGTCGCCACCAAATCATGACATGTTTCCATGTCAATTTGCTCCAAGGCTCGTGTTGCCCGTGCATGGAAACCCATGTCGAGCCGCCTTGAAGCGAATGATGCATTTACAACTTGTCGTTGAAATAACATAAAGGAAAAGAGCTAGGAATGGTGTAATTGACGACAATGTAAAGAGAGAGTGTGTGCGTGAATGAATAGATGGAGAATAAAAGAAGGAAGATGAACAAACATAATTGGGAGAAGTGTTACAATGTAGGGTAACACCCAAGGAGCAGAACATTCCTTAAATAAGCGCACCTGGCTCCACCTCAAGAAGCATTTATTTTGGGAACATCATGCTTGAAGGGCCTTACTTGATGTAAAGCACCAAAGGTTTTTTTTTTTTTTTTTTAAATCGGTTTTTCTATGATACATGGCCAGTGTCTAACCAGTACCCAGTAGGTATTAGGAAGAAAAAAAACAAAAATTTGATATGATGCACTCAAAACATGGAATGCTCATTCTTATGGTTGTTTTAATTTTTTTGAAATGCCCCATGAATTTTTAGGCTCTATGACATCATAAAACCCATGGTTTACCAAGAATCTAGGGAAAAACCAAAAAGCCTGAAAGGGGAAGAAAGTGAGAACAACGAGAATCGGGTACCACATGGCAGTTTGAGTCAGTCATTTTGCCCCAAACACAGAACCCAATCATACCTTGAGTTTTCTTTATGTACGAGAGACAGTCCACCTAGGAATGCTTGCTGTGAGGCTGTCGGACGGACGGACGAGCAGAGTTTGTCCAGACCAGCGAGCAGAGTTTTGCAAGGTACCACCACCAATAGATGATTGACCGGGGCTTGGGGGCTTGTTCCAAAGCATAATGGGGGGGGGGTGTTTCGACCATTGATTCACATTAATGGAAAATTCTAAACATAAAAATGTTTTGATATTTGTGCTATATTTTATTTGTTTGTCATGAATTACATTCTTGATTAGTGGAACTGGCAGACCATCACCAACCTTCACATAAAATTAATTAAAAAAATTTAAAGGTTAAATCTGCCATCCTAGAAAACACCTTATGCAGGCAGTTGTTGCAGGGCGCCTTAGAAGCCAGGAGGAAGATTATGCATACTGTAAGGCCCCAAGGTGGGGGACCTTCCCAAACTAAGGGCCTTAATAAGACCAGACTGTGCCTGAGTCCAGACTCCCAACCTGCATTTTGGGAATGTCCCTCTCACACCACTGGCCTTTTACCCCTTCCTAAAACCTTGAGGCATAGTTACTCCTGAACCTAGGCCCCATTTTCAGTCCTTACTCTACAATCTTTTTCAAAGTGGGTGGAATACTACACCTATAATAGGTATAATATCCCTACCACTCCTTAGGAGTAGGTGTAAGATCTCTCCTCTTTTCTAAGATGGAAATTCAAAGAAATTCTAAGGTAGGTACTCCCTCTCCAAATACAGAAAGAAATTAGAGAAATTTCTGTGAGCGCTTTTTGGTCACCCACCCTTTCATCTACTTCATTCAATGTTTTCTTTCAGCTTTTGCATGGACCTCCATCCTCCAAAGATCACTTGGTTGGTTTCTCTTGCTCTGCAAATTCCTCAATCAGTGAGTATCAGTCCCTAGTGTTACTGAGAAAGCTCCTGTCAACCCAATAAAGTCCTGCTTGCTTTGCTTGCTTGTTTGCTTGCTTGCATCCATCCCCCCAATGACATTTTTCTCCGCTGAGGAAACCATAACTTAAAAAAGCTGTCAAAACCCATTACAAGTTTACTTATCTATCAATCTCACCATGACACATAAGCCTGCAAAAAGGTATTCTCACAGGAGACAATAGATAGCCTTTTACATTACAACTTACAAGTGATGAAGCTTCACTCCTTGCACTCACAAATGAGTGCAAAGTACAATTGGAGTAGGATAACGCCCCAGAAGCAGGGCATTCCTGAAATACTAAAAAGCACCCACCCCAGAGTCAGAGCCGAGAGAGGCAGGCACTTACATTGGGAACGCCTCACTCTGATGATGTTACCTGACTTAAAGCACTGCCAAGGGGAAAAAAAAACACAAAGGTAAAAAAATTTACATGTCTATATCGAAGCAGGCATTTCACTTTTCAAAACACCATGTGGTTGATGGATCCAAGCTCTTTTTGGTAATGTGCCCTCTAGATATGCTAGAAATTTTCTGCTGGTTTGTGTTACGTATCCAATAAGTGAAGGCAAAAATGGGTGACAAAACAGAGTCAAGAATATCCAAGAGCCAAGAGGTCTCCCCCCACCTTTTTTCCTTTTGGAAGAAGAAGAGGAACTTTGGGGTTTTTTTTGGATTTTAATGTTCCCAATTTGTTCCCACCAAGTTATGGGTACCCAGGCTTTTGAATCAGAATCTATCTACAAACAATGATAGACACAATAGTAGTGGTATTATCAGTTTCATTACACTTATTAGCCTACTACTCAGAAGAAGTGTGGGATTGGGAACTTGGTGGGCTGGGAGACTGGGAATGCTTATGATGTACCACCTAGTTAGTAGCTAGCTAGCCTGTGCACAATTGAAGCCTAGCAATGAGGAGATCCAAGGGGGATTAAAATTATACAAAAAAATTTGTCAGTTTGTGCTTATTGAAGGTGCTGTCATGAACATTAAAGATGAGCTCCCCCTGACACTGTACTTAATCGGTGTCAATTCAGGCTTCAGACATTCACCCATTAATCATGAGAAGCAAAAGACAAAATGGTTCAGGAGGAGAAAAAGTCCATTTATAATCCAACATTTTCTTGTGTAGGATGGATGGAGGTTTTGTATGCACTACTTTGTGGGTGGGCAATGGGCATAATAAATTTTGAGTCTGTTTGTTGAATTTGTAAGTTTGCTATGAACATTGATAATATATATTTTTAAATTGCTCATAAATGTTGGGGCATTAATCAACCCCAGACAACAAGCTCAGCTTTTGGGCAGCAACTTCAGTCCAAGCAAAGTTTGTTTTGTGGTGGTGAGGGGTTCAAATCTGAGTGCCTTGTCTCACCAAGAGACACAACTGATTACTGGTAGCTGTAGGGTTTCACTAAAGGGCAACAAAGTCATGCCTCCCTTTGCAGACCTGAGAACACCCCAGCTACTGAATGAATACATACTGGTGTTGTACAGTCCTAATGTTATTATTACAATCTTTAATAATTCTTTGCAGGAGGCATGTGGGGTCACTAACGTAATATGCCATATCTTCTTCGTGCAGGCAACAACAAATTGTTGAAGATTCAAAATGAGAGGGTCACATTTTCCATCACACTTTCTCGAGTTTGATTTGTTTTTGTCCCTCTTGAGTTGTGAAATTATTGTTTGTTTTGTTGTGTTCTTCTTCTTCTGGATTGATTTGTTTTTTCCCCCTCTTGAGTTGTGAAATTAGTGTTTGTTTTTTTGTGTTCTTCTTTGCAATGAATTCTTTTTATTTGTGCCCATAGAAAAACAAAAATTGGTGTAACGCCCAAATAGTGGGACATTCCCAGGATGACACTTCTGTACCTGAAGTGAGCGCCTGCCTGAGGCAGAGCCAAGGGCTGTCTACAAGGACTTGAAGAAGCAACAGGTTGAGTTTTAAATTTTGTTCTGAATCTGGTTTTGGACTATCTATTGATACACCGCACAAAATATAATATCAATTAGCAAAGTCTGGTATGCAAAATGCTTGCACATGTATTATTGTTATTATTATTAAATATCAGCTCATCTAGTATGGAAATACATGCAAAAATTTGTTGTGTTTAGGTGAAATCAATACATGAAGTGGAAAAAAAAAAGACTGTAATTTTAGAAGGTATTCTAAACTCTGTTGTTCTGGGTGGTCTGTCTGGTGGACCGTAAGACATAAGAATATGAGTCTGATCAAATCAAGTCTTAGTGCATGAAGCAGCAAAGTGTAAGCAGATACATTTGCTAAACTTGAAGAAACCACGACTGTCATGAACTGAAAGGACCCCAGAAGGAAAGGGTGAAAGCACCCATATGGAGTGACAGTAGTATTTGTCATCCCCATTGGTTGTCTCACTTCCAAAGAGTTGTCACTGCCCAAGGAATTGGAGAAAATTGGTGCAACCACTTCTGCCTTCTGAAAAAGCATGGCGCTCCCCCCAAACTGTGTGACTGACACCACAACTCTGGACTGACACCATTCTCTCTGACTCCTTCTGACTCTTTCTTGTGTGTGTGTGTGTGTGTGTGTGTGTGTTTGTGTGATTTTGAGAACATTTTTCATTGAATTTTTTTGTCATCACAACTTGACCTTTACTATAGAGACTTACAAAAAAGCCTGCATGTTCAAGAGCAAAGACAAAGTAGGCCCAGCAGCCATAGCTGCTACTGCCCTGCAAGAGAATTTTGTTTGAGACAAATGAGCCCAGACAGCAGGAAAAAGGGTAACCTGGCAAAAAGTAAAGCAAAGCATTCAGAACATCCTCCCCAAAATGAGTGAAAGCAGCCAGGCATGGATGCTTTGTAATTTTGTCATAGTTTTTTTTTTACACTCACATATGTGCACATTGATCATTATATATACTTAATACTTATTATCATCATGGATGGACTGTTGCTACATTGGATCCACTTTGATTGTGGACTTTCAAACCATTTTGGACTCTTGTCTAGACTACCAATGTTGGCCCCTTATTGAGAGAAAATGGCCCATTTTCAACAAGGGTCCAAGGCTAGGTTACTCATAAACTGACTTGTAGTGTAGGGAGTGTTTTTTCCTTTTTGCGAGATTTCATCAAAAAGCAACCCAAAAAAAGGGTCTAGGGTTTAGGGTTTTGGGTTTTGACCTCCCCAAAGGATTTTATTTTTTTAAGTGATATTTTTTTAATTTAAAAGCTATTATCACTAGCTAGTTCACCTAGACATTGATTAATGCCACAAAAAGTAAAAAACCTTAATGGGTCAAATTGCCAAATGACTACGAGTGTAAAAAGGAGGTTGCTAAATAGTTCAAGTGTGCGAAGGTGTAGTTCACATAAAATTCAATGTAGAGGCCAATTAGGTTGTTACATTTTGGCGCAATCATAGCCATTGGATTCATTTTTTTTATAAAATCCTATGATTGTAGTTCACTAGGTTTGTTGACCTAATGGTGAACCTATCACCTAGTTGTGGGTGTTAACTAGTTTTGTGTTCACAAATTTATAATGTGTGCATAGTTCATTGCAACACAAGAGTTTTTGTTTGATTTGTGAAACAACAAGCTTGAGTAGTGCGCATTAGGCCTTCGTGAATCATAGTTATAACTTCTAATCTTGTGAGTGATTAAATCATGAATGCAAGGCATTGGAAGTTCTTGGAACTTACTAATTTGCATATAGTCAAGACTTTGATTTTGTGTGCGCATTGGAGCTTCAACATTCCAAAGTTTAGCATTTTGGATGGAGGTGGGTTTTTGCAAAATCATGGGATGTCAAAGCTTGATGGCGATTCTAAATGTGTATTGTTGAGTTTGTTGTCTTTTTTGTCAAATTTTTCTTTAATTTTTTCAAATTGAACGCAAGTAGAATTTTGCAAAGGGTGGTAGGCTAAAGCTTGATGGCAACTCTGAATGTAATTTTTTCTAAAGATTGTCATCTATAGGCCTTGTTTGGTTCAATGGTTCTTGCTTCTTGCCTTGAGCTTTCTCCCCCTAATATTATCATGAATGTTTTGTTAATCTCAACATTGATTTGTTAAGGAATGTTGTTGCTACATGTGGATTTGGAATATAGGAACTTGAACCCCCAAAATTCACTATGAACCAATGAAAATATGAACTTGGTTCAAAATCCCAAGATGTTTAGGCAACAAGATTGCCATGGGTAGAGTCTTTGATCAATGAAGATGGTCTAGTGAGTTTTGTCAAATGCAAAGTTTATTCCAAAGTTGAGGGTGAAAAAAGACCTTTATTCGCCAAACTTCATACTTTGTTGAAGCACAAAATATAATGAAGGTCTAGTCAACACCATGGCAATAATATTTTTTTATTTTTTACTAGGAGGAAGGAAGTTGTTTCTACTATGCCAAGGGTGGAAAATAAGGAGTTCTATGAAAACAATAAGTGTACACATGTCCAAAATGAAATTTTGTCTACCCAAATCTTTCATGGATTTTTGTTTCCAACTTGTAATTAATCAAAATATGCCACCTAACAATAAGAAAATTTCCCAATATGTTGTCATTTTGTACTTTTAAACCAATAGACCCATGATAAGGTTTTAGCACATGAAGTCTCTTCTTGATCTGCTAAAAGTGAAACAATATCCAAAAATACATTGATATGATAATGTAAGTTAGGACATATTTATAGCTAAAGCCTAGAGGGGACACAATGTGTAAAATTTGGGATCTACATGTGTCAAATGACCATTTGGGGGGGTATTAGATAATTGTCCAACTTATTTTTTATCACTTTATTTGTTTAATTTTATTATATATATATACCACCTATATTAATTATAACTCATTATTTCACATTATTATATACCCTATATTATAATTTATATATCCTTTGAAAAGTTGTACCCTATATTTTTACTCATGTATTTTCTACTTTTTTTATCTAGTGTCCTACCACCCCC
>Ga0209611_10010590_pt1 | contig 13526 bp, 19 predicted proteins | sample S1TSphgellanicum_3_FD_187693 | JGI IMG/M metagenome (GOLD analysis project Ga0209611, IMG submission 187693) | Host-associated microbial communities from peat moss isolated from Minnesota, USA - S1T2_Fc - Sphagnum magellanicum MG (SPAdes) (version 2) | ecosystem: Host-associated > Plants > Peat... | reverse complement strand
AGGGTTTAGTAGATCAAAACATACCATCAAAAGATGAACAACCACCTTAACATCATATTCAAATGTTAATAAGAATGCATTCATGTGTCCCACCAAGTTTTCAACTATGCGTAATGCTGTGAAACAGGGATCCAACATGATAACCATCATGTTTGTGAATTCACTTCGCATCAAAAGACCTTAGAAACTTCAAAAAAGGTTTGATTACCTTTATTACCTCTAGCTACATATTCTTGTGCAGAAGGCAAATCTTTGCGTCAAACAAATTAGATACTTCGGGCCCATCAAAAAGCTCCAACAACTGAGCTTTCATTTCCATAGTAAGGTTAATGGCTATTGTCAACGCATCTGACAAGAACCAATGGCCCCTATTGTGATTCATCACACAAGTAGATATAACATGATTCAAAGTAGAGGTGATTGCCTTAGCAATAGCCCACACTTGGGCTTTAAGTATTTTTTGTTGTAAAGCAACAAACTTCTACCTACCATAACAAATAATTATGGCATTCTCAAACTCAAGGGTGAAGAAACATGATGACCTTGTTGGCAAATCTAGTTTTTATAGAGGTCACTTTCATAACAAGGTCGCTCCCATTCTTGCTTTCCTTTCCCGGACTTTTTAATCCATGTAATGGTTTTTTTTAAACCACTTTGAACTTCTTTCACACTAACATTTCTTAGTCCAACAAAAAAAAATTCATCATTTGTTGCATATTGATAAACACTTCTTCCACAAAAGAAGATTTAGAAGGAAATAATACACAAGGGCTTTGGTGTAAAACTTACCTCCAAAGCCAAACATTATTGCAAGTTGACAAGGGTCTGTAACCCTTGCAAAAATATAAAACCAAATCCTCTAAAAATTGTTGCTACGATTTGTCAATTTTTTTGTAAGGGTTTGTGGCACCAAAAAATGAAGTAATTGCATAGGTAGATGAAGTTGTTCTTTTTTTCCCTAATTGCCAAAGATGAGTTACAAGTTCTGCCACCTTCTCACTGAGTTGTTATTTCCTTTGCATAAATAACCTTGGATGTACAATTTGCACATGAAGTAGTCATAGGAGTAATATCATTTAAATTGTTATACTTAATTAAACCTTTGCGGAACATAGATCTTTGAGCCAAAACATCACTAAATGTTTGCTCAAATTTGCAAATTATGCACTGCAACACTTGTGGTTTCACCAAATCCACTAGCAAACCATCATTGATAGAAAAAAAATCCCCAACATGTAGATAAGCAGTTGTGAGGTCTCCAAGACACAACTTGTGTTTCTATAGCAACAAGTTGTGAAGCATCAACATTTGAGATGTTGGGAACTTGTAGATGCACATTTTCAACATCTGAGATGGATGAAAATGGTAGATGAACAGGGTAAAAGTTGGCATATGAACATGGGCAGTTGACAACATATGAGGAAAGGAAGTTGATGGAATATTTTCATCAACTCCACCACCCACACTTTCGACATAATAACATTCCTCTTCAACCATTGCAACCTAAACACAAAATAGAGACAATGCATTAACTAAAACAATAACAATGCCCTAGAAACCTTAAACTTAAAGACAAAAGAATGGAGATTAAGTTGGAAGCTTACCTTTGTTGGTGGCTACACTATTGCAAAAGATTATTGAACAACAAAGCACGCATCCAATGAATGCCGCTTGCAACCAACGAATGCCAAGGAACCAGTGAACACCAACATTTTGAAAGAAACTACTAATTAAAACACAAACGAATTTTTTTGTAATTCATCAGCAACTTGTCATGTTCATTCAACAAGTATGCACAAAACAAAGGTTTTAGTTTGTCTAACAACTATACACAAAAACAAAACTTGGGTCTAAGTTCGTCCAGCAACTATGCACAGAAACAAAACATAGGTCCTACTTCATCTAGCAATTATGTAAAGAAACAAAACAAAAAACAAAAAACATAGACAATGCATTAAACTAAGACAAGAACAATGCCCTAGAAACTCTAAACCTACAGACAAAAGAATGGAGATAAAGTTGGGAGCTTACCTCTATTGGCAACTACACTATTGTAGAAGTTTATTGAACAACAAAAGCACATCCAGTGAACACCACTTGCAACCAACAAATGTCAAGGAACCAATGAGCACCAAGCAATAAAAGAAACTATTGACCAAAACATAGATGAACAATTTTATAATTCGTCAACAAGTTGTCATGTTTGTCCAACAAGTATGCACAAAACAAAGGTTCCAATTCATCCAACAACTTTGCACATAAACAAAACAAAGAACACAAAACATAGGTAGTGCATTAACTAAAACAAAAACAATGCCCTAGAAACCTTAAACCCAAGGACAAAAAAAAAGGAGATGAAGCTGGAAGCTTACCTTTGTTGATAACCTACCTTTGTTGGTTTCTGTTGACATAGGTCCCAATTTGTCCAGCAACAATGCACATAAATAACTGAGCTTGTCTAGCAATGATGCATAGAAACAATAAACAATCAAGCTCGTCCAACATCAATGCACAAACAACTAAGCTCAAGCTCTCACAACTCGAAAGCAAGCAACCAACCAACCACCAACCTCTCACGTAGCAAGCTCTCACAACAAGCTTTCTCAATGAGCTATAACCAATACTACAAAAAGACTTTTGAACAAAAAATCTAAACAAAAACTAGAAGTGCAAACTTCCAAAGTGCACAAAAAATTTCAATGAAACTTGCAAGCTTAAAATCTAGGTTCACATCAAGCTTTGAGCATCATCATCAAGTGCAAAAGCAAAGAATCAAAGCAAAACATGGCTGAAAGGAGAATGCAATGGGTTCTTGGTTCTAGCCATAACTCACAAACCCTAAATGAACTAAACCTTAAATTCATATCCGGCATTTTAAAAACTCTAATTGGCCAAATACAATTATGTATCAAAGGTTTTTGAACTAGATACAGTTACACATTGAATGTGTACATAACATACATCTAGTAGTGGTGTATATTGCTGGATATTTGAAACTTGAAAAATTATGGATATGGATTCATCCATATTTGGTGACTATCCAATGCATAACCGGATATATATATATATATATATATATATATATATATATATATCCAACCAACACCGGTTATAACTTATGACTCGGTTGTGGATGGATCCCAACTCAGGTGATGATGTGGGTCTAACCTCAGTAACCTATGATCCTATGAAAAGTAGGTCCGGTATGTAGGTATGTAGCTAGGACACTAGGTGGCTACTAGACAAATAGAAACATGTAGATGGTTAGGTTTAAAGGCTGGTGGATTGTTAATAGGTAAGTAGAAACATAGCAATGGATCTAACCATCATGGTTAGCTAGAGAACTGGAATAGGGTTTGCTATGCACCCACCATCCATCCATCCCTTCCTTCCTGCCTCTTGGTTCGTTGGTGTTGATTGTTGGTTCACTCTGCCCCCATCAAACTTGGGTAGAATGGGGTCCACAATGGGTATGAGAATAGTTTGTTATTCTATTAAAATTACATAATTTATTATTATATTAAAATTAGATGATTTATTGTTCTATTTAAATTAGATAATTTATTTTTCTATTCAAATTATATAATCTATTATTATATTTAAATTAGATTTTTTGATCTAATCAATTTTTATTATCTAAAGTCCTACACTCTAAGCTTTACTTCCAGTAAAATTCATCAAATTTTGCTTTGTGATATATATAATTCCAGAGTCTTAATCTGGCTGCCATATATATATATATATTTCAAGAATGCTGGGTACCTTGCACTTGGCTTACCAGCCTTTGGGAACCTCAAAATCTTGCAATGGTCTCAAGATTGATCCCTCTTTCTTCATACCTTGGCAAATTGCAGAGTTGGGCGGGTATTTGATTTTGTAATACCTGCCAGTTTCGGTTACGAAATATTTCAAGACTGTAGATAAGCTGGTTTTGGTTCTTTTGAATAAAATAAAATAAAATAAAATAAAAATATTAATTCATTAACTAATTAATTAATATATATCAGAGAACCACCAGTTTTACCTCTAAATACCAGTGGGTTTCATGACAGAACTGGTAAATTAACTGTCTATTATGAAGGTGATTATTTGATTTTTTTTGAAATTAAAAAATTGAGAACCGTGATTATATAGCCTACCACAACTAATTTAATTATTATTATTTTTTTACAGAACCATGGTTATGTACCCAAACCTGGTGTATCATCCATCCATCCATCCATCCATCCATCGGTACTACATTATTTCAGACTGGTGTCTGACCCTGGATGGATGGATGGATGAATGGGAGGGAGGGAGGGAGGGAGTACACCAGGGTGGGTCAGAGAGGACTGGTTTTTCAAATGCCTCCACTCATTTTGGGTTTTGTCTTTTAGGGTTAGTATGCCTTAGGAAAGTGCACTTTGCCTTTTAGGGTTTATATATGCCTTAGGAAAGTTCTGCCCATTCATTGTCAATGTCGTGCCTACATAGTTTCTTGTGGATTTCCTCTCACTCATCAAGCAGCTTGAAGTACTCCACATCATAGGCATGAGACAACTGATTGATTATGTGCTGGAACACACACCTGGTAGAGACTGGTTATGCTTTGGAACAGGCCTGGTAAAGACTGGTTCTGGTTTGGAACAGGTCGTCCTCCCTCGTACACAGGATATATTGTCACCATAATGAATGTTGCTCACCCTAACTAACAAGCACCACTACATCTTTATGTAGAACCAGGCCAGTCCAGAGTACTTCGACATCTGGTGCAGCATCTGGCTTGTTGGTTCAAACTTCAAACTTCAAAACAAACAACACCTACATTGAAGTGCTTTGCAAAAGTTCCAAGAAGAATATGAACAGAACCCTCCCCCCCCCATTTAAAAACGTAAATAACCAAACTGGTAAAAAAATTCTTGCATCTGTGGTGGCCTGCACATCGTCCTTAGTTAGATTTCTACCTCAACAGACAAGAAGGATGGCACCTTACTTTACAGAATGAGGTTCCTCCTTCAGGTTCCTCAAAATGAAAGCAAGGAACCTTACATACATACATACATAAGGTGCTTCCTCTCCTCTCAAATGAATGACAACTGTTCATTTTCTAAAAGCAAAATTTCCACAGGTTCTTTACACCAGTAAGGAACTTGAATCAATTGGGCTATTCTAAGAATTCATGTCCTTGTTCCAAGGACATGCCCATTCTCTATTCTTACCCTACACAAAAACCAACCAAATTTGTGGTCTGGGTAACCAAGAATTGGACCCAAAATTGGCATACAACAGTGGAACTGGCTAACTCTGCTCTACATGTGTCTTGCCTCTTGGAAAAAAAAAACCATTTTGAATACTTGTGGCAAAAACTGAAACTGGAACTGGAACTGGAACAAGAACAAGAACAAGCCTGTTACTGGAACTGGAATACCCGGACCACAGATGCCTGATTTTGGAAAAACCAGAATTGGAACTGGAACAAGGCTCCTACTGGAACTGGAACCACAGCACAGAGCCAGCCTCTTTCTAGAACCTAGACTGAAACATTCCTGCAATTCTTTTTTTTTTTCGCAGGTTGTAGTTGTCTAAGTAAAATTAGGTATTACTTTTTACAACTTATATACATAGCATTCCTTACTTCTTTGCAATTTTCAAAGCTTGACAAGTATTGGACTAGGTCCTAGGCACACTGTACATTGTACTTTTCAGTTAAAGTGACTACTTTTATTTGGTTGTACAACTCTAGCACATACACAACAATCTTTAGTCTGGGACTACAACATGTAGACAGGTGGCATCAGACCCAATTTCTGACATGCATCTAGATCAATCTATTATTATCTTGTGGCAATCTCCTTTCAGACCTTTCTTATGTGATGTCACTCATATGAAAAAAGCAAAGGTGCCCTAAGGACATTGTATGATTCCTTGTCAAGTTCTTTCTCTCTCTGGTATGTTGGCACTCAGGTTTAGGCTTAGGCTGTATTACTCTTCTGAATCTCACAGAATTTCCAATCACAAAAATTTGACCAAGAAATGAAGAGGTAATATCACTTACAGTCTGCAATGCATAACTTGTTGCCATTCAATACAATTTGATCTCCACAACCCACCAGCAAAATATTTGAGTCTCTGATGAACAACCTAACTCATGGATCAAGACAAAAACTCAAGAACATCATAACCATCAATTTTGAAACAGTATAACTTTCAATCAGTATCATTTAAACCTTAAGAAAACAATTCTTGGCAATAACAATTTGTACACATTTGGGTGCAAACAAGACACCATTCAAAAACTGGGTCCATAACCTGCATAACCAAATCCGTTAAAACACTCAATATCAGTACCATGATACAAAGCTCTGGGCATACTAGAGCCTTAAAAACCTGCAATGTTGACCCATGGAAAAGCAGGTTCTTGGTGAGGCTACAGGAATCAAAGGAAGGTGAACCTCCAATGACAATGTTAGCGAAGGCAACATACCCTGTTTTCCACATGTTCATTCCTGATCCTGGTCCTTTGAGGAACTTTCATGTGTACCTTATTACTTCTGTGGCAGCTCCAATTCATGCACACCTTGAGAATGATGCACTCCAAGTGTGGAAAAAACTTGCAGTCATGGCAAACCTGGGGTGTCAAAAGCTCCTGAAGCTAATCCAATAGTAAAAAGGAATTTGCAACCACTTCTCATGCAGTGTGTTAACAACACTGGCGATTTTAAATGCTTCTTATCCTCCAGATCAGGCTGAAACAAACTAGTAATGTAGAAGTGAGTATTTGACACGCAGAGAGATTTTGCCTCCATCCACATCCAATTTTGCACCTGAAACAAGCCAATGTCCAGGTGTGTCTTGTGGGCCCCTCTTCATCTCTGTCAGGTCCACAAACTTCAGTAACTTTGGATTTGGAGTCACTGCATCTGACCCCCCAGGTTGAGCTGCTGGGTTCAGATTAAGAGCTGGCTGGCCATCCCAACATCAAACATCACAATAGTTAAGCTCTGGATTCACAATTAAGTGCCAAACTAAAAGTCTCAATTTCATTGAAACCCAGAACCCTGTGTTGGTTCACAAGATCCCACAGTTTTCCCTCTAGAAATCATGCACATAGAATCATAGTTTGATAAAGTGGTGAATCCTCCTTTGACCAACCTTGTAGGAAGAAATTTTGATGAGTTTTTAGTTGACCAACCTTCAACAAAAGAATTGTTCAATAATTCTTGCACCAAAAGTCTAAACATCACAACAGCACCTTGGTGCACCCCTAACTCATTGAGGGCTTTCTAACAATACCAAGTGTGCAATGGGGGGGCTGTTGTCATTTGGGAAATCCCAATGTGACAAACAAAACAAACAAACTACCTTCCTTAATTAATAGACTAGTGTAGCTTGTTCCACTGGCCCAAGTATGAACATGAATATGTAACTGGTCCAAGTGCAAACAGAACACTGAAGTTAGAGCCCAACAAGGGTTTTTTTCACTTTTGAGGTGTAGCCACACTGGCATTCATCCACAGGGGAATCTAGCAAGATTTGGCTACAGGACAGGTAGGATAGGGGAAAAAATAGTGTAATCCTGCTGCTGTTTGGTGACCTGCAAGAGCAGATGTTCTAAATCTGGCAATCCAGTCCAAAAACCCTGCTTTTTTGGCAAATCTTTTCAAAAATTTCCCAAAAATGCCTTTCGTAGGGGTTGCAGCCCCAAAAACATTTTCACATTTTGGTGAAATTTCCCACAAATAAAAAAAAATGAGCCCAACTGCAATAAAACTATTTCAAATAAAAATTTAATTTGCAATAACAAAAATTACTCATAATTCAATATCTTCCCCTACCTTAGGTCTAAAATTCATGAAATCACCTCCAAGAAATCCCACTGATCAAGGGTTTTCCAGTAGTACCAATAGTTTGCCCCAATTTCCCTAAGACTTTTGGTGTTGATTTTTTTGAATTTTCTTTGACAAAATTATTCAATATTCAATAACTCTTGCACCATAGGTCTAAACATTATGAAACCACCTCAGTGCATCCCTACTCATCAAGAGCTTTCCAATGGTATGAAGAGCATGGCAGGGGGGCACTGTTGTTTGCAAGATCTCAATATGACAAACAAAAGGAACTACCTTCCTTAACAGATAGATTTCCTCCACCGAAGAGAGACCAAGTCCAAATGTGAGTGGAGAGAAACTTTCTTTCGGCATTAGTTTATGTTTTCACTTTTCTTCAGTTTACTTTCACCCTGTTCTGTCCCTTGTTTCTTGTTCAGAAACAAAGGCAAGAAAAAACCATCATTTACCCAACCAAATAAAAAATGGAAATGCACCATACCAGTACCACTTGTTGTGGATTCCCTGTACTGCCAGTGAGTCCAAGCTGTGACAGTAAGCCAGACTTTTGAGAGGTTGCTGGCATATCGTCCCACACTGATCTGCGAATAGAGCATTTTGGAACTCGAGAGTACAAAAGCTTCATGTACAGCACATTCTTCATACCAAAGTCCCAAACCTGCATAAATCAAAAAGTCTTTTGGAGGCTATGGGGATTTCCTGTAATAGGAGGGCCACATCAATGAAACAAATTGCCACAACCTCTAGTTCAGATGATAAGTTGAAGGTGATGAGTGCCAAGGACTGAAGCTCATCGCACCTACCTGTAGCTGTGCTCCTGTCACAATGAATGCATCATTTGAATCCCCAACCCATGATTCACTGTGCTCAATGGGGGCAGTGCTAACATGACCAAAAGCCTTCCACTGCACTGGTTCAAACCACCGAATGTCTTGCTCTTCAGGAGACTTCCACATGGGAGCACCAATTGAGACATGGGAATCCCAGTGTGGCTGAAATATTTGCGGAAGTGTTGACAGGTGCTGCAGATGAATTGCTAGTCTATTGCACTTCTTTCCTTCCAAACACAACCGGAGGCCTGTAACAGGTCTTCTGCCAACTGAAACCTGCACATAGCTAAACAAGAATAGTAAGCAACTGATACACCATAAATGAAAGAGAATACTTTGTTACAAAGTAAGATGTGAACCAGTGAATGAATTAGTAGAACAAATGAAAGGGAGTGCATTATTGCACAGTAGACAGCAAAATCTCCACAGCCTACCAATCAACCAGTCTCTAATCTGCAGTGATCAATGCTATCTTTGTTGTCATTAGTCCCCAATAATGGAGCAAAAATCCTGAGTTGATTCACATGAGTAAGACCTAACCATGCATTGATTTCAAGACTTTCAAGAACAGAGAGTAGCAAGAAAAGGAGAAACAAAACAAGAAGAAAAGAATGAACTGAGAAAACTATTATGTAACATCAAGCTGAGATCTTAGAGAGCCACCTGACCAGGAAAAGAAGGTAGAAAATGTTCTGGTTAAGTTTGGGGTTCATGAGCAAGCACAGTGCTGAAACTGTTGCTTGTATGCACTACCCACCTGTATTGTTCACTGACCTGAGTGGTATTGATGTAGAGCTTAGGGCCCATCAAACTAAACTGAATAACAGGGAAGACCGGTTCCTTTCTTTGAGGCCCAAGACCAAGATCAGACCGTGTAGGTGACCATTGAATTGGAGTCTGAAACTCCAGAAAATATTGCAGCTCCTCAATAGGAGGCTTGACTGCAAACACCCAACTGACAATTTTAGTTTGTGCTGGTAGTTGGAAATTAGTCCTTTCTAAACAGCCATGGACTACTCTCTTTGACAGTAAGCACAAAACTCTCAGTCAAACACAGGCAGAAAACCTCCACAAACTGATTGAAACACATCCAAGTTCAATGACTACTAGGCAAGGATCTCAGGTAAGAAAATAACTATGACAGCCTTCATTGAACAGGGTCATAGCTATACTTTGGAGCTCACAATCTGTTTAAGAGTTCAGCCTCACAGTTCAGATCTGAACAATTGCTTAGGTGCAGTACACTCATTCATTCAAGGTGCAGATATTGAAAATATGACAGGAAAATCAGGGAACAATGAGTTAAATGAGGCTCGTACATTGCAGATACAAATTGATAGCATGACTCAGGAAATTCTTCCCAGAAACGCCTCTTAACAAAGAAGCAATGGACGCAAATCTTATTGCAATGACATCCGGGGCTGCTGGGACAGAAGCCAGCCAAATGGAGTGGGAGTCCACCATGTCGTCTCCCCCCCTCCGCCTGCATATTATGTCCACATCCTGCATTCATTTTCAACCTCAGTAACTGCCAATGTTTTTTATCCACATCCTGTTTGGTCTCTTTCCCACAGCCATCACTCATAACTTACAGGACCTGTGCAACATGCCTGGATCCTTATCATCACACAGTAAACATTGTGAGATAGGTTTTAGGCTTAGGGCCAAGAGTAGAGGACTAGGGATTAGACTCACAACTTTGGCAATATTGTATTTTTCCTCATCACTGGCCTTTACAGAGTAACACTCAGGATGACCTACTTTGCAGGCATGAGTGTTCTTGAAAATCCAAAGCTTGCACCAAACAATAGTATAAATTCCACTGAATATCAGGGACATCTGTTTCACCTACTCATACATGCTCCTCTTTTCCCTGCATGGTTGAATTTGAGACCTCACATATCATACAAGTAAATCTGGGGTTTATACTTCAGAGAGTCAGCATTTCCTGAGACAATTGAAGCTAGCAGACCAAGAAACTAGCATTGTCAGTTGCCAAGAGTACTGCTTTGACCCCACATCTGATTCCATTCAACATATGTCCCCCATGTGCTGCCATGTTTAAGAGCATGGCTTGTCACTTTTATGCATTAAGCTCAACTAATGTGTATAATCACCACAACCTGCTGATATGCATGCACTTCTGATCCCAAAACAGAGATCATGAATAAAGTACACACTGTTGTGAGCTTAATACTTTGACCATTCTGGAAGACATCCTTTCACTGTGAGTTTTTCCTAACATATGAGAAAAATCATGCAGCTGTCACTGCAAGCATTGTTTGTGTGTTTCCTCTATCATGATATGGTTTCTATGACACAGGTAAAGCAGCATGTCCCAAGTACCATCTTGCATGATTCCTGAGGTTTTAAATGAACCCCAATCCTTCTTATCCAACAGAGAAAGTGAATGATGATAATGAGGATAGGGGTTTACCTTCTCTCTCACAGTTCTCTCTCTGTAGGCTTGACCCAGAAATCTATTGTCAGCTACAGTCTGCATCAGTTTCTGAACCTCTGTAACTGTCGCAGGAGATGACTGATGTTGACGAACATATACTACATCCTTGCCCCCAATTACCACACCTACAATGATGTGGGTCCCATACTTTTCAATGAAGCTGAAAAAAGCACAACACCAGCCACATCTCAGACCCAGAATGTATGTAGAACAAAGTTTAGTGATAGTGAAAAGAACCAGCTTTTATGTCCCCAAGTGGAAATGAACACTGTTGTTCAAATACCTGGCTAATGCTTTTGGATCCCACAAAGAGGGAACTGCATCCCGCACTTGGTCATGTAAAATCAATGGATATTGCGTAAGCTGTAAACTGAAGAGTTTGATGAACCATCCATCAAGTGCCAGTGCTTTGGTGGACTGTTGATCTGTTTGCCATGGACCATTGAAACCATACATTGAGTTGAAAAGCCCAAGCGGCATCTTTCCTTCAATTGCAGCACCTTGATTGAACCGCTCTGACATCTGTGTCCCTTGCAAAGGATCCCAAGTATAAGATATCGCAAATCAAGTTGGAGAACTTCCAACTCCAAGTTGTGTTCCTCAAAGGAACATTTTTGCCTACTCTCAAGAATTAATGACATCAAAATCATGGCCTGGAGTTAGTTATTGGTGATTGCAACCTCAAAGAAGCAGAGGGGAAAAAGCGCCCCTGCTCTGGTTCCAAATACAACAAAGCTAGTCAAGAAGGCACAATTGAGTCTGGTCTCTGCTCTGCATACTCAGGTTTTGAACAGACTTTTCTTCATAGAATTCTACTACTACTACTACTTCTTCTTCTTCTTCTTCTTCTTGAGAGCTTCAGTATGTCCATAATCACAAACAGTTCGTCAACAAAATCTCTGATAGATGCTTCGGTAAGAAAAAGGAAATGCAGAGTTCATCAGCAAATTCTCTGATAGATGCTTACTATCTCTGATGCATGCTACAGTAAGAAGAAGGAAATTGAGGCGGTTTGAAGATGCAGATATATCCTAATTGGAGCTAGATGTAAGAACAGTATAGCTTCCTCAAGCTTACAGAAACATGATGCTGTTCCTTTCTGCATTTCAAAACAGAAACTTTGACAAGGAGAATCGTCATCGTACCTCAACAAAAGGCAAGATGTCGGACTTGTAGTGAGTGCGCTCGCCAGGAACACACTTGATATCACAGGAGACATTAGGAATAACAATGCCAGCAGCGGGCACAAGATTCCGCAAATTCTCTTGGTCGATTTTCACCAAAACCGATCCTGCAGAGCCCTTGACAAACCCTAGCCGAAAATCTGAGGTGACGTCGAATCCTCTGCCTAAAGCTTGCGCGGCTTCCAAAGCCGTGTGCTGCACAGCTTGTAAGCTTTTCGACGCCACAAGAGTAGTCCGTGTCACAAATCCCTCGGACTTCTTCGCAGACATTTTCTACTTTTTTTCAAGCAAAGTAGAAGGACATCACCTCCCTCCGATTGTTTCGAACTCCCGTGGATCCGTGGGGGCGAGGGGAGGGTCACGAACAATATCTCCCCCGTCCTCCCGACCTTTCTTTTCCCGCTCCAAATTCCCTCTGCTCTTCTTGTACTGTTTTTTCCTTCAAAATCGTTCCTGGTTCATGAAACCATTCCTCAGTTTCAACGTACCAGGCATCTCCATTTGAGAACCAGATTCTCACTCCGACAAAAACAAACGACAAAACACACAAACAAACAGGACAAGCGACTTCCCTTCCTTTCTCGCTCCCTCGCGGCTGCTTCACGCCAGTTGCAAAGACGGCAAAGCAACTCTCGAGGTCCTTCTCTAAGGGTCGTCCCTCCTCCAAAAGAGAAGAGGAAAGATCTTACACCTACTATTTCGGCCTCTAGAGGATCTTACACCTACGACCTTACGTCTACTTGGAGGGAGCTTACGCCCAGGACCTTATGGAAACTCAAATATTTCACCATTGCAAAAATCTACCTAATCTTCAAAAAATCTACCTAATTTGCAAAAAATTCTGCAAAAAAAAACCGAAATCCTTCAAGATATTATAACTAAAAATCTCAAGTTTCAACACAAGCCAAAATGTCATCTTTCAAAAATCCACATACAATGTCCGGTTCTTACACCTACTCCTAAAAAGTGGGAGGGTTCTTACGCCTACTCCTCCTAAAGAGTGGGACGATTCTTACACCTACTCCTAAAGAGTGAGAGGGTTCTTACACCTACTCCTTCTAAAAGAGTGGGAGGGTTCTTACACCTACTCCTAAAGAGTGAGAGGGTTCTTATGCCTACTCCTCCTAAAGAGTGGGAGGGTCATCCGATGAGATTCCCTCGACTCTTAAGGTGTAGGCCTGGGTCCTGACTCCGAGGTTCCCTCCAAATATTTAAGACTTCTTGG
>Ga0209611_10010587_pt1 | contig 13529 bp, 13 predicted proteins | sample S1TSphgellanicum_3_FD_187693 | JGI IMG/M metagenome (GOLD analysis project Ga0209611, IMG submission 187693) | Host-associated microbial communities from peat moss isolated from Minnesota, USA - S1T2_Fc - Sphagnum magellanicum MG (SPAdes) (version 2) | ecosystem: Host-associated > Plants > Peat... | reverse complement strand
TGATGCCCTCACATGTTTAAAATGTGATGCATTGTGAAAAAAACTTATGCAAAAATGTGATTAAAATCACATTTGAGGAGAAGGATACAGAGGCCATTCGTAAAGGCATGGAAGAGGTGGGCATTTAACTTCAATTCTGGCTACAACAAGTGGCAAATGGTTCATACATATAGCCTAATGCACCCTATGTTTTGATAGAAGAAAAAAAGAGGACATTTTTACAGATTATTAAACATTTGAAGACTCCAACACATTATGTAATAGCCTTACACACTAGGGTAGTTAGGGATGGGAAGTTGAGGGGGTTAAAGTCACATGATTACCATGCTATGATGCAGCAGGTATTACCCTTTTGCCTTCACAACTTGATGCAAGAGGAAACACACATGTCCCTTATTAACCTAAATAAGGTGTTTAATAAAATCTTTGCAAAGGTTATTGACCCCAATACAATGCAAGTGCTAAGGAAAGAGGTTGTAAAAACTATTTCAAGCATAAACAAAGTGTTTCCTCCTACCATGTTTGATGTTATGACCCATTTGGTAATACACCTTGTAGAAGAATCAGATTTTTGATAAATAAAATGAAGTATTTGATAAATAAAATGCAATGTAACATATTATCACAACAAGTGTGGTGGCTTGATGGTAAGGGTGTTTGCTTTCATCCTAGAAGTCAAGGGATCAAACTTCACAAATGGTGTGTTTGTGGTCAACAATGGTAAGTTGATTAAATATTCTCCTATCTAGTTCTTTAGAGTATGTGTGTAGGTTGATTATGTGGTCTATGCACCTTAGGTTAGGTTTAAAACTTAACATAGGTAATGACACATGTTAATAACTCATAGGTTAAAAATCATGAATTTATCAATAATATTATATTTTAAATAATTTAAATTTAATTGATTTCCATGTTGCCTAGTTAATTAACTAACAAGTGAATGGCTTGGTAAATTTATATTTCACTTAAGAGTAACTTTGTTTCATTAGGTACTAGTGAACCAATTCATTATCCATAACAATTGGTCCCTGTTCATTAGGGGGTTGACTAGTTTCACCATAGTAAAAATGTTCAAATTCACTTAAAATCTAGTGAAACCTAGAGTGAACTAGGATGCATTTTGGTGTAGTGTACATGATGGTTAATGAACTAAAAAACCCCTATGAAGAATAACCATTCTAAATAAATTTTTAATGTACATGTTAAGAAAATAAAAATTGAAACCCACCCAAAAATGCATGTATATAGAAGCACAAATAGTAATCAATCCATATTTTTTGACTTGAAAAATCCATTATTATATATTTGGTGTATATATGTTGTAATTTTTTTAATAAATGTTTTTTTTGTCAAGTTGACAGTCTAAATCTAACCACAAATTTGAAAAACTATTGTTTTTATGCTATGTTAATAGCATGTATATGCACATCATTTTGTAAAAAAATATATTACAATGTAAAAAGTGAGCCACCCTACCTTGCAACAACCCTTATAGGTATGTTAACCTAAGCTAGTGTGTTCAATAGTTAAAAAGTTAAAGAGTTATGTGTCACTTGTTTCAAAATGACTATTAATATTATAGTCATAATTACAAATTAACAATATATTGTTTAGTACACATACACATGCATGTGAAATTATGATTTCAAAAACCTCATGGCACGTAAAAAATTATGGCATGCCATGTCATCATTAGATGGAATACCAAATCATCATTAATCACAAATGACAACAATATTTTCAACCAATTAATAAATGAGATTAATTTGTCAAATGAACAATATGAATCATGATGTTGACAAATAGGACCACATAATTTTGTTGGCATATAGTATGCCATGTGATCATCATCGGAGATTGAGTCATTATTAGTCACAAAGGTGGATGGTTATTGTAATTAATTAACTAATGAATATATATATATATATATATAATCAACAAGTTGTCATATTGATTATAATTGCAAAAGCATGATGCCATGCAACATGTTGATGTCTTTTGCCATTAGTTAGAGATTGTTATGATTAAATAGTTATAAATGTAGTTGAAAAAAACAATAGTCATTTTTGTGTTAGGTTTAAAAGACAAGATTTGTTATAGTGAAGGTAAAGTTTTTGGACTTACATTTTGATGCAAAGAGCTACATTGAGAAATTAGACATCATCTTTAACATAATGACCGACCAATAAATGCTTCATTTTATCCAAAGTAGTGTATGAGTTGTCACGTTGATTAATAGTCAAGTATTTTATTACCATGTGCATGTGGAATGCCACATCATCATGTTGTGAGACTAGAAGTTGTTATTCTAATTGCAAAAGTCAAGGTATTTATAATTAATTATTTATAATTAATTTAAAAATATTATTACATTTTTAAGAATAATAATATATTTATCCAAAAAACCCATTAGTCATCATACTAACTATAGTCGCAAAACGATGATATCACATGACACTTCAATGGCCTTTACAACTACAAAATGATTTTTGTGATTAAGTAGTTATAATTTAGTCAAAAAGAACAATAGTCATTTCTTTTATCGGTAAAAAAAACCATAATGTGTTGTTGTGACACAAGCTTATTTAAGGCACAAAACAACCTGACATAGTTTAAAAACAAAAGGGGGTTACCATAAAACATGATGTTGCAAAACTTGTTGGGTGTTACAATTATGTACTTGCTTTAAATGAATCTAGGACTATCTTGAAGGATGTTCTTTCAAAAGCTTTGGAGTTTTACAAGCTCAAACACCTAAAAATTGTTTGAATTATGTTTCTGCACTACAAGCTTTTGCTGAAGGAGGTGCTTCAATGGTCAGATTCCAAAGAAGACCCCCCCACTTAAGTGTAAGACTCTCAGCCAAGATTTGACATAAGTTGAAATGGAAAAACTACAAGATTCTAAAGTAGTGCAACTAGGTAGCAAAAGTAGTGATCGCAAACTTTTATGTTGGCCACAAGGTTCAAGGGCAACAAAGGATGATCAAATTAAAAGAATACAAAGCTTAAAAAATGTGCTTTGCATGCTCAAGCAAAAGCTATTATAAACATGGCAACAACCACGATGAAAAAGGCAAAATTTTTGGAAGATCAAGTAGTTCTCCAATTGTTCACAATTCTTGAAGGGTTAAGCACAACACTTGAAACGTGGGGTATCTATTTTTGCAAAAACATGAAAAACTTGAAAGGCTTCAATGCTGGATGGGCACATTGCATACTTTACGTGATGCAACTATTATTGATACCATCAATATTGCAATTTCACCATCAGCACTATACTCCCATGTAGAATCAATTGGCCCCCTCCATGCATCGCAATCAACACAAAACAACCAAATAGTAAAAACTATGCATGCATTAAATGTTTAATGTAACACACACCAAGCATGACTGTACATTGCTAGCATGGTTGATGCAATTTGGAACCTAGATTGAAATCTAAAATGTAATTTTGAGAATCTAGATTCATCTTCAATCATCATATTGTGCATTATAACACAAGCAAACACTTAGTTGACAAACTAAAATTGTTCCCCTTTACAAGTTCATGAAATCAAAGGTGGCACATGTGAAGTACATGAAATCTCTCTCACCCATATAATACCATTTAAACTACCCCTCTCTATGAAGGAAAATTATGTGTAGGGAGGGTAGCACCCTAAGAGCACAAGGTGTTCCCAAACTAAGCACCTGCCCAAGGTGGAGCCTTGCCCTTCATAAAACATTTGCAATATTTTATTTTATTTTTTCCCATGATAAATATCCCATGTTGTCATGGGAAAAAAAAAGGTTTAAAAAAAAAGATGGGGTGCTTTGAAAACCCAAAATGCCCATTAGAGGAGGTATTTTATTTGTAAAAATGCCCCGCCATTTGCGGAGGACAGATTCCACTTGATACCATGCCATCCCCATACAGTAAAAAAATTGTAAAAAAATTTGGGAAAATTTTATTCCAATGCTTTGTATATATTTGTGCTAAAAATGTAATAAATGACCATTAAATGTATCAATTTGGGTTCATTTTTCTTAGGGAGTTCACTTCTTAAATTATCAATATTAATTGATCTTTTATAATAAAACTTGAGATAAAGTATATACTATTTTATCAAAATAATTTATTTTTTTTCAAAATTGGCAAACAACAAGAATTATTTGAAATATTTTGAGAATATTTTATGTTCATAGTGGAATGTTGAAAATTAATCAATAGAAGAATATTTGCATTATAGCTACAAAAATATTTGAAAAATATTGGAAATCATTTTTTGAATAAAATTAAACCAATTTGTTTTTGGGGAGAAATGGTTCTTTTAGTGTTAATCTGAAAAAATAAATTAAAAAAATAGAAAACTTCACTACCTATCAGATTGAAAATAAAAACACTTGACAGAATAATCCCTCAATTATTTTTAAATGCATTTTTTGGTCCAATCCTTGTTTTCATTTTTTGCCCATTTTTTTTATAGTTTTCTTTAGTCTACTAGGGTTAATTTGAGGTTAAAAAGTCTAAGTGACATTTTAAAAATTTAGTTAAAGCATTATTTTTTTGAATTTTAATTGATTTGGAAAATATTGGAAATCTTTGTTCTTTATTTGAATAAAATTAAAGCAAATTTTTCTTAGGGAGAAAAGTTGGTTCTTTTAGTGTTAATCTGAAAAAATAAATTTTAAAAAATTTAGAAAACTTCACCACTTAAAGTTTTAAAACCACCAAATTGAAAATAAAAACACTTGTTGAAATCATTGATCACTCAAATTTTTTTAAATGAATTTTCAATCCTTGCTTTCATTTTTTGATTTTTTTCGTTTAGTTTTCTCTCATCTACTAGGATTATAATTCATCTCTATAAAATGGCGGTTAATTGAAATTTATTTTCAATTGAAATTTGATGAAAATGATGATTATGAAATTAATTGAGAATAAAAAAATTAGTGGATGATTAAGATATTAATTTGAAATTTAAAAGTCTAAAGTGTTATTTAAAATTTTTAGTTAAAGCGTTATTTTTTTTGGAAGTTTTTGATTCTTTAATTGTTTTGTTAAGCGAGGTAGAAAAGAAAAAAAATGAGAAAAAGAAGGGAAAAATAAGGGCGAGAGGGTAGGGAAAGATTTGAGGGGCGGAGGGGAGAATTTCGGGCAGGGCGGAGGAATTGTAGGAGGAGTGGCGGCTGTCACGGTTCGCCAGTGGAGAGGACTTACGCCGGCGATTTGCACCGTGGGTCTTGGCGAAAACGAAGGCGTACGCCTTCATGTGCTCGGGTTGGGTCTGGTTCGTCGTCCTCTCCACGTTTGGTGCTCACGACTCAATCGTTTTACTTTCCTGGCTCGTTTTTCAGACCTCGCGGACTTCTTCACAAGCTGGTATTTTCTAGGGACCCTTCCTTTCCGAGATCTTTCCGGCTTGGTGTAAATTACCGGAGCTTGCTTCGACCTTGAAGGTCGAAGGAAGATGGTGGCGAGGTCGTGGTGACGAGGGTAATAAGAAGAGAAAGAGAGGGCGAGGAGCGATGGAGATGGAGCGATGTTGTCGTAGGAGGCCGGCTATCGACTTCATTACGCTGGTTCTGCTGCTCTTCTTCGTTGCCTACCTGTGTTTTAGTCTCGCAGATGCAAACCCTAATTTTGTGGCAAACTTTCCAGCTGCTCCGAGGACGATTGAATCGGGATGTGGCGCTGCTTTCATGCTTCCGCTCTCGAGGTCATCGGCAGCAGCAGAAGAAGAATTTCCCCGGGGTTCCAGGGAGCTGGTGGCCGACGCTCGGATGACTTTGCACGACGACCTGCTCACCAAGGGGTTAGAATCCCTACCCCTTTCTTTTCCAATGTTTTGCTGCTCCCCCTTGTTTCACCTCTCGAACGGATGGCTCCGGGTTTTGTGTAGAGATTAGAGTAGAGATGTAGAGACTAGACATTAGGGTTTTCTCATTTGATCTGGAGGATTGTTTTCGTGGATTTTGAGCTCCATGTCTCGAATGATGCTCGTGTTTGTACAGCCTGTGCACAAGCTCCTGAACAGTAAGTACCTGCCATAACCAAATGAATGCATCACATGTTGTTGACAACAACCACACGGGGTTGTGTCATCCTTCAGTAGAATATAAACTTCAATGATTCCACACTGAATGGACAATGAGAACCTAGAGTCAACTTCTCCAAACATGTAGGTAGATGCAATTTACACCAAAAAAATTGTTGCCAGATTTGTTGTGTAATGAACGAAGAAATGTCTCTTGTTGATGCAGTGCAAATATGTGCATCATGCTGTATTTTGGGAAGCCCTGGGTCAGCACAAGTTTACCATCTTAGGTTCATAGCTCCTATCTTGTCTTGTGATGATGATGGTCTTGATACTCATAAACATAACCAGCCTTATTAGCATTGAACTTGCGTATTGAAAACTTAGGATCTTTTGTGGCTTATTGTAGGAGTATCAAGACCTTAATCATGGATTTTATGTGTAGTGTTTCTGAAGTGAAAGTGAATTCTGAGTGAAAATGTGGATAATGATCTATTTGTGTGCAGATATTATACAAGCCGGGTTTTTATAGGGACACCACCCCAGGAGTTTGCGTTGATAGTTGACACAGGCAGTACTGTCACATATGTGCCTTGCTCATCCTGTACACATTGTGGCCCACATCAGGCATGGATCAATATCCACCTCTATCACTTCCTACTCTTTCACCTATCTTTTGTTGCTGTGACACTGTCACGTGGCTATGATACGCATGTTCGAATGCAGTAACCACCTCTCCTTGTCACTGTGATCACAATGCTGTTATGGCAAGATTATTGGTATCATGTTTGGGATTCTAGAGGATTTTGATGTTTTCCCTGTGGCTTTGTGGAGTGAAGAATCTTTTAAATTGGTGCCTAATTTTTTCCCATCTGTTATGGACCCTCAAACAGGATCCTCAATTCAAACCTGATAACTCAAGCTCTTATGCTGTGGTCCAATGCAATACACCTGAATGCAAAACAGGGAGGTGTGGAAACAACAAGCAATGCAGGTACGAGAGAATGTATGCAGAGATGAGTACCAGCAGTGGGATATTGGGAAAGGACCAAATAGGGTTTGGTCAAGATAGTCAACTTGCACCACAGGCCCTCTTATTCGGGTGTGAAACTAGGGAAACTGGAGATCTTTATTCACAGCGAGCTGATGGCATCATGGGCCTTGGCCGGGGGCCACTTAGCCTGGTAGACCAGCTTGTTGGAAGTGGGGCTATGGCAGATTCCTTCTCACTATGCTATGGTGGCATGGAGGATGGTGGAGGTGCTATGATTTTGGGTGCAATTCCTCCTCTTCCTGATATGGTGTTCACTCCTTCAGATCCAACTCGCAGGTTTTCCTCCAGTGGCTGAGTGACTAGTTAGTGAGAGATCTGGGATATGACTAAGAATTGTGCATTAAAGAATGATTTGATCTTGCAAACAGTAGCAAGCTTTTAAGTAGATGCAGAGATGTGTCTATGCAAGATCATGAAAGAGCCATTCTGAGAGGTGTTGGATTTGGGGTGCTCCAGCAATTACTACAACCTCCCCTTAAAGGAAATTCAAGTCCAAGGAGTTCCTTTGAAGGTGGATGCCAGTATATTTGACAAGAAATATGGCACTGTTTTGGATAGTGGAACTACCTATGCATACCTGCCTTCACAAGCATTTGATGCATTTGAAGAAGCTGTAAGTGACTCCTCTTGTGCCCTAATTGGCTATCTTGGATCAATGTATTTGGCAGCCTCCCTGTCAACAATTGCTGAACAGAATGGTGAAATCATGAAGATTGGAGAATGATGGAAGCAGATTGGGGGGTTTTTCTTCAGGTTATCCAGCAGCTAGGCTCTCTACAAGCTGTTGAGGGGCCAGATCCAACTTACCATGACATCTGCTATGCAGGTGCTGGAACGTGAGTAATTGTACCTGATTGTATTCTCCAAGTTATCAGGCAGCACTTGAGTGTTATTGTGGACACATGGGTTTCTGCAAGACTGTTGCCCAGATATTTTACTCTGTTCAAATAGACTAGTAAAGATGCCAGTATTGTCTTCCATCAATAGTTGTAGTGACTCCTCTTGCTTGCTATGTGTCAGTGACCCAGGAGAGCTTTATAAGCATTTTCCCTCAGTGGATTTTGTTTTTGACAACAACAAGATGATGACTTTGGCACCAGAAAACTATTTGTTCAAGGTGTGGTGATTCTCCATCAAAGAACTAAAGATGTTCCTTTTCTGTTGAAGGTTTCTTTGAGCTGTGATTCTTTATCTTGGAGATTCATAATTGAAGCATGCACCCATTGCCCAATGGAGACATATTCTACACAAATTAAGCTGTGGAAACATGTTTGGTTCTTTTAATTTTGTGATGGATGCTCTTTTGCCAAGAGTTAGTTGGCACTATCATTTCCTTTCTCCCTACATCAATTTCTTGGTTATCCTTCATCTCTTTGGGTGTCCTCCTTTGTCTGCAGCACACCAAAATTCCAGGGGCCTACTGCTTGGGTATCTTCAAGAACCAAGATCCTACTACTCTCCTTGGAGGTGGGTACTTGAGGATGCATGTTGACATGGAGCAGTTGTCTACAATGAGTCTTCTTGATCCTACCAGGTGTCATAAATTTTAGGAACTCAAAACTGCACAAAGAATGCACTGTCTACTGCTGCACTGTTACCCAATACATGGTGGTACTGTTGCTGCAGAGATACCTTGAACAAATCTAGTATCTCTGGACTGAAGCAAGGTGGCTATATGTTGGGGATGATCCAGGAATTGTGGTGCGCAACATGCTTGTCACATATGACTGAGCCAATCAGCAGATAGGTTTTCTCCGCACCAATTGCTCTAATCTGTGGAGCATCTTGCCACCAGAGCCTCCAACAATTCCACCTCCACCAGGGGACAACCAGTCAAGCCCATCAGACAGTCCAGACAGTACTGCCAGTGCTTCACATAATGAAGGGACTCCACCTTTCCAGCAAACAGCCTCTCCAGCAAACTTGAGTAAGTTCTTGCAACTTCCTTGACAGGATAACTTCTACTGATATCTGGAGTCAAGTCATGTGTGTATGTATCAGACAATGGTGGCATATTGGTCACCAGATCATCATATTCACTTCTGAAGGAGGTGTAAAACAGGACACTGTAATGCTGACAAGCCTTACCTGATTGTTACTGAAATTTTACACACAGAAGCCTTTGCATTAATGGAAGGTTTGTCTGGCATCAAATTTGGATTACTGTGTGTCTGGCATCTCTGGGAAATAGTTCATGGCCTGTTGTGATACATAGCCTACGACATATATTCTGTTTTGGGATCTGATGGATTTTGATCCCCTCAGTTTGCTTCAACTCATAGGCAGTTGCAGGCTCAAATCAGTGCTCAAAACCAATGGCATCCTGTTGGGTCTAAGTTCCTCATTTCTCTATCAAGCTTCATGTCATGGCAGCTTGTCACTGCTGTTTGTGATGAAGGTGATGGTCTGTCACTTTGTGGGCGACTCTCATGAGATTACGACTGCACTCATTGTCGTGTTACCTATAATTGTTGTTGTGGAGATTTCTCTGCAACTTCATCAAGCTTTTTTCTAGTGGCTTTAGCGGATGTTCTGCATCGACGTAGTCACCAGTGGTGTGCTTAAAGGATATGTTCAGGGTGCAGGAGGCCCCAACCACTACCCTATATATAGGCCTCTATGTCTTTCAGGCATAGATGCCTGCATATACAGGGACATGCTAAAATGAAATAAAAGCTCTGTCCTTCAGAAGCTTGTTGCAGCTTGAATGAGGATACTGTTGACTTTTTTGATTAGCGATGTCTCTTCAGTGCTAGCCAACATCACGTCTGAGTCTTCCCATTGCTTCCGGAAAGGCAACAGAAACTCAGAACGCAGATTGTGTATAATGGTTTTGCCCAAGTTTTTGGGAAGATTATTATATGCTTATCTACACCCACTGTTGGGAGCTGATCAACTCAGTGGGTAGTCATGGCAGCTTGTCACTGCCGTTCGTGATGAAGGTGATGGTCTGTCACTTTGTGAGCGACTCTCATGAGGTTATGACTGCACTCATTGTCATGTTACCTATAATTGTTGTTGTGGAGATTTCTCTGCAACTTCATCAAGCTTCTCTATCAAGCTTCAGTAGCAACAAAAAGGAGCTCTATGTAATGTGAATTCATAACAGGTGTGCAGGAAGTCGGGAGTGTTGAACTCATTATGGCTCTCTCAACGAACTACTCCACCTTCTCCAACCAGTCTTCTGTATTTTTGTCTGGCATGGCAAGAGGGCTTGATGTCCTATTGTCACAGGTACATGTGGTCTCCTTGCTTGTCTGTGCAACCCTAATAAGCTGACCTTCAGATGGAACCATTACAAGAGATACAAAGTGAAGGGTGAGTTAGGTCTAGGCTTTAGCCACAATTCAGACCCATTAATGGAATAAAGGCAATGCTGAATGATATACATCATCATTTTTGGGAGTACTTGCTGTTTTTGATGCTGCTGAAGTGTCTAAATATGCTCATGTCCACCTTGTATGTTTGGTCTTTAACTGTCATGGTCAAAACTGCCTTAATGTGGGTAATGGGGTAAATCTATGTGCAAGTCTTGGGGATGAGCTGGAAAATAAGTTTCTGCAGTTGCAGCCACTAGAAACTATAGCCAGTAAGGCCATCAAAAGATAGCAGTAGCTTCAGTCAGGCCAAGAGACCATATTATAAATGGTGTTTGCAGATGTTTTGTCATTTATTTGACGACTTTAAGGTATTTACTGGTGGGCCTCACAGGTAAGTCTTTTAGACTTCCAGGAAGAAAACAACCAAGTGATTGTTCGATGGGTTATTGCAGCAGACCCTCCTGCACATCGATTATCAACTAGGTCTGCTCAGGTGAGTCACCTCTTTCATCTCATTTTTGTTTCCCTGCTTGCTCACTAGCTAATATTTTCTTTGCAACCTTTTGACAAATATTGTTGATGAGCATTTGATCCATATTGCTTGGCAATATTGATCCATTTCTTTACATGTTACATGGCACTACCAGTTTTCTCATCTTTACTACATTTGTTTCAGAAGGTCTTGGTTTTTGCTGTCATGTCTTGAGGTCATCAAATTATTCTGCACTCTGTTCTAATTTGGAAATTCTAATTGAGCAGGTAATAGTCACACACTTGCAAGATCATCAAGTTAGTCTACCAGAGGTTTTTGGCACATATGACCTGAGAAGCTGGAAGTTTTTGCCGCTCTCAAGATGGTAATACATTCCTTCTGTACCTTAAAATTATTCACTCTGGCTGTGATTGTTATCGTTTCCCTGGTTTTGTTGATTCCCATCATGGTCTTGTTATTTCTGCCAACCTTAATATCCTCTCAAGGCCCAGTCTAATTGAACTTTTTCCTAGAGGCACTAAGTTCAGAAGAGGCTTCTTGTCTATGTTGTCTATTGAAGAAGCTATTGATAAAGGTCTTCAAAAGTTTGTCAACAAGCAAGAAGAGCTTCTAGGAGTTCCAAGGGATATTAACCCAAAGTTTCCAAGTGAGTGGAAACCCAAAGTTCTTTTGTTTGTGCAGAAGAGGACTCGTGCTTCCTCCGTGGTTCAAGTCTCTTCTGATTCTTCTTTGTCTGTTCCTTAAGGAAATGTAGATCACCTAAAGAGTCTCCAACGGTCCTTGGTTATTGCCTACATGGATAAATGTAGTAACAATTTGTGTTTGTTTGTAAAAAGTTCTATGTTTCTTCTGTTTTCTCTGAGCTTAATTCTCCTGTTGTTACATATGTGATCTCCAATCTGATATCCTGAAATTTCATCCCTTTTAATAAGGCTCATGATTTTAATGGTGTTAAGTGTGGCCCTCATCTCCTGTTTCTTTGTGCTGTTTGGAAGTTTCATAAAAACCCAATTAAACCAAGATTTATTTGTGCAGCCAACTCTACTTCTCTTACTGAAGTTTCTAAGTGGTGAGGTCTTTCTTCAAAGCTATGTTTCCTGTGGTCAATGTCCTTTGGGTGTCTAAACTCAAAAAGGCAGATGTTCCTTGTGTTAGTAGTTGGATTCTCAATGACTCTACAGGAGTGGTGGAGGTAATAAATAAACTTAATCTTTCAAGATCTGAAGTTGATAAAGCTCCCCACTTCTGTTGCAGTCTTTTGATTTCTCAACTCTATAGACTAAAATTGACCTAATGGATCTAAAAGCTCATATGAGAGTTCTGATAAATAAAGTGTTTAATCAGATGCTGAAGCTTCATTGTTTTAAGTTTTTGATGGTTCAAAAACCAGCTTTGAACTTTAGGTTTTTGTGGCTGCAAAATAAAGCAAAGATCAATTTGTTTGAAAATCTCCATAGCTTAAAGTTGCGGAGGCTTCAGATTTGATCTCTTGGCTGGATTTCTTGTTAGCCAATTTGTTTCTTTGTTTCGGTCATGGGGTTTATAGACAATGCATTGGTATCCCCATGGGTACTAATTGTCCAGTCTATTTGGCAAATTTCTATCTCTTTACCTATGAGTTTGATTTCATTAAGTGTCTCTTGAAGAGTAACACATGCCCTGTTGTGCTTCATAGATCGTCCATGGTTCATAGGTTTGTGGATGATCCTTTTGTTCCTGATTTTCCAGATGTTGAGAATTTCATGTACCTTGACCAAGGCACTTTTGGTAGTGGCATATGCCCAAAAACATCTTGTGAGTTGAATTGTATGTCTGAAGGCTTCTCTTGTAATTTCTTGGATCTAGCTGTGAGACAAAGTCCTCAAGGTTTTTCCTGTGACATTTTTGACAAACACTCTCAACCAGAGTATGCAGGTATTGAAATGATTAGAATGTCTCATGTTCATTCCAATATCTCAATGACTGCGAAGCTGGGGGTTATCAATAGTCAGTTTTATAGATTCTTGAGGCTTTGTAGTTGTAAGAAGGTTTTGGTCTTTCAGATGGTCAGTCTTATTGTCTTTCGGAAGGAAAAAGGTTACAATTTAAAAATTCTTCTAAAGAGAACTAGAGGATTGCTTATTAAAGAAAAATTCATTTTTGGAATTTCCACTTTTGGCACTTTCAAAATGATTTTGCCTTGAGTCTTGTAAGTGGGGAGCTTCTTGTAAGCCCACTTGTTCTTAGTCTTTACCTGTTCTCCTTTCCTTTAGTTTTTCTTTCCCTTTCTGTCAGTCTGTTTTTTTTCTTGTCCTTGTTGTTGTGGTCTGTTGCTAGCCAGTAGTATGGCTGAGTCTTCCTGTTGCTTCTGGAATTGCAGCAGAAACTCAGTTCACAGGTTGATGCTTGTCACTGGCCTTCACCCACTGTAGGGAGCTGATGAAGTCCGTGCAGGAGTTGTGGTAGTTAAGTCACTATCATACATACTGTTGATGGTCCCTGAACAGGTGTGAGACTGGCACTTTTGTTCATACTGGTGTGTGTGTGTGTGTGTGTGTGTGTTTTTGTTTGTTCTGTCTTTCCTTGTTTGGTTCTTTCTATGGCTTCCCGAGGAAGTGTTAACCTTGCTGTTTTTCTTTGTCATGAGAATGGAGATTTCTATAT
>Ga0209611_10010586_pt1 | contig 13531 bp, 11 predicted proteins | sample S1TSphgellanicum_3_FD_187693 | JGI IMG/M metagenome (GOLD analysis project Ga0209611, IMG submission 187693) | Host-associated microbial communities from peat moss isolated from Minnesota, USA - S1T2_Fc - Sphagnum magellanicum MG (SPAdes) (version 2) | ecosystem: Host-associated > Plants > Peat... | reverse complement strand
TTATGAGAAAGTGAAAATGACCACAAAAAGGACTATAGTCCTTGAGTCCTTTGTCATAGTTGGTTCATTTGCTTATGATCACACCCATACACATGTTGATTAGTAAATCAAAAAATGTCAATGCCACATATTTCAACAAATAAGCAAGGCATAAAAAATACATTAAAAATTTAAAAATTATCATTTACAACAATGCACCCATGATTAACAATAAAAAATGTAGAACATTTAGGTTTATGAGCTATATTAAACATGGAACTACAATTAATTTCTTTGTTTATCAATAGCAAATGTGTTTTTCCTTCAAAAGTTGCATTCACATGTCCACAAATAATTGTGATTAAAAAAACATTTGTAAAATATATTGATTCGAACCTCTTCAAATGCACATAAAACTAATCACAAAGTCAAGAGTTGTAAGGTTTCATCCCATTGATGTATATTGTATCATTCTTCATGTTTTGAAAACATGACTTTCATTCAATACTTTATGAAATTTGAATGTGACAAAATGTAACATCTAGATAACTTAAGAAATTACATTTACACAACCAAAAAACTAACATTATTAACATATTTCCATCTCACACATAACATTCAAACAAAGTTTTACAACATATTATAACAAAAAAAAACATTTTGAAATGAAACTAAATTATTATCCATATCAAATTTAAAAAATAGCTACATATGAAAATGTCACATTCATGGCATTTTATTAGGATCAAACACCATCAAAACATTTTTGATGGATATGCACATGGAAACCTCCTTGAAATTGAAAAACGATCACAATTACTTCAAGAATTATTAGAAGACTATCCATATCTCGACTCACAACATGTATCATCTGAATTAATCAAGATTTTTTTCTCACATTCAACAATTTCACCAACCTATTCCAAAACCATATGAACATGTATTTCATCCACACATTTCCATGATGAAACTTAATGATGAACAACAAGTATTTTGATTCCATTATTGAAAACCCACACAGTCTAACATTCTTATAGGCACATTCAATAGTGGCAAAACATTTTTCATGAAATACATCACACAACACTTCTAAATGCATCGTAAAAATGTGTGACTATCAGCAACATGTGTTGTTGCACTTCACTTGAGCTTGACTACAACTACAATGCACACTAGAGTCTACACCCCAACATGTGGATACTTATTTATCCTTTTTGAACCTCACAATGTCATAGAAAAACTCAAATCCACAAATGTTATCATCATTGATGAAATGTCAATGATGACCGGCACTATGTTATGCACTTTGAACAATCTCTAAAATAAACAATGCATGTTGAAAACAATCATTGTTGTGCGTTGCTTATAATAATTTGTCCCTTAGCCGAATTAAGAGCGTCATCAAGCTTTTTGTGTAGAAATCAAGGTAAGATTTTGGTTTTTATTTTATTCATTTTTTTAATCTTCTTGGTTTTTCTCCCTTAAGGTTGAAAGGTTTAGCATTTTTTATTGTTTTGTGTTCTACAGAGCTTGTGTTTCATTACATTTTCAATGATTATTTTGTGTCTTGGATATTTTTATGTTTCATTCAAATTTTTGCAATTCATCTTTCACCATGGATACCAAAGAGTTAATAGTTGCATTAGGTTCATTGAAATTGTACAAGGTTTTCGGGAAGAAGACGATTCAAGTTCACCATTTCTTCCATCAATGTTGGGCATTGTTCTTTCTACTCCACTTGCAAGCATTGTTTTGCATAATGTTTGACTAACATCCAATTCGGTGGCAATGGGGTTTGATTTAGGGTATTGGGTGAAGCTATGAAATACATGGTTTTCTATGTTTTTGATCATAGGATATGATGTTGACTACTAAATTTAGAACTTTCAAATGTCCAAGTCAACATTATTTGAGATTGCCAATTAGCTAAGGCCATTGATTGAAAATGACACAAAGTACCATCTTGCAACCCTTCATGTGGAGGTTTAGGTCACTTGTGTAATTTACAAGTTTTCACATGGTTCAAACTTGTTGACTTGCAATGAACTATTTGTGACAAGCAAATCAATGGTTGGGTTGGTTTTGCAAGAAATTGTTAGGGCTATTAACATTGTGTTTAGAAGCCTCATGTCCTAGCTTGTGGGACAAAAAATCAAAGTGGTAATGATGGAGTTTTAATATTGGTGTGGTTTACTAAACATGCATGGCACCATAAGCAATACCCACATCTCAATTTCGAAACCCAAGCTTGCATTTTGTGAAGGATTATTATTATCATAAGATGGGAGGTTACTCAATTGTGGCATAAGCAGTTCTAGATGTTAAGAGGAGGTTCACTGAGATGGGCACGAATGAGCTCAAACAAGCCAAAATTGATGTCAAAATGTAATTTTTTCTTTAATTCTTATTACATTTATCTATGTGGTGCCACTTTAATGGCATGTGAATCATGGAAGGTTGTGCTTATTGAATAATATGGATATTGAAAAATTTAAAATGAATCAACCAAAATTCCAATATCAAAGTTTTGTTTGAATAAAAGATGTTTAACAATTTCATTCAATGACATTACTATCATAAATGGCCCTTTAATGTTCATAATAAAATTTATTTCATCCTCAATTTTTTTTAATTATAAGGTATTATTAGACACATCTTAAAAACACTCAAATTTTTTTTTGATTTTGTGTTTATAAAAAATTAAGGTTTAATAAAGTTCATGAGTCCTTTTCAACATGTAAATGTGATGCAATGTATATGTTATTTAAAGGAAAACTTGTAGCTTATATATAAAAAATTAAACTTGAAAATGTTAACGTGTTTTGGTATGATTTGAAATTATGACAAAATTTCAAAATAAAACATAAAATCTGGCAAAATCCATGCACTTTGAAAAATTTGTATTTCTCCAAATTTGATTTAAAAAAACATATGACATATTGGGGCAACTATAAATACAATATATAAAAAGTCTCAAAACATTTCATTTGAAAATTCCTCTTTAGAAAAACATGTTTTGTGGGAAAAATGACCCCAAAAAGAACAATAGTCCTAAATGCAAAATAAACACATTGACTTGTTATATGTCATTTGGACCCACATCTATGTTGGTTTATTTCAGAGCATCAACAATTCTTAAGTTTTATGAAAAACTTAAGTCCAAGTTTTACAAACAAGCTCAACATCGAGGGCTTTTCAATTTGGTGAGAGGTCAAGAAGGTTTTACAATTTACCTTTTTGGTGATAAGGGGTATTTGTTACTCCCATGAATCATAACACCTCACAAGGATGGACAATAACATTCTGTGCTTAAACTTTTATATAACAAAAATCATAAATGAAGCTGGTTGGTTGTGGAGAAAACATAAAACAATGTTTTCAAGAATTTTTGTACAAAACTGACATTGATGTCAATTTGTTTCAAATATTTTCACATGCTATTATTTTTTTCACAATTAAATCCTTGGTCAGGGAGAACTAGACATTTAAAGGCTTACATTTTTTTCAAATAGAAGCAACATAAAATGGTCAAAGGTTGAATCCACAAATGTCATCTATTGATTGAGAAATGTGCATGGGAATCAAAGGTCAAAATGGGTCTAAGGTTTGTAGTTTGGGGAAATTTTAATTATTCATTTCTATTTGCAATGGATTCAGGTCTTTATTTGCAAACTACACAAAGACATTTGTAGTTCTAACTAGTAGAAAATCATGATGTCGATCGGGTTCTCTATTTAGAAAGGCGAAAGATGTAGTTGTATGTTTGACTCTTGGTCTAGAAGCTTAGATGATTCTTTAATTTTGGGGGTTGCTTGTAAAGTTGAATTTCAATTTCAATAGCTCATATTCCAAAATCTTATATGAATAGCGACATAATTTTTTATATTGAATGCATTTGTATGAAATCAATAAATTGATAATTGACATTGTTTTTTCGGGCACTTGAGGTTTATTTTGGTTGTTTATTCGTCAAAGTGAAATTCATATTTCATAATATGCAAATTCCTTCTATTCAAGGGTAAATGTTCAATATATATGTCCCAATATGTTTCAAGTTAGGACTATGATACCCATTGGTGGCCATCGGATGATATTTCTATTGTTATTTTCTAATAGATAACTCTTTTCAATTACCTAGTGGCCCAAGCTGTTGTGTTCAATGTTCCACCAATGATTAATGATATACATGAAGTGTAGCTATCATAAATTTTATTTTATTTTGTAGGTATTCTCAATTGTGTTTGTTGATTTTGCCACTAAATTGTTTACTAAGTGCTTTAAATTATTGATTTTGGTGTGCACCACAAAAACTTGGTGGTGTTATGTGATGTTTTAGTTCTTTCACCTATTGTAAAGGTCTTGTTTATTCCTTGAATTTTAGTGGCCACTAGGTTTATCTATTGTCATGTATGTTTTTTGTTATGATGGTGAAAATTTATTTTTATGGAGATTTGTTATTTCAACATTTTGTTTGGTGCCCACTACGTTCAATATGTTATTCTATTTTTTTTAAACCCTCAAAATTGATTATTTCTATTTTTGAACTATTTCAACCCCAAAACCCCCCAAAAAATGGTATTTTGCAATGTGAACGATTTAAAAATTAAGTCCAAATGCAAACATCCTAGTGGGTCATCTAGAATCCTAATAGGGCCAATACACATATCTAGCCACCTATATAGGAATATGCTATCAATGTTACATAACATGGTGCATGTAACATTGCATTTTCATGTGTGGACAAGATGATGTGTTATGTAGGACAAAATGTAATACCCATATAAAACCTTAGAAATGCCATGTTCCACTAATTGCATAGATTCCACCTTTTGAAATTATGAAGGATTTTTTATGCTTTAAATTATTTCTCATTCAAAATCATTTTATTATCATTTTAAAATATATATGTACTATTCTCCTCCTAAAAATTGTAGAAAACTACTATGGATAGTATTTTGCGATCACCTTAAAAAATTGACATCCATGCCAGATGATACAATGGTTGTGGGCCATGGTTAATGAACAATGGGCATATGTCTATTAGCTTTGAGCTAGCTATTTTTAATGGCTATTGTAGCTTGAGTTTTAAGTTGAAATTTGATAATAATCATAATTTGAGTATTTATGGTGAAGACACATTTCAATTGGCCTTTGTTTCCATGTTTCATGTTCTTTTGGGATATGGAGATACCCAAACCTTCAACCACCCCCCTTGTGGGCCTTTTGGAATTTTTTTTTTCATGATGAACTAATAATTATTTTTTTGTGTAGGTTAGGTTTTATGCTACAATTGTTAGGGCTTTTATGGATCAAGTTTTGAATTCCCCCATATAGTTTTGTTGTCACAAATTGGAACTTAAAAAAGCACATGTGATTTAATAAATATTTAAAGTGTGTAGTTCCAAGACTTACATTTTAAAAATTCATTTTCAAATTAAAATTGAATTTTTTTCAAGTGCTAAAAAATTACATGTGCGTTTCCTTGCTATGTAGTTGGATAGTTTAACACAAAATAATCCATGTGGCCCAATTACATCTCATAGAAAGGCTACTAAAATTTTTTAAATGAAAAAAAAAAACATTGATGCTACATGGAAGATTCTTTAAAAAGTTATTTACTTTTATTTTTTGCCAAAACCTATGGTTTCAAACAATGATGACATAGTAACACCACCCCTCATGCCACCATTGCCATCACTATTCCAAAAATCCTTAGTCAAAAGCTTTTCACCTCCTCTATTTTTATTCACGCCAATCAACAATTTCATTTCACTTTGTAGTTGTTCTATGTAAGGGGTTTAGGAGATTTGTAGCCAATCCATTATGGACATTAATATGTATTTGTAAAAATGCAAGCAAATTTATTTAGGTGTTTGTTGCTTGCATTTTGCAATTTGGTAATCAAAATTGTGCTTGAACCTTCAAAACTCAAGTTGATCGTGGAGGTTATTAGTTTCATGAACAAATCCTTAGTACTTACTAAGAAATTTGGGGGCTACATTGATTCCAAGAGCTTGTGCTAGAGGTGGGCATTGGTGGTTAGGGAGTTTGGGACTTGGAATTTTGGAGTTAACAATGTGCAAATTGATAATCAAATCGATATCAAAATTGAAAGGTTCAAAGTTTGTTTTTCTTTCATTCAAAGGCTTTGTAAGTGCACGCATTACATTCTTTTTATTGTTATGTTTCCTTATTATGTGCATTGTGCATCATGTGCGTGTAAATTTTCACAAGTTACCATTGGAAATATTTTTCATTTTCGGGTTGTGTTTTGGGTTTGGGAAAAAACTATGCATTACATAAGGTTTAAGGTTCATAGTATGATGTCTCTTTTGTCACTTCTAAAAACCTTTAGGTTTAGGTAGATATTCCTTGTTGTTGATGTTGTTGTTAATGTCAAAATAATTCTAAATGCAATGATTCCCAAATTATTATTGTTGATCCAATAAATGTTTTTGTAAGTTCAACCGTAACAATGAAAAGGAAATGAAATCATGAAAGATTAAACCCTAAACCTGGGCTAAATCTATAGTAAATGCCAACGGTGATGTGCATTAGGTACTTCAATGTGTAATTTGCTTTGAAGTAGAAAGGAAAGAAAATCTTTTCGTTCCTAACCTCAAAAATATGTTGAAACACATAAGTAAGCACAAAACAAAGGTTGCTATTGTTGATGTTGAGGTAGGTTTTTTCTACTTCAACCCTAAATGCCAAAATGCATGTAATGAATGAATACATATACACAACTTCTAAACATCTTTTAATTTTGGATTTTATTGTTGCTAAAGTTCTACAAGAAAAGGAAAACAATTCATGTTGTTTGTTTATGTTTGTCATTTGTCATTTAAGGGCCAAACAATGACTTATTTTGAAGGTTTGAAAGAACTTTTTAATGTACTTAAGATCAAGCACATTCTTAAAAATTGGAATGATTCTATAAGTTAAGGTATAACAAAATCCATGAATGAATTATTATTGGACTCCATTTGAAATGTTGTTGTAAATTTCTTGTATGTTGGTCTAGATGAGGTCACTGCAATTGACAACACCTCCTAAATATCAATTCATCTATATGTTGTTTAGGGTTGGAAATGGATTCCATTTTTAGTTTGTGTGGAAAAGGTTGGTGTGTAGGGCACTGCCAAAAATGTTCCTCATTTGATGGTCAATGTGATGGTCACATTTGAGGGTTTAAATGCTAAACAATTGGGAATGAAGTTCATATCAATGGGCTATGATGGTAGCAATGTGTTTGATAGTGCAAGAGTTGGTGTGACTACACAAATGAAAGAGAATGTGGTTCTATTTATGATGCGAATGCATTATTTTTCCTATCGAACCAACTTGGTGTTGTTGGCTTATCAGAGCTGAATTTGGTGGTTCACTTAGAAGCCACCCTTTAGGCTTTGTATGGGTTATTCTTTCATTCACCAAAATATTTTTGGAATTTCAAAGGCTATGTGATGTGCTCATAGAATAAGGAAACACTGGAAGAAATGCCATCTATTCTAACCATATTTTTGCGACTACTATGTGGCAAATGTCCAAACCACCTTGTTTTACAAGTAGTAGTGTGTTAGTGCTATGTGTCCATGTACTTGCAACTTGTTGCATATGTAATGACAAGAAAGGTTTAACTAAATTCTAATTGTAAATGTGACTACAACTTATGACTAATATGATTTTCATTGAAAATGTGGATGAAAAGTGAATAATGGGTGTAGTCACATTAACATGAACCATAGCAAATGTAACTAATGTTTAGTTTTTCACATTTATAAGTGGTAATTTAATTTGTTGTTGAAAGTATAAGATTTTTTCATATAGTAAAGTTCATAATATATCATTGGAACGTGTGAATTAATTTGAAAAATATCTAATGAATAATAAGCTTTCAAAAGCATTCGTTAAACACTATAATGCGTGTTTTTTAACATTAAAAAGATTTATAAATAGACTTCAAAACTTTTGACAATTATATATTTTTTGAATTTTTTTACATAAACCTTTACATAATAATATAAATAAAATTATAAATATTTTTGAAGATTTTTTTAAAGACTTTTTAAAAATATCCTAAAAAATATTCCACCAAAAGTAGTCCCAAAAGTAAGCAGGTGTGGTTCATGTTATTTTGCTTGCACCCCAATATCATCCAATTTTGATTGCATCCATTGATGGATGATAATTTAGTTGTTTTTGTAACTACAATGAAAGTTTTTGCAATTGCAATAATATATTTTACCACATGTACAAAGAAACATATAGACCACACATGACAAACTTTGTTGTTTCAATTGGATTATTATCCTTTCAACGTACTCATCCATGGGTCTTTTTCACAATTATCCATGGGTTTTCCATGATATAATATCTAATTGTTAAGAGGTTGTTAGAAAAGGTTACTAGGTCCAAGCATGATTAGGGTACCCCCTTTAAGTTTTGGGAATCCATTCCAAGGACTCCCAAATTCACCTTTTTGTTCATTTTCCCATGACCTATTTTACATTTCACCCTTTTTTTCATGTCAAATAAAATAATTTTGTTCCAAATCTTATATAAGCCTCCAAAGTATCTACTATTTTCACTTATGAAAGTGTGAATAATAAAATTTATCCAATGTGAGCCATGTTTTATCAATGGCCCAAAATTTCCAAAAATTTGACCTTTTTGAAACTTTTTTCATTGTAATAAGGCATTTGGTTCTTGTCACATTCATGCATTTTATATGCATTAACACATAAGGTGTTCATGGTAAAAATCTTGGGCCAAAAAAAATTGTTTAGACATTCTTTATGAGTTTTTGAATTTTTTTTTCTCATGAAACAAAGTCTTAGATTTTTTTTTCCAAAACTTGGTAGGAATCTTTAAGCTTGTTCAATCTTGACATTGTATGCATAGAATTGTTACCTTTGTAATGCATCTATCTATGAATAAAATCAAACTTTCAATATGAATGTCTCATTAAGTTTCAACATGTTTAAGTGAGGGGGTCCAATGAATGTAAAATGAAATAGTCCTTTTGGGTACCCCAACCATGCTTTGACCCTATTATAACCTAGTTGGTGAATGAAACTAGGTACACTTAATAGGTTACACGAAATTAAATAAGCCTATATACATTGGCAGCCTAGCCTAGTTTGTATACTTAGTTAATTGGCCTAAGTTATTTATAATAGTAGTAGGCTAGTTTACTAAATGTAGTTAATAGGTTGTTAAGCTATGAAGGTTAAACCTAGTTAGGCTAAGTAAGTTAGGTAGGTAATTAGTAAACTAGGTTATTAATTAATTAGTAAACTAGGTAATAGGTAGTAAGTAGGATAGGTAGTAGGTAGGTTAATTAATTTATTGTGTGAACATGTGAACATGTTTTCATATTATTATGGTGTTGGCAAAGTAAAGTAGACAAAAAAAGTAGTCCACCCAAAATCCAATTAAAAAGTGGAACAATTTTTTATATGGACACAAGAAAGTGGATTCAAAATATTTTGAAATAAAAATTTAGAACCATAGGGCCTTGCATTTAGTTTATGGGAAGTTGGATACAAAGTTTGAACAACTTTGGTATCATAAAAGTAGGTTGAAAGTACATTTGAAACTAACTGAGTCAAAATGGTGTTCAAACCTACTTCATATTAAAACTTTAATATATAATGATTATAACATCCATAGTTTGATAATACATAAGTATTTTTGAGGGCTCCACTAAGTTGAATTTTTTTTTTAATCAATATTTCACCTACATGTAACCCATTTTGTAAAATCAGACATTTTGTGCAAGTAGAAATATTTTCAAAAATTCTCCTTAATTCTACTTTCAATACATTAAAAATTTTCATGGCTACATGTAATTTTCTTTGACAAGGAATAGTGAGTCATTTACTTTACCTTGTTTGCACCCATTAATTAATTAATTAGATTAGGTACTTAATTCATTTATTAAATAGGCTAATTAATATGTAATAAGTAGGATAGGTATTAATAGGTAGTAGGTAGGTAGGTAAGTTAAGCAAGAGGTATTTTATTTTGTGGATATATGTCATAATGTTTTTTTATTAATTGATTAATTAATTAACTATGTTAAACAATTAATTAATTAATTAGGTAGACTAGGTAGTAGGTAGTGAGTAGCTAATTTAAGTAATAGGTATTTTATTGTGTGGATATATGATAATGTTTTTGTATGGGACAAAGGATGCATGATAATGTTGTATTTTTGTAGTGTTGTAGTCTTTCCCTTTCATTAAAATTTATCCCATATCCTTTGTCTACAACTTCAAACTTGTAAAATATATAAATAGGTGAAAAAATGGACTAAATTCATGGTGTGCATTATAAACATAGTGCATGTGCCATTTGGGATGAGCCAATCAAAATGCTTGTCCACAACAAAATAAATAGGATTTCACCTACCTATTTAGCCTATGCTAGGTAGCCTATTCTACCCTAGCCTAAAATAATTTGCTTACTATAATTTAGCTTAGGATAGATTATAATTAATTAATTATAATATTTAATTTATGTAATTATAATATATCTTCTTTAAACAAATGGAAATTTGCCACGTGTTTTATGGCCATTGGCTCTTTAAATTACCACATAACTAAATCCTAATGACCCATTAATGCCACATTTGGTAGCATGCAACTATCCCAATTGTAGTTGTGGATTGGGGTTCCATGTCATACCAAGGATCATCCATGGCAATGGATGAGAAATTTTGCCACTTTTGGATTATGTCCATGCCTTGATTGAACTGCCCAATCTTAAAACATCTTCATGTATGATTTTATTGATGTAGTGAAAATCTTCCAAGTAAAGCTCCATTATGTCTACAATTATCTTTATACTAAATATTCTAAGCTAACCTTTTATAAGTTGAATGCCGTGTGAAACAAAGTTATGAAAATTTTGCCAAGTTTCTTGTCCATGAATTGCAAGGAAGATTCCTTAACCATGAACTCAAGCTAATCTACCCAAATTTTTGGGTTGCCCCATTAATGTTAAAGTTCTTTTCCACTAACTCTTGACTATCATCAAGGTTGCCTACTATGAGTTTGCCAAAGTGGAAAAGGATGGGTCTAGGCGAAAGCTTTGCTTGATGGCCATGCTCATGGAAACTGATGAATATATGGCATTGTCAGTGGTGAAGGAACAATTGACCCATTTTAGGATAAAAAAGTCATTGAAGAGAAATGCAAGGATCCATTTGCATAGTTGAAAGCCCATGAGGTACATTATTCATATGTTGGGTTTGTAGCTTGACAAATTATTTGTATTATAGGTTCCCAAGTTGAGGCAAAAAAATTTCTTAGTATTGTGGGCATTTGCACAAACCTATGATGCTCTCAATTAAGCATTGACAATTTTGAGATGCTTATAAACATTTCCAAGAATTGGCCTGATGATGCCCGTGTTTGTGGTTCTCCATCCATGGAGAAATTCATGGAAATGGAATAAATCTTAATGGATGAAAATGAGGATGTAATTGCATCACTCGGGCTCTTGGAGTTGGATGAAACCAACATCAGGATTTAGGTTGTTGCTTTATGGCCTAGGAATTGGATGTGATGGAACCTAAAATTTTGCTAGGTTTCCAGCTTTTTTGTTTCTTCCCTTGTTATGCCATTTGCATTCGAGATAGCTTGTTCTCTTGAGTTCAGCAAAGGGAAGGCAGAATTTTAAGGTGTTTTGGGGTCAACATTGGGTTTTTTTTAAGGGTTCAATGAGCACAGATTTGGGGACTGTTTTGGAACTCAAACGGGATGCATTTGGGGTTTTTTTTTAAGGGCTGAATTAGGACAGATTAGGGGACTGTATTGGGGCTCAAAGAGGGGTGCATTTGGGTTTTTTTTAAGGGCTGAATTAGGGCAGATTTGGAAACTGTTTTGGGGCTCAAAGGGGGGTGCATTTGGGTTTTTTTTTTAAAGGCAGAATTGGGGACTATTTTGGGGCTCGAAGGGGTGCATTTGGGTTTTTCTTTAAGGCTGAATTAGGGCAGATTTGGGCCTGGTTGGGAGGATTTTTGAAGGCTGAATTCACATTTCATGGCAAACAAGCGCATGAGACTTGAAAACATGGAACCCACATATCCATTTGAAATGATATATGTTAAATTAGTTTTAGAATTTAAAAATAGATTACAATTGCTTGATTTGGCCTCCTAAAAGCTTTGTAACAAATCTCAATTTTTTTTATAAATAATATTTATTTTAAAATTGTTTCCAAGGATTTTTTGCGTTGTGGAACCTAACCTACCCTAGAACTGGGAACCAGCTTGAATTGGAAAAAAAACGAAAAAAAAAAACATCGGAACCAGAACTGACCCTCACATAAGAAAACCGGATCCGGAACCAAGTTCCAATTTTATATAAAAAGAGAACCGAAACTGGAACCAGAACTAACCTCATAATTTTTTTAAAAATCAGAACCTCCGGTTCCGCCTAAAACCTAAGAACCGCCCAACACTGGTAAAAACCTGGCACTTTACCAAGCGTAGTACGTCCTTTGTTGAGAGGAGGCACTTTCCAATTTTAGGGGCAGACATTTTGTCTTGGAAATGCCCGTGTTGCAAAAAAGTGGAACTTCAAACTTGCGGCGGCCCAGATGTGGGGTGAACCTACATGGAATCCCTCATCTTCAGTAAGTGGAATTGAAACCTACCCCTATGTACGACAGTAAAGCTTTTCACTATGTCAATGACTTGTTGCCATCAATGCTAAGTCCTTGTTGGGATGATTGCCACTAGTGCTACATCACCCACATGTAAAAAAAAGGTTGTTCACACTCAAAGAATCTACCCTGATTTTTTGGTAATTATGTGCCCAAAACAAATCAAATATTTCTAGGAGAAATATGCTCTTGCTAACTTAATAAATTTTGAAATGGCTTTTGATGCCCTGTCTCCCTTCCAGGGTTTTTATTTTCAAAATTTGAAAGTTGCTAGATTGCCTCCAGTAAGTTGGGTAGAGTGTATTATATGGCTATTGTAGGGTTATGGCTAAACTTAGCTAATAAGATATTATGTCGTCATGGAATTGACTATCATGCTTAATGTAACAGTAAACTTTTGGCAACTTAAACATGTGCAAATTGTGTAGTTTGGTGATCAATGTATCATATAAGGTGCAAAAATGAGATACAAATTTGCAATACCCAACACAAAGCAAAAATAAGTTTTGAAGCATTGAAATTTCACAATCTCGCCAAAAAGAGTTTAGAAACTTAACATTGAGCAAATTACCAAATAACTAGTTACATAAACATATACAACATGCACACTACAAGGCTCATGCATTGCCATGGATTTGAACCCTCATCTCAAAAGAGATTTTGCCCATATGCAATAGCAATGTGCTTGCACCCACAACCCACCCAAAGTTCCAAGTTCTAAGCCCCCAATCATATCAAACAGAATTCCAACTTCAAACAATGAGTCACAAAGTTGTAGAATGGCGCAATGCACAATGCACATGTTTGTAAATGTTATGTGATTGCATATTTGATGGATTATCTTATTAAAACACTTCACCGCACCTTTATAAATAATGTT
>Ga0209611_10010581_pt1 | contig 13540 bp, 18 predicted proteins | sample S1TSphgellanicum_3_FD_187693 | JGI IMG/M metagenome (GOLD analysis project Ga0209611, IMG submission 187693) | Host-associated microbial communities from peat moss isolated from Minnesota, USA - S1T2_Fc - Sphagnum magellanicum MG (SPAdes) (version 2) | ecosystem: Host-associated > Plants > Peat... | reverse complement strand
AATTGAGTTTTACTGCTCTAAACTTTCTCGCATTGTTGAAATGCATGCCCAAATTATCTCTTGCTAAGTGTCAAGTTATGAGATTGGTTGTGGCTGAAAAAACACAATGACATTGTTTTGTAGCAAGCTACTTAAGCCTATGCCTATTTTTTGTGCAATAGTTACATGTACTTGATGAGATGACGTGATTATCCATCATGGTTGATATATTCTTGTGCCCAACATGCTTGGACTGATTTACGCTCCATACCTTAGATCCCCAACAAAAACTTGGCTCAATACTAGTGTGCATTGAAGTAGATGATGGTGGATAAGTTTGATGATCTAGATGTGAGCATTTTTGGTTCACATTATAATCAATCATCAAAATTGTGAAGGTAATTTTTGGGCATTGGCGTAGCCATAGGGATCTAGTGTATTTGAGTAGATGTGCAATTTCAAGAATGTTAAGGGAACATACTTTTGGAAGTGGTAATCAGCCCATACAACCTTTGAGGCTAGCTTTTTTGTCTATTTCATGAGACTTAAAACAAAGTCTCAAGGTAATCTAGCTTGACAGTCTAGTTGGTCTTCATTTTGCATGTTACACAATCCATCATCATGATTTAATGTTAGATATGCTAATTGTTTCTTGTGGTGCATTGTTGTTTTTGCAATATAAAGGCCATTTTTGCCCCTTTTCTGGATGACCAGAATGTCTACAAATTCATGATGGAATTTAATGTGTTTTTAAGTACACTAATATGAAGTAGGTTGAAATTGTAATGGAGCTAAATGATTCTAAATTATGTTCCTAACCAACTAATGGAAATTTAAGTTAGTTGAAAATGTACCAAATGACATGCAATTATTATATAGTAATAAAAAAATTAGCAAATAAATGCCTACATAAACTCATGAAATCTGATGAAAAAAAAAATGGAGCATTTCAAAACATCACATGTATGGAGTCAAAACATGTGTTATTTTATTAGGCCTTTGCAACCCTGCCCCAAATATGTAACATCCCATTTGACCAAAATGTTTAACATTTTGACCAAAGGTGCCCATTTTTTGGCTTTCTTGATTGAGTGTCAAGTTTGATTACAAGTTGAAAAATCCATATTGGTCAAATAAACCAATTAGAAACAACATGTCACATTAGCCTTTGTGGCCCTTAGTCAAATTGACAAAAATATTAATAAAAAATGTTATAGTAATCAAGTTAGACATGTTGAAAAGCCATGAATTGTTGTAATGTCGCAACCCCACTTTGAGGGAAGTGTGAGGTCGCCACTCACACTCCCAAAAATGGGACTTGGGAGTCCTTTGAGACTCCCGAAAACTTTGAACACAATTACAGGGGTCAAAACACTTCGCATTGAAATGTTTTTTATATCGTTGGAAATGTCTTGAAGTGTAAATGTCCAAAATGGCCTCGCATGAGCCATTTGGACATCTATAGCACAAATTATGGTCAAAAGAAGGGCCGGGAATCAAACTGGCAGTTTGATTCCCAACCACTAAAAGTCGGGAATCGACCCAATTCCAGTGTGTGTAGGTGGAGTGCGACACACCATTGGAAAGCTCCTAAGGAGGGCTATAAGTTTGTTTTAGATCTTGTCCCAATCAGAGGTTGGAGCGAAAAGTTATGAACACCCAAAGTCTCGGGAGTTCAAATCGGGACAATTTCAGGATTCCACTTTAGGAGTCTCGGGAAAAAGTGTCATTCGGATGCAAGTGCGGTGGTGAGACGCAGAGAATACTATATGGGGGAAGGTGGTGACTTCCCCCGAATCTGGGCCGTGGTGAATTAAGTGAGTCCAAGGTTGCCTGTGGCTTGTCCTAGCACCAAGGGTGTTCTAGAATGCGAACTAAACCAACTTGTTCGTTGGTTTGATGCAGGTTCGAATGAGTGAATAGCTTGTCCCTCTTCCTAGTCCAATCCCGGAGCTTCAGCACACCCCTCTACCCCTTTTAGTGCTGAAAGTTGGGAGCGTGCCCCAAGTCTTCCCTAATTCCGCAACTTGAATAATTTAGTCCCAACTTGGGACTAACTAGGGACTCAGGAGCACATCATGTAGTGAATGTTAGTTTTATGTGAGTTGGAAGATGTGTAAAACACACTGAACAACTTATCAAGAGGATGGCAACACATTAAGGGTTGTCATTCAAAAGATGACCAACATGCTTGAAATGTTGTCATTCTAATGGTGGCAATTAATTCCATTCACAGCACAAAACAAATTAGTTTATTCATAGGCATCCATTATAGGAATTTCAAACGGGGGATGGAGAGGAAATTATGTCCCAAATCCCACATGGATACTTCCCTTTGGGCTTTTTATGATAAAACTAAGAGAAAATATTATTTATCCTCTGATGTTAAAGATTTGGTTGTCTAGTATTGGACCGAGAAGACTTATGTTAGCCCTAACATGAAGGATGGCATAAAGAGGTGACTAGCTCTAAAGTCTTGGGAATCACATGCTACCCACCTTCTTTTGGAATTTCAAGTATGTTCATTTTTTTATTAGTAAGACTTTGTATGCTTTAAGATTGGTGATTCCAATTTCTAAAACCATTATACTTCAGATTTGTTGAAAGTTCCATGAAACCCTTATTACATTTGTTGTAAATTCCTAATGTTATTGACTTTTCCTGGCTAGATTTTGTTTTGAAATATGTGTCCAAGTCTCAAAAGGACATTTGATCTTAATCTGGGATGTGACAAGGAAGATGTTTATTTGGAATTCCTTGTGGTTTAGGGTTTAGGGAATTCCTTGTAATCACACCTTTCTTGAACCATTTTCCTTTCTATTTCAAATCTATGAATGGTTCCTTAGCTAAGGTGTGATAAGGAAAATGCAGATTCCTTATGGTTATTTGCAATCGCACCTTTCCTGTACCACTTTCATTTTTGTTTCATTTTTAGGAATGGTTCCTTTGTTAAGATGTGATAAGGAAAATGTAGATTCCTTATGGTTGCAATCACACCTTTCTTGAATGACCTTCCTTAAATTTGTTTCATTTCTAGGAATGGTTCTTTAGCTAGGATGTGATAAGGAATGCAATTCCTTATGGTTACTTTTAAGGCAATCATTTCCTTCATAATTTTCCTTTACAATTCATTCATAGGAATTATTCCTTATTTAGGGTTGGCCAAGGAAGGTGCCAATTCCTAATTATGGGTACTTTCCTAGCCATATTTCCTTGTTAATTCAGAAATTCCATGCATTCTTGAATCAAATGGTGTTCATGTAAATTAGTTGTTCTATTCTTTTTTATTTACTGATGTGTTTTATGTTATCCATGATTTGTTTTTCATAGTTGTTAAGTTTTGGATCAATGCTTAAATAGGTTTAATATAAATAATTTCAAACTTAATTATGTGTGTGGTGTTTCTGGGCTTGCAGCTTGCATTTTACACATATTTCATGGAGCAAAACCCTAATGTGCACATTAGCTTGCAATCTTTTCAAAGGTTCAAGCCATGGTTTTTGAAAATATTGAAGGAGTTCACATCAACTCTTGTTGCTACAGTTATCATGTACAAATGGCAGAATTGAAAGATGGATATAATTCAATGCATAGTGGGTTATTTCACCAAAATTGTGACTGCATTTGTAATGTTTATAGGCCAAGACGTGTTTAGTAGCATGTGTTGCCAACACTATTGTTGTGAATGGTGTTAGAAACCTATGTGAACATATCTTGTGTCCAAAAGGAGACACAAATGAGTTCCATCATAAACATTGTATTCAAGGTGACTGTGCCATGTCTAGTGTTTTAACATTACAAATTTGCCTTCATGAAATGGACAATAATACATCCCAAATTATTTCATGGTGTCTATTTGAAAAAGTTTGGGTGGGCAAGTCACTAGATGGCAAAGATCGACATGCTCTTTGTCTTGAATACAAATAAACCCCTCCGCTACTGTTGATGATGCACTCCCAACTCTTCGAAGGACTCAAATGTGAGTCCAAATAAAAAAGACAGTGGAAAAGGGAAGAGTTAAAGCACGTTCCCTAACTCACAACACTTTGAAAGGTAGAAGGGCGTGTTGGAGCTCTAGGATGGGACTAGGAAGAGTTGACACGCTTCACTCACTCACACGAGCCTACACACAACCCACACAAAGTGGTTAGTGCATAGTTGGAGCACCTTTGGTGCTAAGACAAACCATAGGCAACATGGACACACTAGACTCACCACGGCCCGAACTTGGGGGAAGCCACCACCTTCCCCCTTATAGTATACTCTATTGTTGTCCATGGAGCCTACATCCAAATGGCTTTTCTCTCCCGGGACTCCTGAGTGGGAGTCCCGAAATCGCGCCATTTGGGACTCCCACGACTTTGAAGGCCCATAACTTTGCAAGCAGACCTCGGATTGAAATGCAATCTGAAGAAAAGTTGTAGCTCTTGTCAAGAGCTTTCCAACGGTATGTTACACGCCCTCTATAGCCAAGTAAATTGGGTCAATTGCCGACTTTTTCTGGTCGGGAGTCAAATTGGCAATTTGATTCCCGGCCCTTCTTTTGGCCATAACTTGTGTTTTAGATGTCCAAATGAGCAATGCAAGCCCATTTTAGACATCTACGTTCCAAGAGCTTTCCAATGATATAAAAAACGCCACAAAAAATTGAGTTTTGATCCCTAAAATTGCTCTCTAAAATTTCATAAGTCCACCAAGACGCCATTTCCCAAAGTGGGAGTTGCCTTGGGAGTGTGAGGGTTCACTCCTTCATACTCCCTCACATTTTCTTGCACTCCTGGGAGTATGTGATGTGACTCTCGAACTTCTTCTTGGCCTGCACCCTTGCGGCCTTTTTGCTTTAACTCCCGGGCTTCCTCTTAGCCCGCACCCTTGCAAGCCCTTTGTTTTGGTCGCGAGCCCAAGGCTAGGGTTGCGACACTCTCCCCCACTAGAAAAAGAGGTCAATGCCCTCATTGACACTTAAAAATTATTTCCTCAATGCAATTGCTTTCATTTGGATCCTTGGCCATCAAATGCTAACTTTTGCGGTAGGACCTTGCCTCAAGCTAACTTAGGCATCCCTAAGTTTCCAACATTTTCTTGGCAAGTCCAAATGTATTTCATAGAAAACCCTTAACCATTACTTCGTCAAAAGACCTAAACTAGCCTAATTGACGAAGCCCTCATTTGGGAGGCAATTTTCCATCCTTCCCCTCATGAAGAACTTAAGTCAAGTCTAATCTTGACCTAAACTACTTGACATGACTCCTTCCCCACCCTTGCGCCTTGATCACAACAATCAAACCTAATTAAAGGTGTGCCCATCAAGGTGTGAGAAGGAACGTTTAGGCTTTACAAAAGCCTAAGTCACAAACGACGCGATTATAGTACACGAACGAGGTCATGACTTATCGCGTTGGCCGCCACTACCAACCAAACCCTTGGGATGCACTTTGGCATGTGCATGTCCCCGCAAGCTCACCTTGCTTCCTTCCTCTTTTGGGGCTAAGATTTTTCTTAGCCTCCACCTAGGAGTCCAATTTTGATTTGGGCTTACGCAAGAGAATTCCATTTATCCATGCCACTTGACAAACCCTTTTTATCATATTCATTATGTTTGTGATGCAATCTTTTGGAAGTTTTAAAACTTAGCCTTTATTTCACTTGCAACTTGATGTGGTACATTTGTGTAATTTTCCGCCCCACTCAAAGAAAGGTGATGTCCTCATCACGCTCTATGTTTCCTTTGTCTCTTTGTTAGTCTATTGTGGAATTCTTCTATGGCTTCTTAGGCATGTTCCATGTCGGACTCATTCACCCAAGATGCCTCTATTAGATGGTATCCTTTCCACTTGACCAAGTACTCCCGCTCTTGCCCCCTTAGTTGCCTTGACTTGAACACGGCCTCCACTTCAAATTCTGGTTCATTATGAACCAAGTCCGGAACGGGCCTTGAGTTGTGCTCTCAATCGGGCCTTGGGCCATCACAGGCAACTAGCTTCAAAAGCGAAACATGAAATATGAGATGAACCTTAAGATTTTCCGATAGTTCTAATTTGTAAGTGTCGGGAAATTTCTTTTTTAACACTTTGAATGGGCTCGCATATGGGCCCAAGAACTTGTGGCTCAACCCTTTTGGCAACCGGAAATTCTTGATGTTCAACTAGACTTCATCCCCTTCTTCAAAGTTCACCTCTCGTCGGGACTTGTCCATAAAGTCCTTGTAATTTTTATGTGCCTTCTCAAGATTGGCCTTGACCATTTCCCATAAGCGCAGCCTCTCTTCATCAAGTTGTGTGACCATGGGTACTTCTTCACTCGCATCACTTGGAAGTTGCCCAACCCAAGTTGTGGGCATAATTGGTGACTTGCCTGTCACCATTTGAAAGGGGGTGGCCCCCATTGCCGAATGTTCCGAATTGTTATAACAAAACTCAACCAACTCCAAATGGTCCACCCAATCTTATTGATTTGTCGCCACATAATTCCTTAGGAATTGTTAGATCATCGAATTCACCCTTTCGGTTTGTCCATCCATTTGGGGTCGGAATGAGGTGCTCATCTTGAGCTCCAACACCATGCGCTTCCACAAGGCTCTCCAAAACTTGCTTGTGAACCTCAGGTTTCGGTCCAACACAATGTCCTTTGGGAGGCCATGATGCTTGAACACATGGGTGAAGAATAACCTTCTTGTCTCTTGGGCCGTGGCACTTTCCTTGGTGGGAATGAAGTGTGCCATCTTGCTAAATTGATCCACCACCACTATGATGGCATCGAAACCCTTTGATGGGGGCAAGCTTACCATGAAATCCATGGAGACACTTTCCCATGGCCCTTTCGGAATGGGTAATGGTTGCAACAATCTGACTTGTTTCTTATTGAGCACTCGGTTTCGTTGGCAAGTCAAGCAAGCCTTCACGTATTCTTCTGCATCTTCTTTCAAGCTGGGCTAATAGTAGGACTTCTTGAGGAATGTGGTGGTGCGGTTTACACCACCATGGCCCGCAAGGGGCCCATCATGACATTCCTTCAAAAGCACATCCTTTAACCTCCTTTTTGGAACATAAAATTGATTTTGCTTATACCACAATAATCCATTTCGCAAGTGGAAGTGGGACTTGATCCCCTTTTAAATGTCTTGCTTCCTTTCCTTGGCAAAATCATCACAGTGGTTCCCAAGTCGAACTTCCTTTTAGAACTTTGTTTCCCCCACATACACCACTTCAAGTTGGTGTTTTCGACTCAAGGCATCCGGCACCACGTTTTCCTTCTCGGGCTTGTGTCGAATGTCCACATTGAACAAGGCCAATGTGTCTTGCCATCTCACTTGTTTTGATGACAACTTTGGTTGGGTGGCAAAGTACTTCAAGGTCACATTGTCGGTCCACACTACCACATCCTTGGAGCCTATGTAATGGCCCCAAGTCTTGAGACAATGTATCACGGCCCACATTTCCTTCTCATGGGTTGGCCACCTTCGCTCCGTCTCATTCAACTTTTTGCTTTCAAAAGTCACCGCCCTTCCATCTTGCACTAGGACTCCTCCTATGGCAAAGTCGGATGCATCAGAATGGATCTCAAAATCCTTGTCAAAATCGGACAACTTCAACACAGGCGCTTGCACCAAAATGCCTTTCAAGGTTTCAAAGTCCTCATTGCATGCTTCCTCCCATTCATAAATATCGAATGACTTCTTCAAAAGGTTTGTCAAAGGTGTGGCTATCTTTGCAAAGTTCTTGATGAACTTACAATAATAGGAGGCATTTGAAACCAATCCTAAAAAAAATCTTAAGGCGGGAACCGACCTAGGCGGTTCCTAATCTGAAATTGTGTTCACCTTACGGTCATCCATTTTCAAACCTTCTTGGGTGATCCTATGCCCAAGGAAGTCCACCTCCGAGATTCCAAACTCGCATTTCTCAAACTTGGCATACAACTTGTTTTCTTTCAAACTCTAGAACACCTTTCGAAGGTGTTCCGCATTTTTCTCTATGGAGTTGTTATAAACCAAAATGTCGTCTATGTAAACGACCACAAAGTCATCAAGCCACTCTCGGAAAATGTCATTCACGAGGGTGCAAAATGTGGCGGGTGCATTACCTATTTGAAACCAAAGCCGGTTGAATTTGTTGTCCACAATTTTGAAGCAAAATGGCAGGATAATATGTTCGAGCAGTGTTTAGAAAATCTCATTGTAGACCATATTGTATTAGTTGTGGATTATGTTGAAAATTACTCATTTTAGTGGCAAAATGAATCCCAACATTGGTTCAATTTCCAAGTTACTATCCTCATGCATTTGACTTTTACAATGTGAGTGGATTGGGATGGGAATCCAAACTCCAAAATTGTTATAGAGTATCATTTCTACATCAGTAATGACAAACAACATGAAAATTTGTTCATGCAACATTGTTTTGGTTTACATAAGGAGTTCCTGTAAACCTAGGGCCAACCATTCCCTGTAAAGCACATAATTTTTTCAGATGGTTGTTCCTCACAACTTGAATGTGGTAGATCTTTGTTTTATGTGGCATGTTATCCATCACTAACTAAATGTGATGAACTACCACTTGGAACATGCATGCAACGGAATTATTTGGGTAGCAAAGGAGTGTGGGATGGAGCTGGAGCTTCCATAAAACAAGCCCTAAGGTTTGAACAAGTGAAGCCTACTAGGGTGAGGCTTCATAATGTTTTTGATGTTGTGAGCTTCTTACAAGGTCATTTTAATCAAGATTATGTAGGCTACTCACATGCATGTAAAGATGTTTAACGTTTCTTTTATGAGGTCAAACTTGAATATGTCAACTGAGTTGATAATTCAATGCGCACACAGTTCCAAGGATGCATACCTTGCACTAAGTACACAGTGTTGGGCTAGACAAGATTTCATTGCAACACATGGAATTTGTCATGTTTTTGCAAGTTTTGTACCGACAATGGTGATGGGCCATGTGACCATGCAAACTATGTCCTAAGGTTTGATTTGATTCGATTGGTCCCTTATAAACGTCAAAATGCTAAGATGATGAGATTGATGAAGATAATTATTTAATCAATAGCTATAGGGAAATGTTGGCAACCACCTTGGATGTGGGTGATCATTTTGTAGTTATTGTTATAGAAGACAATAACAAAGGTGATGACTTTTGGGTATTCATTTGTGAGGAAGCTTTAGCTATGGTTGAGGAGGTCAACAAGGTTGACTATTGAGGGTAAGAAGTATATAGAAGAAAATAAATTATAGTTGGGAAATACTACAAAAGGCAAGGACATAGTCCATAATCCTATATTTTATGTGGTGGAGGGTCTACTTCATATATTCACATTTAATGATAGCTGCAAAGCTCAATATGATAGTTGTGCGACATAGGCAAGGTCATGGCAAAACTAAATTTCAAGTGTATATTCTCCTTACTAAGGCATTCAACCACATCTAGACCATGAGAACCGCAACATAGTTCATTATTGTGCTTCTTTGAGATACTTGTAAGTTTTCTTTCATCTTGCTTTTGTAATGTTGAAACTAATTACCAAATTTTACATACCCAATATGTTGGTGTTGGGTTCCAACTTCCATGATGGGCATAACTATGTGGTTCATTGCTTGTCAATTTTCACAAGTAATATTTGACACTTGGATTCATTAATGCTATAGAATCTCTTACAAGTCTAGCAGTAATTTTGATGAAGGAGAATGTTGATATTCGTAATCTAATTTGGAAAATGCTGATATTTGTAACAAATCATAGCCCTCATTATTGGGTCGATCATATGAATTTCGAACAATACCTAGTAACATCTGATTTATCAATCCAAGTATGCTTCATGGTTTTCAATATTATTATCAATTCATGTGTTAAGTTGGATGGGAAATAATAGAAAATGCTTAGCAACCACTAGGTGATTTTTGGATCAAAATTTCTAAAAAACACCTTTTGGCCACTAGGTGTTTTTTGGATAAAAAATGTTATAAAATGCTTGGCAACTGCTAAGTGAATTTTAAATTTTAAATTAAAAAAATGCCTAGTGGCTACCAAACATTCTCTAGATCCAAAATGCTAGAAAATGCGTGGAAACTATTAAACATTTTTGGATATAAAAAAATAAAAAATGTTCAATGGTAACTAGGTGTTTTCTGAATAAAAAATGGTGGCCACTGGGATTTTTTGGGATTGGAAATGGTAGAAAATGTGTGGTGGTCACTAGGAGTTTTTTGAATTGGTAATTAAAAAAAAGGCCTTGACATCACAAGGCATTTTCTAGATTAGAAATCGTAGAAAATGCCTGGCACCCACTAGGCATTTTCTTGGTTAAAAATCGTAGAAAATGCTTGGAGGCCATCAGGTGATTTTTGGATCAAAAATCATAAAAAACACATGGTGGCTGCCAAACACTTTCTGGATGAAAGAAAAGCGAGAATCTAAGAGAACATTTTTGCACAATTATATTGGGCGTAAAAGGGCTTAACGGCTGCCTATCGCTTCTATGCATTGATATTGGGCATAGAAACGCATGGCAACTGCTAAGTGTTTATATGTAGTAATGATAACTTGTAATGGGCAGATTACAAAACACGTTATGGCTAGAATTCAAATCCTTGATCTAATGCCACATTCTATTTGTTCTTTGTTCAATAGGATATGGATGAAGGATTCATATTTGGTAGTTTTGTTAGTATTTGGGACATGAACAAGAATGAAACAATGAGGATTGGTATTGGAATGTGTAGAGGTTTGTTAGTTGTTCCTATATATGGACCCTGTGGAATGGAGAACTACATTGTGGTTTTAATTGAAGTTGTGAATGAAGATAGTGAGCAGTGGAAGCTATTCTGTTTAGTTCCAAGTGTGACATATTGTAGATCAACGGTGGGAATAGAGGCTTTTTGGCCTTGCAAGTATATGTCAATGAATGATGAAGAAGTTGCAATGGTAAGAGAGCAATGTCATGTAATAGTGTATGGGTGAATAATCTCTTTAAAGAGCAAATTTCATATAACGATGATTCCTTGGTGGAGAGGTTTTGGGGTGAAAACATCCGTGATGTGGACAATATGGATAATAGAGTTGAAGACTAAGGTAATGAGGAATTATGTGGTGAAATGATTTATATTTCTTAGGATGGTGTGGAAAGGTTTGTTGAAGAATCTAAGTCTGATTCCATGAGCGAAGAAGGAAGTGAAGAGAATATTGCAGAAGGTGATAAGGAGGTTGGTAGCAAAGAAAATTTTGAATGAAATGAGGAAGACTATAGCCAAGGGAATGTACACGTGAATGTTAATGTATTATATGGCCATGGTGTGAGAGGGAGAAATTCAAATATACTAGGAAGACATCAATTTGAATCACGAAGAGATGAATGTGATCTTGTGGACAATGCTAGGGTTTTCCTTGCAAAAGATTGTGTGGTTGCATGCAACCCACAGGAAGCAGTTCTTAATGATCAGTTTAAGGAAGACCATGTTGGGCTTTGCATCTTGTATTGTCCTATGACTATGTTGGTAGTGATGATCATTTGGAAATGGCCGTTGGTTCAAACAATTCTTGATGGGTACACTTTCATAGAACATTTAATTTCATTTAATGAGACCCACATACCAAATGTTGATGGTGTGGGAGTAGTTGGTGTAAAGAAAAAGAAATATTCCTTTCATAAAAGGAAGCACAGTGTAGCTAACTCTGAAGGTTCCATTTCTAGAATTGAGAAAGTCTTGTTAGAGGAGTTTGTGGGTAATGTGGGTGTGGCAAAATGTTGCACCATGAATTGTTGTCAACATTTTCTTCGCAAAAAGACCTTGTTGTTGAAATAGGAGTTTTGGAATTTGTCATTTGAAGATCACAGAGCCTATGGTTTAAATATTCCAAGAAGCTTGCGTATGAAGGGAGTTAGAAGCGGACGAAAATTTATCACCATTCAAGCTTTAGACATCTATGAAACTACTTGGTACTAGATAATTGGCTTCTCCAAGTCGACATATATGTTGTATAAATCAGATAGCAAGCAAGGTTGTCAATTTTTACCACATGGGAATAAAGGTACACATAAATTATGTATGTCAACCCGGCAAGCGGAGTCCAATGTTCAATTGTTGATTGATTTTTCTATGAATACAATGCCACATCAAATGAAAGGGATTGGAAATGGTAGACAATATGTGTGATGTCTTTTGCTTAAAACATGGAAAAGTCTACAAAAATGCAATGATCAAATAAATTATATGGAATGACCAACATTTTTTGTTCCTATCTAAGGACAAACGCCTAATTGTCGCTTGGTGTTTTTCATGAACAATTATTATTTGAGAAAATGAAATTTATTTTTGAATGATATGTGAAGGTATATATCTATAATGGAAAGCCTAATATTTCTTTATTTTTTTGTATTTGTGGGATGGCAAATAAACAAGGAATTAAACATTGGAGGTATTTTTCAATCTATTATGAGCATGTTGAAGAGAAGACACCATTTGAATGTTGATGTGCAAAAGTAGGGGTCTGTGTTTACAAAATGCATTGTTTATGAAACCCCTAAAGGACTTGATATCCAAATTGAGAAATAATAACAATGAGTATCTAGAGTATGAGGCATAGTTAAGAAAACACATCCTACACCAAAAATCATGTAGAAACTTATATCATACTTGGAGGACAGAGTTAGTGCAATTGGAGGATGAGTTCTTATGCATTATTCATGACAAAATGGACCATGTAAAAACCATGTTTCCAATGTTGCAAGTGTGCAACAAAATGATATTTGGCCTTGGACAATTGCCCATTACCTTTACAAAAAATGATAGCACATGGTCATGGGGATGAGAGATATGAACAATACTGTAATGAGTTGTGGCCAAAAAATCCCAATTTCACAATTGGGTCCTTGTTGCGGTTGTTTCAAAATCAAAATTATTGTTTAAACACCCCTTGCATAATTCATTCTTTTGTACATATGTTGCAAGGGAAATTATGTTACATATCCGAATTATGCACCTTAGATCAAATTGTTGGTCCAAAGCTTTTGCCAAGAAATTTGTTGTTCCAAATGGATAATTGTGTTAAAGACAATAATAATCGGCATTAGTTAGTGTTTTTATCATTGTTGATAGCGAGGGATGTTTTTAAAGAGGTCAAATTGGGATTTTTTGTAGTTGGCCATACATATGAGGATATGCATGGATGCTTTGGCTATTTGTCAAAAAAGTTGAAGGAGGAAAACAATTACATTTTAAGAGATTTGATGAGAGTTTTCATGATCTTACAAGAGAGAACGTTCATTCCTCGATTGATTCAAGAGATTCAAGATTTCAAATTTTATGTCTTATGTTGTTTGAAAGATGGCCTTAAAATGTTGGTAGGGCATACTAATATGATGTTTAGATTTTTTGTTGATTCCTCAGGTTAGCTAATGATGCAATACAAGGTTTTCTTATAGATCTTGTGTGGAGTCCAATAGATGGGCCTCCAATTAGATTATGGAAAGCTAATCTAGATGGTTCACCAAATTTACCTATTGGAGTTCCAAACCTTGTTCAATATCACCCAATTTGGGGTGATGATGCATCAAAGTTAGTGGAGAG
>Ga0209611_10010580_pt1 | contig 13541 bp, 6 predicted proteins | sample S1TSphgellanicum_3_FD_187693 | JGI IMG/M metagenome (GOLD analysis project Ga0209611, IMG submission 187693) | Host-associated microbial communities from peat moss isolated from Minnesota, USA - S1T2_Fc - Sphagnum magellanicum MG (SPAdes) (version 2) | ecosystem: Host-associated > Plants > Peat... | reverse complement strand
TTAAGCTTGTTTTTTTTGCACCTTGCCTGGTTTTTGCAAAGAACTTTGAAACCATTTCGTTTGTTTTATAATTTTTTAATAAAAAAAATTACGTGTTATATTTTGTTTCATGCTTTCACATCAATTTTGAATTCAACACCTCTTAAGAGAGAGAGAGAGAGCATATCAACCATCTGCATAGATTTCAACTTTGAACAATAATTTAGTTTTTCTTTAGCAAAAACACAAGGTCAAACCACTCAAACCCTATTATAAAACCAAGTGGCTCTTTGCAGGCTTGGGCATTGTTGGCCAACAAATGTGCTTATCAAAGCTAGTTGGGGGTGTTCAACATCTTCTCATCTTTACACTTCCTCATTAGACTTGGAGGGAGTCAATTTGGTTCTGAAGCTGGCTCACTTTCTGATTTCACTTCAGGTGGAAATAGAACACTGATTAGATTCATATTGTACCTTGGCAGCTTCAACACATGTCTGTCCAATAATTAATTAATTAAGGTTGAAATTTTCATTTCGACAAATAAAATATTCTTGAAGATTCAGTTTTTTCTTTCAATTTTTTTTGTTATTTGAAAAAAATTAAAAAATTCAACAGTTCTGAAAAAAATATAATTAGTGTGGAAGCTGCCAAAGTAGTTGGGGTATTCCTGATTGTGCGCAGCTGTTATACTGTAATGTAAGCTGAAAGAAAAAAAGTTTGTGAGCTGGATCCAGTGCAATCATTTGTCAATAAATTTATCAAAACATCAGAGTTATCCATAAAGTAACCCTCTCTTTACCCTGTCTTTGGGCCTCGTTTCACCCACTATCCTCTCTTTCAGTGGTATCCGCAAAGTAAAGACATTTTAATAATTCTCAGTATGAAATGCTGATACTCAGCATTTAATGCACAAGGTTCGAGACTAATTATAGTAGTTGTACAGTTAGGACCAGTGAAAATATATGTAGCAGCAGTGGAGGCGCTCAGGAACAAGGAAAGACAGGATGAAACTCAGTTTGCCACCAAAATTGATGGTTTTTCCTTGAAAATGATTTTTTATTCAAGGTTGTAGTTGAGTCCACCTTGAACTTTGAAAAATATTTCTTCAAAAAAGGTTTCTAGGCACAATGGACCATGGACAAACAACAAACCCAAATGACACTCACATAAACAATAAAAAACAACCAAGACACAAATCAAAAATTAAAAACCCACCAAAATCACAAAAAAACTAACATCTAATAGACAAAATAGACAAATTTGACAATTGATTTGTAATAGACATAATGAATAGAGTAAACAAGAGATAGAATAAACATATCTATGAAATTAGACAAAACGGACAAAATTGGACAAAATAGCAGGGATATTATTTCATGAATGGGTGTGCGTGAATCCTAAATAACTGAATGTGAACAGTGAGCAAGTGAGTGTGAGTAATGAATGAATAAACGTGAGCTTGAAAGAATATTTTCAAAAAAATTCATCCATGTTAAAAGATATATTCTTTAACAAATTTTGATGATGTGGAAAAATATCCACTAACACAACAAAATATCTTTCCACATCATCAACCTATCCATGGGGCAACCCATGGCTCCAAATTACAACAATAAAGATGACTTTAGTGTGTGTGATATCCCATTCCATACACTAGATGAAATATCAGACAAGATATATAGTTATTTAAATTGTGGACAAGATTTCACATTGTTTTGACTTCATAATAAAAGACTTGTTTTTTAGCACCTTAAAATCATGTGAGGTGCGACAAATGTATTGAATGGCATGAGGGTTCCATTTTCTCTTTGCATAAATTTTTACTTTTATCACACCAACAAAAAAGAATGACAATGAATAGCATTGGAAATAAAAGGTCGAAGGTCCAAAGTCCAATGAAATGGAGAAGTCCTATTTGGTTGAAGCCATAAATTGGACACTTGGCGTATTAACAAAGAAACTTAACAAAAACGGGACAACATAGCCAAAACCTATAAGGGTAATCAAGTTATTTGGAATAGTAAATGAAGAACTTTTGAGTCCTCAGTACATTTAAAATATATGTGCAAATGGATTTTGTGGTTGTTAAGACATATGTAATTGTTTAGACCTTTGGAGCTATTCTACCATTTGTAGAATACCACGGAAGTAGTTCAAAGCAAATCCCGTAGCTCTCACCTACAAATATGTCACCAAACACAGACTTTGTAAACATGGATTATTTTGGGCATCTAGTATAGGTTTTTTTGGTGAATTTAAAGGGATCCATTGAAGTAACCCAATTTAAAGTCTATTCATTTGCAACATGTCACCATATACATATCCAAAACATTTTTGTTGAACATTGTCAAACTAGGATTTATACCCATCTATAAATTTTAAAAAGCTTAAAAGTGTAGATGTAAAAAATCAAGTAAAGGTTAGATATTGGAAAAATGTTTATCTCAGAGTTTCTAAATAGCTTGCAACAATCTCTTGCAAACAATCCATGGTCAACACACCCAACAAACCAATATTTTAAAATGCAAAATTCACTAATAATGTGACTACTTACTCGGATTCTAAATAAAATGTAGAATAAACAATTCAATTTCTCGAAAAAAATTGGCTAAGAAATGCTTCTCATGCAAAAGATGATCTTATGAATCATTAGTATTTGCTTATAATAGAAAGATGGACAAGTTGATGGCAACTGGTAGTATCACCACTAGCAAATTGGAAGAGTCAAGCTTTCCAACATACTTGAAAAATGTAATGACAAATTCAAATGATGAAGAAGAAACCACACCACCAAGTACACCAAGGTTTGCCATGGGTTCAAATGACATGAAATCAATAGCTATGGAATTTTGATTTAGGACCTTTGAAAGTGGACACCTATTACATCAGAAGGAATCATTTTTGCAAAGGACTATCAAAAGGACTCATACAATTAAAAACATTTTGATGGGAAAAAATTAAGAGGATAAAGACCTATTAACCACATTGAAAAAACATTCACACCCAAAAATATGTGGAATTCTAAAACTTAAAAAATTCAAATAACTTTCCAAAATTGATCCAAAATTTTTAAACTTTTTAAAATTTTTACCATATATAAATGAAGTATAATCTACACGATGTGTTAAGAAAAGTTGTAGCTTATTATAAAAGAAAACATAAAAATGTAAAAATTGAATTTCTGGTTATGATTTGAAATTGTTATCATTTTTATGAACAAAACACTGAATTTACAAGGAATTAAGAAACTTTTAAAATTTTATATTTATTCAAAAATGATAAAAAAAAAAAAATGTCATGTATTAAGACAACTATAAACATTTATTACAACAAATTGCAAAAACAATTGTTCCAAAATTCATTCATATGAAAAAGTTTTTTTGGGGGAAAATGGACATGTAGTTTTTTTCTAAAGTAATCATGTTGGCTCATTGTATTTTGTTTGCACCCAAAAATGTAAAAAAATTTGGCTGCAAACAAGAGAAATGAAGAATGATATAGAAGGTACATGTCAACTTTCAAGAAAGTATTTCCAAATTTCATTTATGAAAGTCCATATAGTTCATAACCTTTTAATACAGTAAAGGAAGTAAAAGACCCTAAGTGCATTAGAGAGGCACAAAAAAAAAAAAAAAAAAAAAAAAAAAAAAAAAAAAAAAAAAAAAAAAAAAAAAAAACCACAAAATCTATAAAAAAAAAGATAAAATAATTAAAATTGACACGTTTCAAACCTCCTCAATAGACTCAAATGTGAGTTTAAGATGAAAACAACGAAAGAGTAGGAGGTCGGGACACACTCCCTGGCTTTCAACACTTCGGGGGTAGAGGGGTGTGCTGAAGCTCCTAAATGGGACTAGGAAGATTGACAAGCAATTCAATCACTCACACAGTTCTGCACAAACCAAACAACAAGTTGGTTAGTGCATAGTTTGAGCACTTTTGGTGTTAGAACGAACCACGAGCAAACTTGGATTCACAAAAATCACCACGGCCCAAACTTGAAGGAAGCCACCACCTTCCCCCTTATAGTATATTCTATTCCTCTCCATGAAGCCCACATCCAAATGGCATTTTGTCTCAGGACTCCCATTTGGGAGTCCCGAAATTCCCAAAGTTGAAATTCCCATGAATTTGGGGGCCCATAACTTTGTTTCTAAATCTCTGATTGAGATGAGGTATGAAGCAAAGTTGTAGTCCTTTTCAAAAACTTTTCAACAGTGTGTCACACGTCACCTACACGCAAAGAAATTGGGGTGATTCCCGACTTTTAGTGGTCGGGAATCAAATTGGCAATTTGACTCCCGGGCTTTCTCTTGGCCATAACTTGTGTTTCAAGTGTCCAAATGAGTCATGTGAGCCCATTTCAAACATTTACGTTCCAAGAGCTTTTCAATGATATAAGGAATGTCTCAATCCAATGCGATTGACCCCTGCAATCATTTTTTGAAAATTCGAAAGCCCATTAGGACTCCAACTCCCAAAATGGGAGTTCACTTGGGAGGCCTCACACTCTTTTGCACTCCCGGGAGCATGAAATGTGATTCTTGGGCTCACTCTTGGCCCACAACCTTGCAAGCCTTTGCCTTGGTTGTAAACCCAAGGTTAGGGTTGCAACAAGAATGAAAAATATGAGGGGCAAAAACAAAAAACTTTTGACAAAAAGACTGATTTGAAAGCTCATGACATTGGAACATAGATCAAGTGGTACAACATGGAAAATCTAAAGAGGATAAAAAGAATTCAAACAAAACCATTGAATGAGGTCATAGTTCATCAAGTGAGTGCAACAACTAAGGTTATAACGGGAGCATAGATGGAGGTGCAAAGAAACATGTCAACAACACATAATGATTAAGGAACAACCACAAATGGCTAGCATAATGAATTGAAGGCCATATTTTTTTCCATGTATTATAACAAGGATTTGAAGGACCAAATTCAAAATAGAAGAAAGGTAATGTTACTAGGTGTATGACAAAGATTTAACAAGACATGATTAGTATATCTACTAAGTTTTGATTTTCAAATTACTTTTGGAAGGAAAGGATTTAAGATTTAATTCTTGATTGAATTTGTTTTGGAGTTGGTTTTTTGAAAGATAGAGACTTAGAGAATTATTGGAGAATAAAATGAAGAACACAATATGTAGTTTAAAGTTTTGATTGGGCTATGAACCATAAATCTTTCATGTCTTCATTTTTTATTTTTACATTTTTATATTACAAATATTTGATTTTTCAATTTTGAGTAAAGAAAGCAGTAGCATTTGGTAAGGAGATAATGAGTACATTTTGAATATGTTGTGCTTTTAAATTGTATTAATTAAAATCTGATTACAAACTTTAACTATAAAAAATAGTCTAGAATTTGGGAGTAATGGAACAATAATAATAATGTGACAAATGTGTGAATATAGTTTGGAAAAATAACTTGAATGGTTTGGAACAACAGATTGTATGTGAATCAAGTGTAATTGTGTGCATAATATGTAGTTTTATTAATAAGCAGAAAGTAAATTAAAGTAGAATTTGCACCCACCAAACTCATAAGTGAACAACATATAGTGAATGTAATGACAATGAACAATATTGACCATGAATTAGTGTAATAAGCCACTTACAAACTTAAAATGGCCAAATGTAATTGAAATGCAGTCAAAACGAACAATAGTCACAATGTGTGGAAGTGAAAAAGGACAAGATTTCCTCTTGTGAATTACACCCAAAAAAATGAAAACGCAAAATAGAACCCATATAAAATTGAATCTCACTTAAGGTTCTATAGATTTACATTAAGAAATAATGAAACACTTATAAACATACAAAATAAAAATACACTAAAAATGAACCATCTTAGAAATTGGAACCATATAGAATTGGATCTTGTAACTTTAAGGTTCCAAATTTGCAAAAAATTCTAATATAACCATATACCAAATAAAATGACACCATAAGAGAACCACTTCAAAATTGAGTACAAAATTGGATTTCATAGCTTTAGGGTTCCACACACACACAATCATCTATTCTTTGAAATGAAGAACAAATAAAGTCACTTTGATGAAGTGCACATGCAATGCACAAGTTATTCAAATTAGATTTTCTAAATTCAAATCGAAACATAAATCCTAGAAAACACATTCAAAGAAATTGTTGTTAAAATGTAGGTGTGATGTTTTGGACATAAATTCAAATTGAAACACAAACCACAAAAACAAACATTCAAAGAAATTGTTGTTGAGATGCAAATGCAATACTTTAAATGCACAAATTCAAAAAAATTATTGCTAAAACAAACACAAATGCAAAGAGGAAATTGTTACCACAAAAAATAAATGTGCAAAGACGAAACATGAAATTCATTGCCACAAAACACAAACATGCCAAAAAAAATGCAAAATCATGGGAGAAACCCCAAACCCTAATAATATATTTTTAACACATTAAAACCTAGGGATGTCCTCAAAGGTTTCCTCTAGGGAAAACAAACAAGTAGAAGGTTTCTAATTTTATTTCGATTATACCATGATTATTATTCACAAATAAGGGTCTATATCAAATTTTTAATATTTAGATTTGGTTAGGTTACATTATTGATATTTGAATCTAGAAATATTAGTTTTAACACTTGAATTCGAATATTCACAGAACATTGGTACTAACACCCTTCATAAAACTAAAATTACTAAGGTTCAATTAGTTATGAGTTCAATATGAAGTTAAGGAGATGACTATTGCTAACAAATAATAATCATCATTCATGTAAGCTCTAATCTAATATATGGTAAAATAGATGAAATTGAATTCGGTTTTGAATTGAATTAGCTTTAAATTCTATACAAAAATGACCAAAACTAAAAGTTTTAGACATCTAAAAAACCAATCTCAAGAATGGATTGAAGGTTCCATGAAAAAAAACATTGGAATTGAGACCAAATGTTCCTTTTGAAATCAAGAACCCAACCTAGTTAAATCCTTCTAATTCACAAGACAAAAAAAATCCATATTCTAAACCCAAAGGTTAATATTCTGGCATTTTTCAATTTAAAAGGCACTTTTAAATGTCCTTCAAGAAAAGTACAATTAATTTTGTTTTTAGGTATGATCACATCATACATGTCAAGTCTATGTTTCATGCAAAAAAAATTTGTGTATTTTTTTTGTAAAAGGCAAGTTTCAATCACATCCTTTGAACATTCTAAAAGGTGGAAACCAAACATGTGTTTAATTTCCTTTTGAAATATTGCAAAACATAAAACTTGTTTTTTGGGAAGGGCAAGTTGTGTTTTTGCATTTGTCTAAAAGGTGTAATTTTCGACAAAGGGCATGAAAGTGATAGGATGTAAACTTTACCAAAATAAAGAGCCACATGATGTGGAATCAAGCATAGGCCCAAGTCCAATGAAGCCAATGGCTAAGGGCTTTATATTATGTAAAGACCAATGTTGTGCATGTAAATGTCAATAGTTAAATATACAGTGTGTGAATCCCATGAATTTATATATCATTTACATTTATACACCTAAACTTTTTACACTTACACTTATATTGTTGCCATGTATATACATATTTTTTACATTTGATTCATATAATGGGCCTATCATCAAAAACATTTAAAACATAGTTCAACACTTACATGAAATGTAAGTCCTAAATCATATACACACACAACATTAATCAAGACCTATAGGATATTGATTTCTAGTTTTTTCCCTTAAAATAAAATTTAAATAAATGCAATTGTTTTTTAAAACACCACAATAATGGATGTTATGGTTTTTCAAATGTTTGCTCTTCACAGTCAAAAAATTATAATGAGAATTGTGCCCTCCAACTACATTAAATAAATCTTAGAAGATTTTGATATCTTCAAAAAATTTCCCCTATAAATTTGTGGACCATATTCCAAGTTCATATGGAGTCATATATTTCATAGAAACAAAATTTATAAAGTCCCTTTTTCAATGTATAATAAACTAATATTCTAGAGTCCTTGCTTACACTATCAATTGAAATCCTTTTACAGGTTTTGTTTCATTTGCTCCACTTGTTTCCCTTGCAAATGAATTTGCTTCTTATGTTTAAGATTTTTTTGAATTTTTTTAAAAAATTACAAAAACATTCCCTAGATTCATTACAACAAAAGGTGTCCTTGTATGCCAAATGATTTCATTGGATTTTGAGTGAATTCATTGGTTGTAGTGAATGAAAATTAGTGAAGAAGCAGTGAATTCATCAATCCAATGAACAGGGACTAATGAACTACACTCACATTTTGTAATAGTGATTTTAATTTGGTAAATTTTTTGAACTAGGGTTTTTACTATTTAAACATGATATAAAAACATGTTTTCATTTAATGTTAATTGCTTCTTGGGTGGTTACTGGCCAATGACTCAACATTTGAAAATTGAAACAAATATCATTGTATGTTGGTGCTTAATCTTCCAACAAACCTTCTTGTAAATTTTATTTTACAAACATATATCCAACAAATTTTTTGAAGTCTTGAAAAACATGTTTATATTGAAAACCATTTAGGGCATGGAATAGATTAGTCTTGTTGTGTAAGTTTAAACATGTATATATGCATCATATACAACCATGTGTGTGTAATTAAATCATTTAAACTTACATGATCCAACTCATAACACTTACACTAGTCATAATGTATATATTTTCTTTTGCACTTGCACAATGTTGAGTAAATGTTTTGGGGTGTGTAAGTGTATATATTATATACACTTAATCATTATGCATACTTGCAATTCATATTAATCAAGTTTTGTGTGAGGTGTTAGCAAATTAGAATGACCAAAAAATTGCATAAGATGACAATTTGTTTTGCACCTTGATGGATTATATTTGTGTACCAAATCAAACTTTAATTTTGTGGAAAGTGATTTGAATATATTATTTTTATATATTATTTTGGGTGTAATTTTTTATTTATTTTAAAACTGATTTTTCTACACCAAATGGGCACTTTTTAATGTGCATGACTTTTATCATAACAATACATTAAAAATTTATAGATGGACTCACCGTGATCATAGTTTGTAATGATGAGTTCATTTGTAAATGAGCCACCATAAGCAATTCCAAGTATAGGGGTCTTCAAACCATTTCAAGATAGCATGAAAGTTTGGGGGACTTTGAAAAACAACAAAGTTAGAAAAAAAAGATGTCTTATTCATTATGACATGAATTTTGTGAATTTGTTTTTCACAAGCATTGTATCTTGGGTGTATTAGGGATCAAAATTAGTTACTTATTGAAAAATCTGAATTTCTAAATTTCAAACATAGACATCCAATAATGTCATAGTAGTGTCACAATCAAAATACACTTTAAGATTCTACTTTTTGGGAGCCCTGTGTTCCATTTTTGGTCCATTCTAGCTTACAAATACCTCAATGTGCACCCCAAAGGTCGATGATTTTTTAAATGACACACTTTGATTGGCCATTCACAAAAACTTTGCTCCTCCACCAACCCAAAATTAGAAGTTACACATTTTTACATTATTTGACATGAATGTGCAAAACCACGTCAAGTTTTTATTTTTGCACTTACACTTGAATGGTTTTACACAACACAACATGGATGTTTTACATCAATGTTTTTTTTTCAATTTTTTGATGTTGAAATTTTAGCAACTTTGCCACCAAAGTTAGAAAATTTAGTCAAAATTACACTAAAAAAAAACCAGAATTTCCAAAATTTCAGGTTTAAAAAAAAAGCGAATTTGCACTCCCAAAAAAAAAAAAACACTGCCTTACATAGTTTTAACATACATTTACATGTCTTGTATTATACACTTACATAAATGTAGGTGGGCCATAAAGAGTATTACATGTGCACAAAGTGTAAATCAATTCCATTCTATCATTTAACCTTAAATGAAGTGTAAGTCCTAAACAATCGAAGAATGAATGAACAAGTAATGATGATGAGGAGCAAGTAACCATTGTGCATAGCCTGACTAGTGGCTTTCAAAAATCAAAGAGATGCTTTTGACATGGAATTGTGGTTCTCAATGAAATCAAAGAACAGGTCAAGGGACCCACACTAAACTATCGGTTCTTTCAGGAAATCTGCAGATTCTTTGCAACTCTTCAAAAACGTGGAACCAGTGGTCATTTTATTTTGAAATTTTCTAAGAAAAGAGAGAATCTACAGTTCTTTGGTTTTTGAAATATTCCAAAAGCCCAAAACTGGAGGTTATAATAATTCAGATCAAGACTACAATTACATTTTCTAAGGGAAATAGTGTTTGATGCAAAATTAGTGTGGACCACACTATGATATTATAAGCAATTATTACTTGTAAATTGTACATAGGGGAGAGTTTGAAACTTCATACAAATATGTATCCATCTTCAATCCCTTGATTATCCGATTTCTTATACCGTTTAATATATCCTCCCTTTCTCCCTTTTGGAGGGGTGTCTTGTTGTGAAAAGTCTGTGGGAGGAAAAAATCCACAATTTCAAAATGAAGAGATATCTTAAAATGGGAATCTTCCATTTCCACATTTGAAACACCCCAACTATAATTGAAATAAAAATATATTTTTAATATTTTTACTCATGATAGTACAACAAGTAATATACACACCAATTCGTTCCATCTTTGGTAATGATAAAAAGTTGAATCTTTTCTTGCTTGGAATCTCTCTTTTTAAATAGCTACAATTTTTGCATATTTCTTCTATTTCTTACTCTCCCGTGATAGATTCACATTTACCCTTTATGTAATTTGATGCAGACAAAACATCCACTTGTTATTTTAAAGAGCAAGAACCCTGGCATTGCCCCTTCTGTTGCCATACCCTGAGTGAAAACTTGTTAAACTAGACTATGTTCGACGATTGGTCATCAACTTTGGTCATCCACAAAAAAATTCAGGCTCTTTGAATTGCAATTTTGAAGTGGTTGTCAAGCAAGCCTCAAGAACCTCCATTTTTTGAAATGAAATAAAATTCACTCAAGTTGATTGGATTACTTTGACACATTTTGATGCAGGTAATGAATGAGGAGCATTGAAGATTTGGGGTGGGGTTTTCACAGAAGGTTGAACTTGATGATTATCTATGTAGAATTTCATACCTATATGATTCATTGTTTTAATTTGTTGGAAAACTTGAGAACCTATGCAATCTTGAACCTTGAGGGACTGTGTAATGCACATGGAATAGGACTTAGTGGGCTTGCAGCTGGAGGTGTAGAATATGTGTGGGAAAACGCCTCCTTGTGGAAAACAATAAATCTTATTAACAGGTTCAAACTTGGGTCTAAAAACAACCCCTAGATTGGGGCCTTTATCCACGTTTACACATCCAGCATATAATGTCAATTATTTTTGCACCCTCAACAATAAACATGAAAAATTGAACAAAATACTATTTGAATGCGCAAGTAGCCAATTATTGCCATGTTGATGATCAATGTCAAGCAGTTATTTTCCTGTATTGGCTCTTTTGGAGATCACTTTACAATCCTTGTGTCTTTACAGTTCAAACTCAGTTTCACACTACTTATAGATTGTACTTCATTCCAAATAGTAATATTTGCAGGCCATATATTGTTGAGAGCGAAGATTCTCTAAGCTTCTCACAGACTCTTCTCTCTCTCCCCCCTCAACAAATTTGGGTCTCAGGGAGATCTGAACTTTCCAAAACTAGATGGTGTATAGCAAAAGCCCTAGACATTTCTCATACAGAATTTGCTAGAGGGGCATGGCTTATGCCAGCTTCCATTTCAACCTCTATCAGAATTTAACACATCCAAGGACTAGTGTGAATTCCTCCTACATCCCAATCCATAAACCTACAGAAATGGACTGAAAATAGTATTGATCATTAAGATCATATCACAGAGGTCAATCATTATAATTGCCCAATTGAGAAGAATCATTTCCTTCTGTCAGCAATAGTGTAGGGCCATCCTAACATGGGCTCATTTACAAGCATTACTGTAGGGGTGTGCTAACACGAGCATATCTAGGAGTCCATGACAATTTTACACATCAAACTGTAAAGTTTCATGGAACATGTATTGAAAAGGCTAGTTTACTGCTGAAGCTACCCATGTTAATACCTCAGGCCTTTACTGTGCTCAGGTCACTATAGACCATTGTGAGAGGTCCTCTTTACCATAAACAGATGTTAAACACCGACTGTTAAGCATCCACTGTGCTGATGCGGTGTTCTCATTTATTTAACCCATCTCTTTCGTGCATCATAGCTAGTGCACCTCTGTCTCTAGCCAATTTGTGGCAGATGGCACCTGTTTCATTTTAAGTCTTCTTTATTATCGATGATTGTCATTTGGTAGTCATGAGTCCTCTTTGCATAGGGTCTTTATCTGATTTTGGTTGGTTGTATGCTTCTTCTTTTTTCTTTGAGTTGTGTCTACTTGTGTTTTCATTACCCTTGATTTTTATTTACAGGGTATTTCTTCTATTTAATGTGGCCACATAATTCAAACCCTGCCACAGAATCATGTAGGTGCCACCCAGGACGAAGCACCGACACCAGGAAAGGTACTTAGCTATAGATAGAAATCTAGATTTCTATCTATAAGCTGCATTCTCAATATGCAGCGACCATGCCATTCTGGGAAAGTTGGAATTTGGGAGTGAAATGGCTTCTGTTTCTCTTACCATGCACTATTACTAGAGTGATATTAGGGATATCGGTAAAGTCAGGAAAAGACAGCACCAGTACCCTGAGTTTTGTCATACACAGGGTGGGATTAAAAAAAGATCTCCAAAAAAGTACATTAGCATTCAAGGGGGGGAGGAAACTCTGGAAACCATCAAAATTGTTCCTGAGTTTTCACCCTGTCTTTCTTTTTTCCTGAGCTCCTCCATTGACATAGATTTTCACTGCTCCTACTTGTACAGCTACTATAGTTCCTCTCGAAACTTGTGCATTAAAAGCTTAGATTCAGCATTTCATACTGAGGTTTGATAAAATTTCCATACTTTTACTTTTACCACTAAAAGAGGGGTTAGAGGGTGAAAGGAGGACCAAAGACAGGGTGAATTTGCGGATATCTCTATTGTTATAGGGATCCAAAGAGGTCATGGATTGAAATACAGACCTTTCAAGATAGAAGAACCCAAAATCATCACATTAACCATATTAAGTAAATTGCACTCTTCATTTTTTCTACACTCGAAACAACCTCCCACAAGATTTGTAGTGTATTTGGAGGAACACTTACCAAGCCTAAGAAACCACAAGGCATTTCAGAATCAAAATGCTCATACCTGTAGGCATTCCATTTTTCAAAATGCCTCATGTCAATTTTCCCCTGTGTTACTTGGCACGATATTCTCACAGAATTTTTAAGTAAAAATAAAAATCATCAATTTTTACACCAGGTAGCACCTTCAGTCGTGGGGCATTACTGGAATCAGGCTCACTTGACTTTGCCTCATGTTGGCCTCTGTCTGGTATAATGCCTGTGGCTCAGGCATTACCTGACACATTTTTCCCTTAAAAATATAAGGTATAAGCTGCTTTCTGGAGTTCCATCCACACTGAAATGGCTT
>Ga0209611_10010577_pt1 | contig 13544 bp, 6 predicted proteins | sample S1TSphgellanicum_3_FD_187693 | JGI IMG/M metagenome (GOLD analysis project Ga0209611, IMG submission 187693) | Host-associated microbial communities from peat moss isolated from Minnesota, USA - S1T2_Fc - Sphagnum magellanicum MG (SPAdes) (version 2) | ecosystem: Host-associated > Plants > Peat... | reverse complement strand
GGAGAAGTGGCAATCTTAGTGATAATAATAGAGAAAGTGTGAAGGCAAATGTACTGAACTTGCACTAGCCCTAACTTTCATTCGTTCTACCTGAAGGAGGGAAAGAAAAGGAGTTAAACCCATTTCAAAGTTTTGTGCACAAAAAACAAAATTACATGTGTCTTGATGGAAAGTCTTGCATGTTGAATCATGAAATCAATGAAAGGCAAGAAGACCACGCAAACTCCATCTCCTTGTTCACACCTTTCGAGCTCTCAACTTTCATTTGGTTTTTTCACACTGGATTTGTTGGCTTTGCATAGTTCATTTGGTCCCACATTTTAATGAATATTCACCATTTGTTAGTATGAATTACAAGGTCATTTTTGGGTTAAAATAGGATTTTTGGGTTGTTTAACCAAAAAAAAAATTTTAGGATTTTTTTGGATTTTTTTCGTGTTGTAGGGGCTTTTTTTTTCCTAGTTTTTGTTGGGAATCTTTTGTGAAATTATTTATATAAAAAAACTAGCCCTAATGCTGGCTACATTTTTTCGCATTTGTTCATCCCTTGAAAAGGTGCGTACATAATTTAGCATCGATTTTGTTCAACAAGTTTTACTTGCTGAATATTTGGGCAAGGTAGATGGGCGGTAACTTTTCATCAACCCTATGGATTGAAGGGTGATCCTCAAGCTCTTCATGTAAAGAACCTAACCTTCATACCATGTTCTTGCACCTACCCATCTTCCAACTCCTTGTAGGTAGCTACTCCAACCCATGATGATAATTCATAACATTTTCTCTTACTATCTCAAGAAGGCTAGGTATACTTAGCAATAAATAATGTACATATAATAAATTTACCTACCCAGCCGTGAATAGTCAATCCCAGATCAGACGATGGGTAGGCTAAGAAGGTTGGGTTTTGTGAAATGATCCTCCGGAAAAGTCTAGATCTTACCCTTAAGGTCAATAGGGAGGAGGAAGGGGGGGACTCAAGGTGGGTGTGTAGTGTGTAGTTCAAACCAGGCTTGGGCGAGTATCAAGCTTCAACTCCTGAACATACCAATTGGTATTGAATTATTGTTTAGATTTCATACCAGCTTTGCTACTGTAGTTAAGTACCTTGGTAACCTTGACACATGTTTGTCAAATACCATCAAATTAACTCCAAAAGTGTCATTTCAACAAATAGAAATTTCCTGAAAGTTAAATTCACTTTCCTTCACACAAGAAGAAAAAAAATTTTGAAAAAAAAAATCATTTTTGAAATTTTCAACAGTTTTTAAAAGAATATAAGACTAGTGTCGAAGCTGCCAAGGTACTTACGATGGTAGTCCAGGTATGGTAACAACACACAGGTATTGTCTCAGGTCGAATAAGATTCGCCAATTTGATGAAACTTTGCACCCAAACAAAATAAAATTCACCGAACATAGATAAGCTTAGGTCCCATGATCAAAGGATTGGTGCAATTTTGTTTGTGAAGAAACTCATGAATTCATTTTGCTTTTGCTTTTGGACACCACTTATATACAAAATTCAGCTTTGGAATTCTATGGTGGTAGTAACTACTTACTTACATACATACATACATACAACCCGATAGATCTCAACGTCTGTCAAAACCAACCAAGGAAACCATAAGCAAGTATTAAGTTGCTTGCTCGTGAGTGAGTTATGTCTCTTGGTACTAAAGCCAGGGGCTTTGACTCTAGCTCTCAACCCGTACACAATTAATTAATAATGTTGAGATGAAAAGAAAATTTGTGATGCTTTTGGAGCAAAACAGATGCCACCAAAGTACAAAAATTAAGGAACAGTGCTTGTTTTGCTTTTGCTTTGCATTTTGCTTTGGTGGGAGTTGCTGTATATTACAGCAATTTGCTTGTTTGCATGCTTGCTACAATCAAAGCAAAGCAGACATGGGCCACCACCCACCACAAAACACACAACACTTTTGCTTTAAACTAATTGTTTGCTGGAAAGGTGTATGTGTGTGTGTGTGTGTGTGTTTTCCAGGTTTTCATTCGTGTTTTGGTGGATATCACTGAATGCATGCAGGTGAGAACTGCTCACTCAGGTTTACAGGTGGCTGGTTCCTTTGTCAAAGCCCCTAATGGTTATCACTTCTTGTGAAAACCATCAACTAAAACAAAGAAGAAGAAGAACCACCCATCATTTGTTTACTCTCACACACACATGCTAACGTATGTGCGTGTCAAGTATCAGAATCCAGATGACATCCCCGCCCAGGTTTTCAAACTGGTTCTTTGTCAGAAACATCAACGGTTATCACCTCCTCCTCCTCCTCTTGTGAGAACTGCCATCTGAAAGAAAGAAACCACCATCATCAGTTTTCTCTCTCCCACACACAAAATTATATGTCCCTTCATCATCTTCTTCTTCTTCTTCTTCTTCTTCTTGTTTTGTCAGGTTCTGTGAAACTTGACAATTCCAAAAAAAGCTCAAAATTTTTCAAAACACCCAATTTCAACAAAATCATCCTCGAGTAGTAGGCACTGTAAACAGCTTTTTGTGAGTTTCAAAATCTTCTCTACTCTCTCAACTTCATTACTGCAAAATTCAAGCAAAAGTCAGGGGGCGGGGTGTTAAATAACTGGGGAGAGAGACTGGCACAGATTTTGTGTTTGTGATTTGGTCTGCAAATGCAGAGAACCCCACTAATTGCTCAGACTAGATTTGGGTCAGGATTAGTAAATATGAATTGAATCAGATTTTCATCAGAAATCATTCATCCCGTAGCCTAGTCGTATACCATTGATCCCAAGCCAGAGTGAACCAAGCACTACCCATGAATGCACCATGCAGGATGGATGGATGGATGGAAAGATAGATGGATGGATGGTGTGTAGACAGTAAGCAATTTTTCATTGTTTTCTTGCCTCAGCGCTAACCAGAGTGGTTAACTATGTTTCAAACCGTCCACATGCATCCACCTACCTACTTACCTACCTGGTAGTCACCAAGTCGCTTGCCTACCTACCTACCTACCTACCTACCTACCTACCTACCTACGAAAAATAGTAACCACTTTCATTGCCTACCTACTTTCCTTTTATAGTTAGGCCCACTTACATAGGTAGTGTGAACTGAAAGTTAAAAGACTTTTACATGATAGGTTACAAAGGTGGAAACCTCAGTTCTAGTTCATCCACAACTGAGACCTTCTTGAACAAGGATGAAGTAATCTACTTTTCATCCATGAAGAGCCCTTCTGTCTATGAAGAGGGCCAGTTATGAGAAAGAGTGCTTGATTTATAGGTCTGCTCAATTTGCTTTCCCCCCCTTGATTATGTTGTGTAACCGGGCTTGAGGCCCCCTACCTAGTAACAATCCACAAGCCCTTATCACTATACTAAACCTCTACATGCACCTACTTACTTGGTAGACCTATTTTCCTACCCACCACACTACTATGATGATAACCTATTTTGGAGACTAGGTTAGCAAGCAGAAACTTGTTGTGAACTCCGTTGCAGTTCATCTAGGATTCATCCACAACCTGCAGTCATAAATGGGCTCCCCATGGATGATATGCAGATGAGAAATCATCATCCAAGTTTTTAACCCCGTTTGTATACAGACAAAGGGTTATAGTATTAGGGTACTATCATCCAGAGGATGTTTTCTTGGTTATATTCTTGAGTGAAGTAACAGTTCAATGTATAATAGCTATTTTGCACATTAGGTACTTGTGCACTTTGTTTAGCCTTGCCTACCAAGGCAAGGATATTGTGTTTAGATTCATTTTTAGAGTATAGTAGCTTAAGAGATTTTGGCCCCTTGGTAATAATAATAGGTCTATTTTTACGTGAGGATTGTTGAAAGATGATATTTTGGCTTGTGTTGAGACTTGAGATTAGATATAGAGTTATAATGTCTTGAAGAATTTTGGTTTCTTTTAGAGGAGATTTTGGAAGACTATAGTTTCGCATGGTGAAATGTTTGAGTTTCCATAGTTTTTCTTTTGCCTTGAGATACGTTTTAATGTAAATGGCAAGGCCACAGTGTGACAGAGACCCCTCGTTGTCTTAGGCCCACTTTAGACGAGGGTCCAAGGTCCAATTCCCTAGGAACCAATTTGGACTGATTTGAAGCAAATTGAATCCTTGAGTTGGACTGTACCTTGGTCACTAGCCTGATTCTTGGTTCTCCAAATCAGGAGCTCTCCTTTTAGCACTATTTTTTATGGTCAAAACCAATTGATTTTTCCTCCAAAACAGGGGCCATGCAGGTTTAGCCTCAATTTGCCACTTTTTGGTCTTGGACCCTCGTCTAAAGGCCTTGGGACCAATTTAAAGCTTTCGATCAATAAGATTGCTTGAATTCTTTGGTCCCTGGACCCTCGTCTAAAGTCAGTCACCCTTAAGATCAGGATTTGCGCTACTAGCCTAATTAGTAGCCCTAGTTATGTTCAACTCTCGTGTCCAAAGTGTTTAAAAAAGTATTTCAAGTGCAGAAATCTGGCTGTGCATGATACCTAGTACCCGTTTGCATGAACAAGTTAACTAACTACCAGTGATCTTTGTTAACCCAGGTATCCAAGGCTACCTACCTGCATGAACCACTACTTCTTATCTCTCGAGTGTGCGAGAGGACCTCCCTCCAGACATTTCCTCCTGAGGTCTGCTTCCATGGATTCAATTGACTACCACAGTTCTACAAATGGGTCGAGTCCAGCATTGTTGAACGGGTACCCAAGTTGGACCAACCAGGTATCCAAGAACCAACTACTAGAGTATTGAACTAGTGAGTTCTGGAGAGAAGGAGAGACCCATGGATTCCCCGCTCACTCCATACTCTCCCCACCCAGACCAATTAAAAATTCAGTTATCAAGGTCCTTGATGGTGAATGGATGAAAACATGTAATTTGAAATAATATGGACCAAAATGAGGAGTCCCCCCATCCCCATTTCAAAAATAGGCAAAAGTGAAAGAAAGGGCCCATTTTGACATTAGTTTGTGACACCTTGAACGGGATGAATTTATAGTGATTTTCAATGTTAGAATTTTTTTTTAAAAATAATTTATCAAGGTTTGATGAGACTTCTAAAGTTAAGCTCACTTCAACCATAATAGAATTGGGACAGGTGACTTTATAGGAGGTTTAATATACTTGGGCCAACAACATAAGTGCCCACTAGTCTATGAATTATTAATGTAGGTGTTTGTTTCTTTGGATGTGACCATGTGATAATCCTCCCAAGCCATGTGGCCCCTCAAATCACTTTAGGTATTGCTGGCAAGCCTTTGTTTGATGAGGTGATGTGCAAGTTTGATTGTTTCACAATTTTTGGATCAACTCAGCAAAATTATTGAATTTTGACTCACTTTCATCTCTCGACTCTTTTTTTTAACAAATTTAATGTTTTTTCCACCATGGGTTCCATAAGAACTCTGAGGTTAAGCCCACTTCGAACTGGATAGTATTAGGACTCTAAGAGCATCTCCAGCAGAGCTCAGTATCTGCTCATGTACAGTAAAATTGGATGAAGAAAACTCAAAATGTGCCGGTTTGGCTCAGCATAACTGCAGACTCTGCAGTGGCGGGTAAAAGGGCGAGCAACATTGTGCACCTGCATAAAAGAGTGTAATAAATAAATATGATCTGACTGCTGTTCAATGTTTCTGATTGGCGTAGCATACTGATTGGTCCAAGTGGTTTGCTATTAGGAGGAGTCCCCCACCTACCTATTTGCTCTCCCAATTTCAGTTTTCTGGGTGGGATTGAAAAAAAGTAAATAACTAAACTTGGATGTGAAAAATATTTTTGGAGGATCATATACTGAGCACCGCTCGAGATGGTCTAACCAGCCTGATCTCCCTAGACAGAATAATAATCTGACTCATACCCATGTGCCTTATAGTAGATTATTAGAAGTTTCATGGAGACTAAGTAATGTGGGGGGCACTTGCTAAATTGAACTCATAAGCATAATGGTCATTTGGACAAGGCCATATTATGAGTTGTAAGGTTAGCAAGATTTGATGCTAAAAAAAGTCAGTGATAAGTTACATAGTTCTTCAAGTGACAATCAAGTTTTTAAGGTGCCAATAAGACTGGCAGATTTAGCATCTACACTTCATCATCTATGATGACAAGAAATCTTATTAGGAGAACTCAATCCAATCTCTCCATTAATCAAATCAAAGGCCCACCAATTGTGTGTGAATGGGTGAACAAGTAAGTGTATGTAAGGTATACGAGGTAATGACCAACCCATGTGGGCCGGTTATTGATAATATTGATAACCTAATTGACACTCAAATCTGTTTTTAAAGAACCTACGCAGCAAATAACCCACTGGATATATTATCACTATTTTGAGTAATAATCATTGATTATGCATAAGGGTAGGTTATCGAATAATTGGTTGACAATCACTGGTGCCAATTATTAACTGGTTGTAGGGTTTATTATTATTATTATTATTGTTATTATCTTTTTTTTTGTTTTCTAACATCAAAATGTTTTGTGTTTTAGGATTTATAACCTACTTGGATGGATGATAACCAGGTCATCCAAGTAGGTTATTAGATTTTGAGATTTCCATAGCAGGTAGTTAGGTCATTATACGGTTATCAAAAAATCCAATAATTGGCTGGAAGGTTATTATTAATAGTTGGCTTGATAACCGGGGTCAACAATCGGGTCAAAACCCAATAACCGACCAACACTGGGTTCAAAAACCTCAAAGACCCGCCACCCATTTTCATGAAAGAACCGCTTTCGCTAGGCGGTTCTCTGACTGTTGGGTTCCCGAGTGCTGGGTGGGTATTAGGAACAACACCAAGCTCCCCTCCCGGGTATCAGGCCGGGTTTTACAATTCATGATCATGGTTTTTAAAAAAATCAAAAGGTCAAATAAACTGCCTAGAAAACTGGCAGTTATAAATACATGTGTGTGTGTGTGTGTGTGAATATAGTTTACAAGCATTGTTACCAAAGAAGCTTGGTTTTTTCTTCCTTCTCCATAGCTACTTATGACTCATTTTCATGACCTTTGTGGCATTGGGTGCACCCCACCCCTCTCCCTCCCTCCCTCCCACCCACCAACCCACAAAAATGGAAATTATTGTATTTGTCAACCAAGTTGTGTGGTCTTGAGACTTTGACAAACAACAAGCATGTCATATGCAATGAGCCAAAACTTACTTAGGCCTTTGTCAAAGAGCAGCAATAAGTGAAACCCAAATCCCATTATGAATGTGTCTTGTGTGTCAATGATTCCCACTTCGTTTTTTGCACAATCTTTTCAAGGATTCAAATCAACTCCAAACTTTGTAAAGAGAGCTGCATGATGACTCTTACTTATGCTCCTCTCATGATTGTTGTTGTCAATGTCAATGGCAATGGCACAGCCCAGCCCAGCATCTATCTTGTGGTCATTCTAGAGTAGGAAAATCCTCATTGTCAATCATTTTGACTGATAATTCCATTAATTGCACTTCATGGCCAATTTGCATCCAGCTCATGGAGACAAGAGAGAGTGTGATTTTAAAATGAGAGTGGCAAATGGGGGACTTGGGAAAGCCAACCATTTCTTTGATTTCCAAGGAGAAAAGGGACTTTGGGAAATTCATTTACGATTAAATTGTACATTTTTATTAAATATGCAATTACAAAAACTACTAAAAATTAAATTATCTCCCACACCTTTTGTCTCAAAATTAAGAAATTGTTTCCATAAAATCCTACTCGTCGAAAGGACTTGATCCAACAAGTATCATACTATTTAAACTTTTCAAGCTTATGTGATCCAGGTTTTGAAAAAGTTTGCTGACATGGCATTCATTCACTAGCTTTGAGTAGGGCAACTTGCCACATAACCTACTAGGGCAAGCACTAAACAGGCACTAGGTTTGACGCACCAACATTACAATGCACACCAAGAAAAAAAAAATCAAATTTTTTATATTGTACCCGCACAATGATTAATGTTGTAAGTATTCTTCTTACACAATAGTTTCAAAGAAAAAAATTTGTGATGTACTAATTAGAATCCTCCTTTAGTTGAAGATCCAAGGTTTGACCCTTTTGCTAATTGTTTTCTTTGACAAACAAAATGGATGAAAAAATCCATAGAACATATAAGTAATTTTCAAAGTTAGTTGCCCTTATGAAATTACTTCCTTAGGCAAAAGAAGACAAAGTGCCAGTCCCAAGTGAATTCCTTGATGAAAAATACAACTTCCTCACGAATAATGAATTTTCTTTGGGGAAAGAGCCAAGTTCCCAAGGGAGAAGTGTTCCTTCTCCTCAGGGCACATGATTGTTCCTCATGACAAAAAAAGGTTTAAGTTGCTCAATTTTCCCAAGGAACAATGAATTTCCCTAGGGAAAGGCCAAAGGGAACATATGTTCCAAAACTTCTAGCAATCACAATCATCTAATATTTATTTTTATATAGGCTTGCGACTTATCATTGGAAAGGTCTTGAGGAAAACTACAATTTTATAGTTGAAAAAACCATTCAATCAAAACTCAAATACAAAAATTATGATTATACAAAGTTTCAAACACATATGCCCCTTGAGGGAGCATGGTTGCTCCTCGAAGGAACATGATTTAGTTTGCTTTTCAAGGGAACATGGTTACTCTCCAAGGGAATTGCCCCCCCTAAACCAATGATATTATTACTTGTTATTATTGTTGGTCATTCATTAGTAGAAAAACTCATATTGTGACTTCTCCAAGCTAATTAAATGTGTCATTTGTGACTATTTTGGTGGCAACTTAAATAAATAACTATTAGTTTGTTTCAAACAACATAAACTATTGGTCAAACCTTAGGCAACAATAGGATGGTATTGTTTGATCAATAAGACTTGAGAAGAAAAATCATTATTTATGTCAAAAATGAAAGGTCAAATTCAAACACCATGAAAATTATTTTGAAATTTATTATAAAATGTGAAATTTTAGGTCTAGATGAAATATTTCTAGGTATTTGTTTTGACCATGTTTTTTCTAAAACATGTTAGTATACAATTAATAAGAAAATTTGTAAAAATCTTAAATTTGTTTTAATCAAGTCTACATAATTAGATTTGTAGAAATGTATAACTTGGCTTAATTTTTGTGGGAAAGGCATATGACAATGAGACAAGGTTTGTTTAGGTTTGAAACTTTGCTTGAGAGTTTGTGAAAATAAGGTAGATTTTTAATCTTTATTATTTGAATTTTTTTAATTTAATTTTAAAAAAATTGCATTAATTGAAAATTTTAACATTGCATATATAATTTGTATGTTTGTAAACAAAATCATAATGTTCTAATAGGTTTTGTAATTCAAGGATGTTATTATCCTTTACTATAATAGATAGAATATTGTTATACTCAATGGTAGAATGCTACATTTTCTTATTTGGCACATTTTAAAAATAATTGTGGGATTTGTTTTTCTTGCTATGAGTGTTTGTGTTTTGAACCATTTAATGGTCACTAGTTTTTTTTAATGCATTGTAATCTATTATAACTATGTGTTTAAAATTTAAAAAAAACATTATAAACCCATTAGCCTTAACCAACTTGATTGATGATAATTCTAGGGTTGTTTTTGAATTGGTTTTGCTTGCTTCTAACATCAAAATGGAAGCTTGTGGTGTTTTGGAAGCTTTTTTTTTGGTTTAAATAAAATACCAAAAAAATGTTGATAACATGTTTTTGATGTTAAACCTTGGTTTAAAAGTTTTCAACTAGTTTTTTTTTAATTAATTGTGAAGGTGTGATTATTATTGATGGATTTGATAGGAAATTGATACATCTTACATTTTCAAAATGTTATCATCATTTACATTTAGTGATAGAATTTGAAATTGGATGTGAAATACAACTAATTGATGAATATTATTATTCAAATATTTTATAACATTTTACCAACACAAACAAAGTTAACAAAACAACTTGTCATTAAAGAGTTGATGTTTGGATGTTATTAAGTGGATCCAAAAAAATCAAATGTCATTTTCAACTGTCGATGAAACATAACACACCCCAAACTTTTTGTAAGACTCAAATGTGAGCCCAAAGATGAAAATAGTGGAATAAGGAATGGGGATACGTTCCTTAGCTCGTAGCATTTCATGGGTAGAAAGGCGTGCTGGAATTCTGGGATGGGGACTGAGATGAGTGACAAACAAATCAATTATTCACTTGGGCTTGCACAAACCAAATAACAAGTTGGTTAATGCATAGTTGGAACATTTTTGATGCATGGATGAATCACATGCACACATAGACTCACAAGACTCATCACGTTCCGAACTTGAGGAAAGTTATCACCTTCTTCTTTATAATATTATTTGTGATTAGTCACAAGGGCTACATCCAAATGTCATTTTGTCCCAAGACTCCCAAGTTGAAAGTCTTGAAATTCCCAAAATTGGGACTTTCGACATTTTGGAAGCCTGTAACTTCTTGTGTAAACCTTCGATTGATGTGATGTTTAAAACAAAGTTGTAACCCTCGTTGAAAGCTTTCCAACAATATGTGGCACATCACTTGCACGCACATATTTCAAAGCGATTTCTAACTTGTCAAATTTGAAACATTGTAAGATCAAAAAATGCGATTCAAAAGATTTTTATTTTAACGACCATTTTAATTAACCTAAGGAAATATTGTTTACAATTAAACAATCTAGAGATGTTGATTTTTGTGAACAAAAATTGACCAAATGATCATGGGGTTGATTGTAAATCACCACACAATTTCGTGGAATTAATTGAGAAGGATATAAACTTAGAAAGAAATTTAAAAAATTGAAAACTTGTTTGAATAGGATGAAATTATGAACATATAATATATTGGAAGAAATTTTTTTTACATTTATTTCAATCTTTGTTATTTTTACCTTTTCTTGGGGTAATTGTTGTATTTTTAAAATAAAATATATTTAGAAAGAATAATTAAACTTTTGATAACTGGTTTGTGAAAATTACTTTTGGAAATTGGTTAGTATGAAATTTGTGAAAACTAACATTTTGAATTTGCCACTTTGGAGGTCCCTTATAGATTTATAAGATGCTCCATAGGCTAGAATATATTTTGTGCAAAATTTCACAAAAATTTGAAATTATTTTTGAAGCTACAACCTTTACAAACGCTTGTTTATAGGGGAAAAAAAAAAAATTAAAAAAATTATAAAAAACAAAAAGGCTTTTGAACTGGGTTCACTAAATTTAGAACACTTGATTTTATGGGTTGTAAAAAAATAGCATGATTACACATTTTTTTTAATGCCCTACTTGCCCTATAACCAAATTTGGCTAATCCTCACGTGGATGGTTGCTAATGTGATTACACCATAAAAATATGAAAAAAAAAAGAAAAAACTATTAAGTTGGTTTAGGGTTTATAAGGTGAAGCTGGTTTAGGGGTTTTTAGGGTTAAGTTGGTTTAGGGTTTTTAGGGTGAAGGTGGTTTAAAGGTTTTTAGGGTTAAGTTGGTTTAGGATTATGCTTTGCAAGGTATTTTCAAAATGCAAAAAGCAAAATTAAATCAAGTTTTTATTTTTACTCAATAAATGTTGTTTTTTTTAAAAACATAAATTCCTGTTTCCTTGTACATAATGAACCAACATAATTTACAAATGGGGGGGGGGGGAGAGAAGAGGGGAATTACAAAAAAAATTATACATGGCAAAATATACCCTACAAAAGAAGCTCATAAATTTGGAAGGATTCTACACACATGCAGATTATGTATTTTGGTAATGGCCACTAGGAGGACTGAGGGGGAGGTGCAGGTGGTCATGATTGGGCTGGGAAGATTCGCCATTATCTGACATAATCAGCACTTATGGAGAGATTCTGCCACTTCAGTAGGAACATTTTAAACCTACCCTCATAATGTTCTCAGCATTGCATTTGAAAGAGGAGCTTAACCCTAAGAAAGATTAGGGTGAAAGCTGGAATCTCTCCTGGGTGACAATTCCATATTCTAGAACATTACACCTTCACATATTTTGTGTGTAAATAAAAATCCATAAAGAGTCTTTTACCCTAATTAATAAATTCTATTATCCTTTATCCTCATTTAAAAAAACAAAGACAAAGAAAAAATAGATAAAATAAATATAAAATTGCTTTTTTAAGGTACAGAGTTTTTTTTTTTAAGGTGCAAAATTTTCCCAACTTTTGAAAAATAAAAGTAAAAAAGGGAATATTTTATCATTATATTTGTGTTTTTTTTGGTGAAAACAATTGCCAAATTTTTGGCCATATTTGGACTCTAATTTTAATTTCGTAGTATTTAAGAAACTTGATTAAGGGACTTTATTTTTTCCCCAATTTTGCGATTTCAAGAATTTGGCGATTGTTTTCCCTAAAAAATAAAATTAGTCTAATTTACACTAAAAAAGAAATCCACAAATTTCCCAGTTCTTTTTTTTTTTTTTTTTTAAAAAAATGATCAAATTTTTTTTTTTAAAAAATTATTTTAAAAAAAAATTAATTTTTTATTTTTTTTTTTTTTTTTTTTTTTGCAAAAAATGATAAAATTTGTCTGATAAAGCACTGATGTGATGCAAAAATTGCTTTGTAATTTTCTTTCTTTCTTTCTTTTGTGAATTGATCACGCTATTAAAATAACTCCATTTCTTTTCAGTTTTGAAAAATAAAATAAAATAAAGTACTTTCTTTTTTCCTCTTTTTCAAAAAACAAATATTAAAAAACACACATTGCGATTACAACAAAAGCAAAACATTTTTCCTTTTTAAAAACAAATGCATATAAATAATTTCATTCATTCTTATTTTTTTGTCCAAAAAAAAAATAAAATCTTTCTTTTCTCCTTTTTCCCAAAAATCGCTTATAAATAATTTCTTTGTTTTTTTCCCCCACCCTTTTTCCAAAAAAACACATATAATTATTCCTTCTTTCTTTCATTCTTTTTTTAAAAAACACACATACCTACATATTTTGATTGCAAAAAAATGAAAAAAAAATGTTAACGAAGAAAAAGAAAAAGAGCTGCAAGGAAAAAATAATTATTCTGAACACTTGTGTTAATTTTGATTTTCCAATGGGATTTTATCATTTCTTGGGTATCTATTTTTCTTTCTTTCTTGTATACTTAGCTTCTTCTTTGTTCCTTTGTTTTGTTTATTTGTTTGTTTTTGTTGCACATGTGTTTTGGGTGAGTTTTGCTCTTTTGTTGTTGTTTCCTACCTTTGTTGCTGCTTACCCATTTACTTTGTCTTGCTTTGTGCTTTGTGCTTTGCTTTTCTCTCCATCTCCAAAATCAATTCCTCTCCATAACCTTGGTACCCATTCTCATCATTCCCTTCTCTCTCTCTCTCTCTCTACTTTTGTTTCTTTTTTTCTTCTTTTTCTTCAGAAGTTTGTTTCTTATTTGAGTTTTGGTGGAAAGATTCTTGCAAAGTTTTGTTTTGCAAATTTTTGATAGGAACCCAAAACCAAAAGGAGAAAAAAAAACAAAACAAAACAAAGAAGTTCAAGAGAAAGAGTATGTTTGCTGCTTCTTGTTGACGCTTTTTTTTTTTTTTTGGGTGGAGGTTTTTTTTAGAAAGAAAA
>Ga0209611_10010576_pt1 | contig 13545 bp, 9 predicted proteins | sample S1TSphgellanicum_3_FD_187693 | JGI IMG/M metagenome (GOLD analysis project Ga0209611, IMG submission 187693) | Host-associated microbial communities from peat moss isolated from Minnesota, USA - S1T2_Fc - Sphagnum magellanicum MG (SPAdes) (version 2) | ecosystem: Host-associated > Plants > Peat... | reverse complement strand
GAGGAGGTTTGATTATAAGACGAGCACGCACTTCTCAAAGTTCGGGTTCTTCATCGCGAGGATGTTGGGTTAGGGTAAGATCTAAGGACAACTCTGGAAGCGGTTCTTCATTTGCTTGTGCGGCTTACGGCCCGTAAGATGAGACCATGCGCGACGCCATAATTTCAAGCAAAGGAAGAAAAAGGTTAGATCTTCAATTGAAATCAATTTGACAATGGAGGTGGGAAAGACTTGTTACGTTGAGGTGCGCAATCGTAATTTATAGTTCGAAGAAAAGGAAAGAAAGACGGGAGTAACGGCTTAGGACCATGGTAAAGTAAAATCGTGAGGTCAAAGGGAAAAATTGAGGGTGTAAGTAAAATGGTTGGGGGAAAATAGAAGAGGTGAAAAGGTGTTTATCCTTCACATTCCAATGGCCACCAAGCTTTGGATCCTTCCATTGGCCACCAAGCTTTGGATCCTTCTTCACCTCCCTTCTCCTTCTCTTTAAAAGGCGGACTCGAATCATGGGGAGTCTCTCTTGGCCTCGAGGATAATTTTCATGCAATCTTGAACACTTGTTTAACAAGCTTCTTGAGGAGGGAAATAATGTTTGGTCTTGGTGGAGGGAAGAAGGAAGAAAAGTAGAATGAAAATCTAGTGATAGTGTTGGAAGGTTGGGACTCTAGAGAAATCTCAGAAACCCTCTCGGGTTTCATAGCATAATTTTTTACTGTCATAGCTGCAGATCTTAAGATTTGGTAGGTTGGTGCGCCTTGTTGTTAGATTTCCAGAGAGCTATAACAAGCCATATTTGAATAATCCATGTGAGAGAAACAACAGTTTAAGTGACTAGTGGTCTGTAACAAGGTTTAATCATCATCTTTGTAAAACCCTCTCGGGTTTGGTGGTATAACTCCTTACTGTTGTAGTTGCAGATCTTAAGATTTGGTGGGTTGGTGCGCCTTGTTGTTAGCTTTCCAGAGAGCTATAGCAAGCCATATTTGAATAATCCATGTGAAAGAAACAACATTTTAAGTGACTAGTGGTCTGCAGCAAGGTTTAATCATCATCTTTGTAAAATCCTCTTGGGTTTGGTGGTATAACTCCTTACTTTTGTAGTTGCAGATCTTAAGATTTGGTGGGTTGGTGCGCCTTGTTGTTAGCTTTTCAAAGAGCTATAGCAATCCATATTTGAACAATCCATGTGGGAGAAACAACATTTTAAGTGACTAGTGGTCTGCAGCAAGGTTTAATCATCATCTTTGTAAAACCCTCTCGGGTTTGGTAGTATAACTCCTTACTATCGTAGCTGCAGATCTTAAGATTTGGTAAGTTGGTGCGCCTTGTTGTTAGTTTTCTAGAGAGCTATGGCAAACCAAATTTGAACAATTTATGTGTGAGAAACAACATTTTAAGTGACTAGTGGTCTGCAACAAGGTTGGACATGGTGTTAAGTCCTTAGACATTGGTTTGGATGAATGACAATTTGGCACAAAGTCCTAGAACGTGTAGTGTGTGAGCTTGGAAAAATATATCTATCAATTTTAATCATAAATAATGCGTAGGAAGTAGGTTACTTAATTTCAACTACAAACGCAATCTAATTTCCAAAATTACATTTGTAATTGTCCTTCATTAGTAGCATTTGTGCTTCCATGCATAATCACCTTGTAGAACTAGGAGTTTAGGGACGGGAAGTCACCCCACACCTACAACTTAAACCCTACACTATGTTATTACACAAGTTTATCCTTAAATTGCACACATCTATTGCACACTTTAGAAATATAAATCCAAATCAAACAAAAAACATGTAGCATGGATCATAATCTAGCACGCGCCTAATTTTACTTTTCAAATTGGATAACACTCACACAATTTTCCATCATGGATATATTATAATTGCAAATAAAGTGAAAAATATAAAGCATGTCCAAAGTCCAAATTAATGTGAGGTCTACAAACCCCTCATCAATGCACATTAAATTTTATTTATAATGCTTACAAATATGGGGTCCTAAATGGTTTACTTCTAGGGCCAAAAAACAAAATAACCAATCACATCTTCAATTGTGCAAAGAGGAGGATTGTATTCTATATATGGAATTGGCAAATGGGCACCTTTTATGAAACATGATGTAACGTTAATAAAAAGTAATTTTTTAACATTGAACAATTATGTTGTTGAGTTATTCCATCACCAAATTAAACAAAATCTCCCATATCACAATCCTTGCCTCCATTGGAAAGGAGGAGGAACAATTGTTTTCTTGGTGTTCCAAAACAAATGCAAATACAACAAGTCAATATAAGCAAAAAATGTCTCTTTGTTAAACATCCTTCTAATGGAATGTATTAACAAAAAATTTGGAGCATAGATTACGTTTTTTTGAAAATTTTATGACTAAAAGAAGGAGAAGAAAAATAGACTACCAATTTTATAAAACACAACAAAAATACAATTGGTAGGCAATGTTGAAAGGTTTATTTTTGGTTGAATACCACCAGCTATCGTAGCAATTGCACCAACTATTTTGCTTAAATCCCTATACTTTGTTTGTAAATAATAAACTCTCGTACTAACCCACTTGTCTTCGCTAATAAATCAAGTCTTTCCCATATCCCTATTTATTTTTAAATTCCCAAACATTTTCTCAACATATCATCACATTTGAAATGTTAGGCATTGAAATATGTGTCTAGAAAAAAAAAATATTATAACAAACATGTACAAATGCATGTAACAAAAAGGTTTTTGGGTTTTCTTGTGTAGTTAATAAAGTCGTAATAGACCATGTAAAAGCCCTTGGGGCTTTTTGTTTTGTAATTTATTAGTACTTATGTGGGTTGAGTCCAAGATATTTTAAGCAACTTGGAGCCTCAAACAAGCCAAGCAAATAAAGCCATAGTGTGTTGATTGAATAGTCATCCTCATATTCACTATCAAAAGGATGGGGCAAAACATAGGAGTATGGGACATTTCCCATGCACTTATAAGGAAAATCATCTATTAGTAAGGTATTGGGATCCAATATTTATATAAACCTTGGATTGATTTCCATAAACACCTTATCCATGTTTTCAAAAAGAACATTCAATTTGGATTCAATGGATGGGATTTACATATCTAAACATTTTTCATTGCATCATAAAAATACAAGTTTTTACCTGAACTAACCCCCCAACAAATATTACACCATAGGTCTCAAATTCGGTAGTGTTGTTGATGACTAAATATTAATGTGAAAACAACTACATATTTCCAAAAAGTAAGGTGATGTATTGCATCGATTAATGGTTTCAATAGATTTGCAAATTTCACATGAAGAATTTGCCATAACAAGTTGTTAACATCTATAACCAAGAGATGTTGATGTTTGTTAATAACTACCAACTTGTTTTAATACAAAATATTGTAGCACCCATTGGTAAATCAAAATTCACCTCTTTTGGGGCAATTGCACACTAATTGGTCTTGCCATGCTTTGAAATTGGAACATCCACCAACACCTTTGTGCTACCATCCATTAGATTCTTCCCATGAATGTTGGATTGGGTCTGCTTACCAAAGCTAAACGTTAGATTAGAACCCTTAGACCTAACATGAACCATTGCATCCTCCTCCTTTTTAATAGGCACATTAGAAGTGGTTACAATATTTGTAATGAAGGCACATCCTAGTAACCCATCCACTTTTACCTAGTCCTTTATAATCTATTCTTGGACCTTATTGTTGTGATCTATTAATGAAGTTACACCTCCACCTTATCTATTAATGAAGTTACACCTCCACCTTAAACATTTCATCCCGCTTCACATATCCCACATCCCACATCCATTTAGTTTAACTAATTTAAACTTGAAAGGAAAAAGAAGTTTAAAAACTAGAAACATACCACTTTGCAAGTTATTAGTTCTTTGAAAATAAAAAATTAGATATCACTTGCAAAAATTGAACAAATGAGAAAGATAACCTAACAAACTTTAGACGTACCAAGGCAAATTTCCTTACCACTCCCATGTTCCCATCATGAAATACAATTTTGCCAACATCATTTGACTTTGTATATGTATCAAATATAGGGAAACTACCACCAATAGTTGTTGATTTCATCAATGCATTAAATAGCTCCATTTGCATGCACAATTTTATTTTTTTTACATAAGTTGATCCTTGGTGGATTGCAATTCTTCAACCTTCTTAACCATTTCATCATGCTTGTTTTCCATGGCCACAAGGTGCATTTCAACCTCAAATAACAGCAAGGATTGGCTTGCATTGTCCACATCTTCTTGCTACAAGTTATCCATGGAAATCGGTACATAGATTTGTAGGATGTTATAAAAATAAAATTATTAACAAACACCAACACCTTGCCACCTAGATTGAAAAAATAAACTTGCTACCAAATAAATCAGCATAATAGATTGAATGTTAAACAAAGAAATAAAACAGTCAACCTAACAACTAAGTGCCAATAGAAAAACACAATAAAACGTAGATTCGACAACACATGCCCAATTAAAGTGAAAATATTACCTTGCTAACAAAAATAATCAATCTATCGAAAGGAATGTTAAATAAAATTTCCAAAATATTGTTTTTGGAAAAGCTTGTAAAACTTTGGACAAATCAAAATCAAGAATGCATGCAAATTTGACAAATGTGAACAAATTGTTTTATTTTTTGCTTTAACTTCATTTTCCTCCACCTCTACCCTTTTGGGCTCGTATTTTTTCTCCTTTTCACATTCATTTTGAATTTTAAACAATGTGGGCTTTTGACGCACCCCCAAGCTCCTTAATGGACTCAAATGTGAGTCCAGACTGAAAATAGCGGAAAGGCAAGGAGTCGGGGCACGTTCCCTGGCTCGTAGCATTTTTAGGGGGGGGGTAGAGGGGTGTGCTAGAGCTCCAGGATGGGATTAGGAAGAATGACAAGCACTTAATCAATCACTCAGATCTGTACAAACCAAACAACAAGTTGGTTAGTGCATAATTGAAGCATTTTTGGTGCTAGGACGAGCCATGAGCAAACTCATACTCACAAAACTCACCATGGCCCAGACTTGGGGGAAGCCAACACCTTCCCCCTTATAGTATAATCTATGCCTCTCCACGAGGCCCACATCCAAATGGCTTTTTGTCCCGGGACTCCCAAGTGGGAGTCCCGAAATTGCCAAGGTCGGGACTCCCACAACTTTGAAGCCCCATAACTTTGTGTGCAAACCTCCGATCGCAATGAGGTCTAAAGAAAAATTCTAGCCCTTGTCAAGAGCTTTCCAACGGTATGTTGCATGCCACCTGCACGTAAGGAAATTGGGTCAATTCTTGACTTTTAGTGGTTGAGAGTCAAATTGCCAATTTGACTCCCGACCTTTCTTTTGGCCATAACTTGTGTTTCAGATGTCCAAATGGGTGATGCGAACCCATTTTAGACATCTAAGTTTCAATAGCTTTCCAATGGTATAAAGAATTTTTCAAACTGATGGTTTTGACCCCTACAATTGCTTCCTGAAGATTCAAAAATCCTTCGGGACTCCAACTCCCCAAGTGGGAGTTGCCTTGGGAGTGTGAGGGTTCATTCTCTCACACTCTCCTGCACTCCCGAGAATATAAGATGTGCCTCCCAGGTCTCCCTCTTGTTTTGCCCTCTTGCAAGCCCTTGCCTTGGTTGCGAACCCAATGTTAGGGTTGTGACAACTTTTATCCTACTTTACCTCCTAACGTACTCCATCCAGCCCATAAGTTATAAAATAAATATCCACCATTGAACAAAGAATGCAAAAACATCTAATTTAAAAGGTTGGTAGGAAATTAATAAACAGGTATCTTCTTTTCGAAACCAATGTCACATGCTTGTCTAACTCATTGACCAATCTTTTAAAATGTTCAAAATTTTGTCATTCATATAGCCCCATTTACATTCTCTTCTTGCTTCAATTCTTCAATCAATTGCTCCCATTGTGCTTCCATATAATTCCACGGTCTATTTCGCCTTTTTAATTTTTTTTCTTCAACCAACTTCACCTACTTTTCAATACAACTACCACTTGATCTTTGGTGTACTTATAAATCAAGGGATGATCTAATTAGTACTCAAACCCCATCTCTAGTGCTTCTTTTATTGCCTCCACCTCTTCAATAGGTTGCCACTAAATGTCATCAATGGTTGGAATTAAACTTCCTTGAAACATGGTCAACCAATTGTTCCCACCACCACCAACCAATCTACCATCTGGATTGTAATGCACAATGGGTTTGACATCCTTACCCTAAAGTGTAGCCACCCCAATCCTAGCCTTTTGTGACTTTGTCTAATGTTTGATGCTTAGCCCTTTGCTTTGCCTGCCTTGAACGTTAGTATAGTGAAACCACTATCTTCTTTAACTGGGTAAATGTTGGACCTATAGCTAAACCAAACCTAGGATTATATTGACCTCCCATTGGCTTTTAGATGTTTGTAAGGTATGTAGGGGTTGCCCACGTACCTCTTGCTTTAGCCCATAGTCTTAACTACATATGGACCAATGTTGGAGTTGTAGGCCATGGAGAAGGGATCTATTGGTATTAACCAATTGGAAGATATTGGGGTGTGTGTGTAAATGGGATTTGGGTTTGTTGAACTAACATTGTGGGAGCGACAAGGGGTACTAAGTTGATCGAATTAGAGGATAGGGGGTATTGAAATGACAATGGGATTACTACATGGGGACTTTTTTATTGATTAAATATATTGATATGAGTGGGTACATTTGAATGGCTAATGCCTCCAATGATGAATATTGATTAAATGTTGGCATTTGTTGGGGGTATGGACTAAATGGATTTGGATATCGACGAAGTGGTTATGGGTATGGACCATGTTATTGTGGGTATGTACTAGGTGGTTGTGGGTACTAGCCATGTGGCCCAAGTATTGACTAATTATTTGCCATGTATTGAACTAGTTGTTGTGGGTAGTGGTTAGGCATGGCCACGTATGACCAAGGATTGGAGTGAAGATTGTGTGGGAACATTAATGGATTTGTTGCAACATGAGATTAACCTACAAACTTCTAAAAATAACATCCATAGAGCTACAAGTGGGTATATTGAATTGTCTCCAAAAAATACAAACAAATGTAACCCCCCAAGTTCAATAACAAAAGATAACTTTGAATGTGGAGATGTAGTGTAATCAAACCTTTGATATCCATTGGCGTATGTTGGCTTGAAATTCATGCCTCATGATTGCCATGGGATGTTGGGGTCTAGTAATTGGTTGTTCCTTTAGTGGACTTGCATCATCATAAACAAATCCATCTTGGGCTAAAAGGCATTAGTAGAAATTGACCAAAATGTAATCATTTTATTTGTGACTACATGTGATTATTAGTCATTGCAACCTTTGGACATTTTTGCAACTATTTCTTATGTTGGTCATATTTGCGATTACACTGTAATTAATTTGCAACCAATGTGGTTTTCACCCTTCCATGTGAACAACATTTAGTTTGGTTTTCATCCAACAAAAACAACTTATGTCCAATTAGTTGCAAATGTGACCAATTTAATCGTACCCCTATGAATATACAAAAATATATTTTATGTATTTTACAGGGTAAAATTGGGTATATTCATATTTACAAATGTATATTTTGAATGTATATGAACGACCATATTACATATGTATTTAAAGATTATTATTAACATTAAATGATCTTGATATATGGTTACACTAGGTGTCTATTTTGAGTATATTAAAGTTCTATGTAAGACATTTATTAAAAATATTGTGACCATATCACAAGTTTATCCAAGCTATCTTATTATACTTGAAATTATTACAAGTGACATTATATATATACAACATAATATAATAACTAACCTAAGGTAACAATAAGTAATATATTATTATATAATAATAAATAAATATACAATTTATTATAAAATTTAAATATCCATTTATTTTTAAATTTTATTTACTTATAATAAATATTAAAATAAGTGATAAGGAAATTTAATAAGATATTATATAATTTTTTTTTCAAAGGACGAATAAAATTATTTTCAAAATAAAATATTTAATATAATACTGCATAAATAGTTATAACAAGTGAAATAATCATATGAATAATAGAAATAAAATAGCTAGCCTTGAGTACCAACTAACTACAATAATTATTCAATTAATGTTATTTCTATTTATTTTTAGATATAAAAAAGGGAATAATTATAATAAAATAGTTAGGCTATATTATTAAAGTTTTAAAAGCTAGCACTTAATATTGATAATTATTAATTATTCAGTATTCAATATTCCAATTATTAATTTAATATTTTATGAACTATTAATTCATAAGTTGTCAATATTTAGTTAATTATTTCAATAATAACCAATTACTAGTTAATTAAGTTGGTTAATAACTCATTATATAGTTAATATCTAATTAAAATTTATTTATTACTATTTATTCAACTAATCCATTTAATAATTTTTTATTATAATTAATTATTATAATTATATAATTATGTAATAAAAAATTATTGAAAATTATTACTATAATAATTAGTTAATTTATTACTAATTAGCTAGTTAGTTAGTCATTTACATGCTTATTTATATATTTTACAAAAATAAAAACAGGGATAAAAATATGGGATAAATTTTTTAATTGAAAGTATTTATTGGGTGATGAGAGGGAGGAAACTATACAAGATCAAGCTATGTGAAATTTATTTCCTTTCCTTCCCCCTTAGGAAGGGAGGAATAAACCTCGGACCTATAAATAATTTTAAAAAACATCCCTTGCAGTTAAACATTTTTAATCACAGACTATTTACAACTAAAAAGTTTATTCCAAATGTTTTGTTTTTCATTCTCATTTTGAAAAATATATAAAGAAGGTGTTTTATTTTACATTATCATATTGTAAACATGGGCATAAGGGATGGACCAATCAAGAATGTTTAACCTAAAATAAAATAAAATAATTCATGTACTTATGCCTGACTTACTTACCTCCCTAACCTACCTACCCACCTTAATAGATATTTAGTATAGGTAAATAAATAGGTCTTAGATAAATGTTTAACTTAAGTATATGGGTATGTAGATCTTACCTACCTATGTAGGTAGGTAAGCTTAGGTGTGTAGGTAAATAAGCACTACCTACCTACCTACCTACCCACCTACTTAATTTAACCTACATACCTAAATATTGATTTAAATTTATTTTAGACAAATTCAATTAATATGCCATGTGGCAAATTTTTATTACACCACATGTCAAAATCTAAAACCATCCAAACATAAAAACTAGATGTTTTAAATTATTTCAAAATTATAGTAAAAATATTTTTAAATATTAAAAATTGGGACATGTGACAACACATCACTTGCTTCCGTTGTCCACCAAATTAGTCACATCTTAATTGCAAATGATAATATGTATATGGCCAGTTAAAAGATGAAAGTACATTTCATTATTTTTTTTTCTTCCATTTAAAATTCCTTGTCATTTACAACTAGTGTTAGATGTGACTTGTCCAATGCAACTATTAAGATTTTAGTCACAAATGTCTCATGCGATTAAATATTAGTTGCAAAGACCAATTGCAAAATGACCATTTTCTATTAATAGGATAGACAACTTTGTCTTGGGCTAAGTTCAATTGGTCAAACATAGCCATGGGTTGTTCCACCTCATCCAATGCTTTGGTTTGGTTTGGTTTTGGTTTTGAACATTTTCCCTTCATTGAAATCATGAACACATGATGTTAACCTTTTGAATAGGTTCAACCACCATTTGTGACGCACCCCCAAGCTCCTTGATGGACTCAACTGCAAGTCCAAAGAAGAAAACAACGAAAGGAGAAGGAGTTGGGGCGTGCTCCCTAACTCGTGGCACTTTGGGGGTAGAAGGGCGTGCCGAAGTTCCAGGATGCAACTAGGAAGATTGACAAGCAAGTCAATTACTCACATGGACTTGCACAAACCAAATAATAGGTTGGTTAGTGCATAGCTAGAACACCTTTGGTGCACGGACGAGCCACAGATAAACACAAATCGTAAGATTCACCACGACCCAAACTTGGGGGAAGCCACCACCTTCCCCCTTATAGTATACTATGTGCATGGCCATGAGACCAACACTTAAATGTCATTTTGTTAGTTGGGACTCCCAAGTGGGAGTCCCGAAATTCCCAAAGTTGGGACTCCCGTGACTTTAGGGGTCCATAACTTTGTGTGCTCATAACTTTTTGTGTCCATAACTTTGTGTGTAGACCTTTGATTGAGGTGAGGTCTAAAGTAAAGTTGTAACCCTCATTGACAACTTTCTAACGGTATGTGGCACGCCACCTGCACATAAGGAAATGGGGGTGATTCTTGACTTTAAGTGGTTGGGAGTCAAATTGGCAATTTAACTCCTAGCCCTTCTTTTGGCCATAACTTATGTTTTAAGTGTCCAAATGTGTCATATGAACCCATTTTAGACATTTAAGTTCCAAGAGCTTTCCAATGATATAAAATTTCAATCCAATGAGTTTTGACCCCTGCAATCACTTTCTAAAAATTCAGGAATCCATTTGGATTCCAATTCCCAAAGTGGGAGTTCATTTGGGAATGTGGGGGTTCATTCCCTCACATTCTTTTGCACTCCCTGAAGCATGAAATGTGACTCCCCGCCTCACTCTTGGCCACTAAAGTTTTTCACTTTTTCATGATTGCAATGGCAATAAAGTGGAAAACAAAAAAATGGATGAACAAAATTGACAAATGTAAAATTGACAAAATGAATGCAAAACTAACATATCAAATGCAAAACATTTGGTGACAACAAATGCAAAAATTACAAATGAAGCAAAAGACATTTAAATTAACGAGAACTTGGAGTTCAAAAACATAGCACAAGAAGTAAGGTTTAAAACAAAATGAATCTTTTGAGTAGTTGTGATTTTTTCTCCTCTAAGCTCTAATCAAAATTGTATTTGATTTCATCATCCACATTATTTTCACCAAAGTGTTTGCCCAAATTTGCTTTTTGTTCCTAATATAAGTTTAATCCCTTCCCTCCCTTGCTTGAATCTCTTTCCATGATTGTCATATGCTTGAAAAGTTGTGTGCTACATCAAAGTTTCAAGTTTCGTTCCATGGGAACCTTGACTTTCCAAAGTCACAAAGTAAACTGGATTACATTGTTCACAATGTGCAATCTCTACAATGCACAAAAAAGAATGTGTCTACATGAAGGTTTATGCCTTCAACAAAACTACAAACTTGAAAGTTCAAAAGGTGAAGTCTATGAAAGTGAGTCAAAATGCAAAGTGTGAGAAAAAGAACAAGAATGACATAGAAAATAAATAAATAAATAATGCAGACATATATTTTAATTCAAAGGCCTTGGATGACATCAAGATTCAAGAAACTCAAAAAAATTATCCAAAAAGTTAATGATGAAATAGGGTTTAAAGTTTGGACAAATCCCACAACACCTAGGAAAACAAATTTCCTACACATTAAATGTTGCTACATCCATAACTAAAACAATGTCACCATGTATAACCAAATTTAATTTCGATTTCGACTAGAAAACATACTTCTAATCTGAACCAAAAATTTGACAAAACTTTGTGTCATTTTCAACCATGGTGCATTGTCAAACTACATCATAGTGTTTTATAGGTGTAACATTGACATTTGCACCTTCAATCCCTTGTTCAACACCATCTGTACACTTCATTGCCTTTTCACATTGGATAGCAAATGCTAGTGCATGAGGTAAACAAAAGCCCTTGTCACACATGGCATAATTGCATCCAACTAGAATATCTTGGTTATTGTGGAGATTATTTGCTACCCTTCCTAAATATTACATAATTATTGTGGGGTATTGTTTTGCTACCCATTTCCAATACCATGTTAGTTGTACATGTAATACAACAAAAAATGGATCAAGAAAGAAGATTGTTAGGACATAATTGTTTTGATATTTGTATAAGTATGTTGGGGCATAATTATTTTGAGATTTGTATTTGTGTGTTGGGACATAAATATTGTTTCAAGGAAAAATTGTTGGTTTGGGATAATATGACAACCATGTAATTGCAATTCTTTTCTATGTTCTTAAACATCTTCACAAATATGTACCTTAAAATTCATCTAGTTAAAGTCCAACCTTTAGGAAATTATGTGGGAAAACTAAATGTTTTACTTGAATCATCTATATAAGCAAACAAAGGAATAAACTATTACTAAAATCTATTAGATATTATTTGTAGGGATTAATGTGGAATGTCAAGGTTGGGGTGGTTGCCAATCACACAAATGTAATGGCAATTTGCAACCCATGCACTATTTGAAGTTGAAGAGCTTGTGGTAGACCGACAAGGATTAGAAAGTAACAAATGGCCATGTACCTACTATTATGGTGCGAGATGTCAAACTCATACTACAATTTAAAAACATTTGAGATTGCATGGACAATACCCATATTCCAAATGTTTGATAGTTTTCTGACCCCCTACAAAACTTTTACATGCAACTGTTTAATTACCTATGTGATGTAATATCTCTAGTTATCATATTCATACAATTCATAGTTATAGTCCAAGATTACACATTCATTTTAGGGGATATTTTGCCCTTAAACCCAAAAGTTTAGGTTTATAGAATGGTTGTTGAAAATTTGCCACATTTGACAATTTGCAACAACATGGAGGTGAAGAACAAAATCCACTTGGAATTCAACCCAATGATGAAAGCATTTCGATTAATCAAGGACAACATGAAACTTTAATGGAAATAATGATTTCAAAAGCTTTTACCCCATTGTTTGAAGGTTGTTTTACAAACATGAACCGCCAACCATGTTATATTACTGTTGAATTTGAGGACAATACATGGCATTAACAATGTGTTCATGAGTGAATTTTTTCATTATTATGGAAAGAATTATTGCCAAAGGGGAACAAGTTGCCAACCACTGCATATGAGGCAAATAAGCTAAGTATTTGGTTAAAATTATGATTTCATTCTTGTGTGCACAATTTGGATGTGTATTGTTTCAAAACACATTTAAGAATTCACAACTGTGTCCAAAATGCAATACCAACAGATTTGTGGACGATTCACAACATGTTCCACAAAAGGTGTTTGGACATTTCCCATTGATTCCATTGTCATTAAGGATGTACAAGTGCAAAAGTTTGGTGGAATTGTTGGTTTGGCACAAAAATGGAACAAGTTTAGACAACCTAATTTAGGGCATGCAAAATTCCATGAGTTGGAAACACTTAACAAAAAAGTGGTTGTAATTTGTTGTTGATGTCCATAACATCAAGTTAGGGTTGGCACTAGATGGGGTGAACCAATTTGGAGACTTCAGTTTTTCCCATTCCACATGGTTAATAACAAAAAAACTATTTTTTGATGTTGGTTTTAATCACTTTTGGCAAGGAATCAATAACATTTGCAAATGTGGATGGAGCCTTTTATTGAGGAATTACATATGTCATGGTAAGGAATTGAGGCTTTTGATTCATTCCATGGGGCAACATTCAATTTAAAGGCTATGTGCA
>Ga0209611_10010575_pt1 | contig 13545 bp, 5 predicted proteins | sample S1TSphgellanicum_3_FD_187693 | JGI IMG/M metagenome (GOLD analysis project Ga0209611, IMG submission 187693) | Host-associated microbial communities from peat moss isolated from Minnesota, USA - S1T2_Fc - Sphagnum magellanicum MG (SPAdes) (version 2) | ecosystem: Host-associated > Plants > Peat... | reverse complement strand
GAGGTTTGCATATTTAGTCATTTTGCCCAATGGTGAAACCAAAGGGCATCTGGAACTTTTTTAAGGATTTTGTGATGTAGGCAAAGTGACAATCATCTAGAAAAAACATTTAGCCAAATTTGGCTATAAATTAGGTAAAAATAGCAAAAATAAACAGAAATTCTTCTATACTCTTGGCTACCTGCCGGAACTCATCATTAAAATCTGGTGATTTGATAAATTCAGCGGGTATCACAGGAAAAAAATTAAATTAAATTAGTCAATTTTTACACCTGTAATGCCCTCGGCCACCTCATGTCGTCAGCCCTTAATCTGATAATGCCTGTAGCCTTGAGCATTACCCTACACATAGTGTTAGGTCTGAATCCAATTTTAGGGAAACAAGGACTTGGAGTTTGGCTTATCTCAGCCTGAGTTTACACTTGGTACATGTGAAATAAAAGGGTTTTTTTTTTGCTATATTATGAAATAATAGAATATTGAGATAATATTTCATTAAAATTAAAAGTAGATTAAAAATATTCTATTTATAATTTCATAATGAATTTTGAGCACCATATTTATGTTTAAGTAAATTATTATTTTTACTTCGTAATGAATTAATTTCATCTTACATGTTTTTGCACACTTTTGGAAAAAATATGGAAATGAATTCTTCAAGATTGGTTGACACATTTACTCAAATGCCTTAATGGCATCAAATTAACATTTACACAAATATTGGGTTGTCAATACAAAAATTGTAAATTTCCTTCATGTTCACCCATTAATAATAGTGATTGTGTACACCCCAAGTTATCATTGTGATTCTAGCACGTATAAATCATATTTGAGGTAATTTGTTTACATTTTAAAAAGTCTCAGATTTAATTTATGTATGAAAAGGTACAAAATTTTAGCAAATGTACTTGGGATTTGGGAGGAAAATATATATATATACCACAATATCCCCTTATGACAAAACCCACCATAAAATATTCCCAATTGGCTACCGATTGCCATAAGGGATCCCATTTGTCCTTCTTTAAAATAGTTCATGTGAAAAGTCTTTAGATCTTTCAAGTCTCGCTACAACATGTTAATTACTTACAAGTAGTGTTCATAACACCACTCATTTGTGCACTAACACTCTCCAAACAACATTAAAGGGGGAGGGGGGGGTGGGGATCAATTATCACTCCCCTTATCCAAATCCAAAGTCAAGGTGTGCCCATATATTTGCTCAAGGATAGTTTCCATATGGATTCTAAAGCCAAAGCTATTGAAAGCATATAGCAAAAACAATTACATGTATTATACATAATTTAAAACATATTTGATGGACACTTGGTATTGTGAAAATTGAGAATGAGTTTGGCAAACATAAATATATTTAATTCGATTTAAAATTTTCAATGGTAAAATGGGTGTAAACAACCAAGACATTTTGAATGCAAACAACAATCTCATGACAACCTTGCCCAAAGCACAAGATTGAGACTCCATTGGCATTGTTGTAGCCAATGGGTTGCCCCACATTGTGTGTGATGTCTTGCAGTATGTTTTCAAATGATGCAAGCTTGCAAAAATGGCTAATATGTGAAGTGAGTAAAACTTGGTTTAGAATTGAAAAGGAGTCATGACAACACGATTATGAGGTATAACACCACACAATATAAATCATATCTTTGTACCATCCAACAATTTGGCACCATACCATGGCAAAAATACATTTGAGTTGGGTTCACATTCAAACAAAAATGGATGCATCACATTCAAAACAGAAAATGAGTTTTATTATATATGCTCATACATTAAATAAGATCTGGGACCTGGGGTGGCAGTTTATGTTATTTTCTTGACCACAATATATGAAATAATCTTCTGGTGATGCTCATACACTTGTAATACATAGTGACCAAAATGTGTCACATGTTGAACATGAAATGTTTTTTTTCTAAATCATCTATCTGCTCCACCTGAGACCATATATGTTATGGAATGACCAAACCCACAAAGATTTCCATACTGTGATGAATCCCTTGCTGCTCTGTGCAAGAGTGTAAATTTCCTCATGAACTTCCAAATCATCATCACTTGTATCTCTCTCAATTTCAGCTACAGCATCTCAAGCTCTGAATCTGAGTTTCATCAAGAAACAAAAAATTTCCAATTGCGATTGCATGCAATTCGGTTAAAAGATATTGGGGTTTAACACCCATTGCAAAATAAGGGATGGATGGCGCTATCTTCAGCTTGTGCAATAGTTAAGAGTCAATTTTTTTGGGCACCCACAAAATTCAATGTGAGGGTCTGAGCACTTGAGACACAGTGTCAAGGTGGTAGATCAATTTACAATATCAGTGTCTCACACACAGCTCATGAGACTGGATCAACAAGGGGCAACCCCATGGGCAACTGACATAACAACCTGCATCAGGTGAACATCAACGTACCTGCCACCCAATCAACTAAGGATGTCAACCTAAACCCTAAACCCTAAACCCTTTATACCCTAGCATTCCTGGAGCTGCTGGCATCAGTGAGCTTCTGTAGTTTCATATCGTACATGATGAAGCTTTAGACAGTGTTAACATGCAATGATATAAAAACACATGGAGTGAACCCGACCAACCACAGTAGAGCTTTAAGTCAGGTGAAGTTTAGTCCTTCCTGGATTTGGCAAGAAGCAATTGGTGTCCATCTCAACTATGGACACCGTGTTCAAAGATCTAGTGGTTTGACTGAAAAACATATGTACTTGAAAGCTCTTCTGTGAACATCATGCATCATAAGGGTGCAAAAATTACTCAGAAGTCCCCATTTGGAGAGATGGTGAAAAAGCCGATTCAAAATGAGATCATGATAAACATCAGCAAAACTATTGACATGTGCAGGAAGTAGTCTACCAGTTTTATAGCCTTCAAGCCCTGGCTTACAAACCTGGGCCATGTTAACCAGTTGTTTTGCTTTCATATTTCATATATATGTCTCCAAGACTTCATTTAGAGGAATGGGTTGCAAGAGTTCTAACCATAGAGATTCTATCTCAACAAAGAAAATTTAGAGATTCTTCTACAACGTCCTGATCTGCCACAATTACCAGATACAATAGGTCTATCATTCCTGTGCTTCTCTTCTTGCACAGTTTACAAAAATGGAGGAAACTTGCTACTACTGAAAAAAGACACATCCTGATTGATTCATGTGCATAACAAACAGTTTACTTTCAAATGAGTAATGTATATTTTGATCATGAAATTGAACTTTCTCCATTGTCTCTTGGGCTTTCAAGTATGTATGTCCATGGGCATGGTCTTTTCCCCAGTGCCTAAAGCTCAGTACATATATAGCTCAAAAGGAGAAGCTGGTGAAGATCTATGCATTAAGAGTCAATGTAGCTAACCTCCAACACTGCAACCCACACCGCCAAAAATATATATACTCAACTGAAGCACCCTGATACATTGCGGTCCATTGAAGATTATCTTCAGCTAATTGTGAAGTCTAAACAATCAATCCAAAAAACTTCGTTATGTACAGCTTCATATTGAGAATTGTGTACCATCATGCACCCCTTTACAGAAGCCACTGGAGTGAAGAACTTGGACACAATTGACTCTCAAGATTGGAGTTTTCCATTGATAAGCAATGCCGAGGCAGCTCAGCTCATTCTAGTCAAGCTACGAAGGTTACCAGGAGGTCCCAAATGTACATCGGTAACTAGCACATGCAAAACACACAAAACTACGTTTTTCTTGCCAAAGGGACTTACAAGGGGTGCATGCTAAAGAAGGTTTTTTTCTAGATCCCACTAGATTTGTTTCCAACAAATCATGAATAGGGCAATCTATTGATTATGTGAAGCAAAAATTGAAGGTGGTCAAATTATTTCCAAGGCTATGGATAAAACTTGGCACACCTCAATTTTGTTGGAAAATTCATCCCTACCTCTAAATTGACGCCCCCGATGCATCCAATTATTTTTAGTTATGATGTCAGTTTCCATCCAAATAAAGTGGCTCTCATCCATTAGGTTTCAATGTGCCTTCTAGAAGGTCATTAAATTTTTAGGTTAGCTACTTCTAGTAATCACATCTTGTATTTAAAGAGGATTCCTATTCTATTATAAATTCATGTTTAAGTTGAGGTGTTTGCCAATAACAAAGTCTTCCAACATGGTATTGGAATCATGGTTCTCTTTTCACAATCCAGGAAATATCTTGAATGTTGAACTATTTATCCATTGCAAGATCAATTTTGAATGTTCTCAATTTGAGTGTCTCAATAGGTAGCTCCAACTTACAAACTATAGCTAACATTCAAAGAACAAATATGTCACCAAGAAGAAATCATAGACATTCACAACATCAACTACACCAAGGAGTTTGAAGGCTCAACTTGATGCACAATTTTTTAGAAAACTTTGATCTAATCATGCATCAATTTAGTTGCCTTCAAAGAAAATTCCATTTGTGAACTTTGGTCTTTCAAAATGATGAACTTTCCTAAAGAGAAAAGTTCATGGATCTATGTAGAAAATGAATCAAAGTAAGTGGAATGTGATGTTCATGCAATTTTTTGACTCCTTAATGAACAAATTGCTCAATCTCATAATATGTTTGTCAAACACCACATCTTTCAATATTAGTATCTTATGCATGTCTCTAGGTTGGAGCACCTATGGGCCTTTGAATTGATGGCATAAACCACAAACATTGTGACTATTGACTTTATTTGTAATTCTTTTCATTTACCTTGTGTGACATGACATAAGCAAAGCATTTAAAGGTTTTCAATGATCAAACTTTAAAGGCATCCCAATGAATAATTCCTTTGTTTGTTTTGACAAACTTTGTCAAATAAAAACAATGTTGACTACTTCATTCCAAAACTATATTTCTCAATAGCCATATTGCTAATTCCTAGGATTATCCTATGTTTCCATTTTGATGTGCTAATTTGATGGGGTATGTAGGTAGTGATTAGTTGTCTTTAAATTTCATGTTTTCACCAAAACAATTTGAACTCCTCAAAAATGTGTTCCATGGTCACCACATTTATTAGTATGAAAAATTTTGATCTTTTCATCCATATTCATCTCTAGCAATCTTTTAAACATTTTAAACATTTCAAAAATCTCACTTTAAATTTTTTAAAATAAGACCAATTTTAAACTATAATCATTAATACATTGAATGACAAAGCTTCTTGATCCACATTCTAAAACATATGGTAGCAACCTTCCCAAACATCATAGTGTATGGCCTCATAATTTATGTGCTAGCTATTTCCCCAACTTTTTTATTCTTGTTGCACTCTGTGTTGATGCCAATTTAAATTCTTGTTTTCCAAACATTCAATGGTTAAACACATGATTAGTGACTAAAATGGGTGGGATTTTTTGTGTTGTTCTTTCTTTGAGATGGTGTTCAAGCTTTGAAATCAAATGCAAATGGCTTATTTTTTGGTGTCCACAAGAGTTTGTTCAAATTTGCTTCAACTAAGAGTGCAATGATTCATGATCCAATTTGTATAAGGTCCATTTTCTAGGTCCCTTTTTCTTATTTTTATCTGTGTTTTTGGTGATTGTGATTCAACAAAACCATAAGTAGTCAAAAGATCACCACATGACCTTCATCTATGATAGTCCATTTGTGATGGTTCCAACAAAAAGCAAATCCTTTTGTACACCAAGGAAGGAAGAACACATTGTTGGCAATGTTCATTTTCACCATTGTGAGAAAAGGCAACTTCTCCTTTTCCATGAACTACATGATTATGTCTATAAATGATTGTCACATTACAATACCAACTTTTTAAAGCTTGGTTATGTTTAAATTTTATATGTTTTTAAAGACATATTTAAATGCTCCAAAATTCAAATACCAATTAGTATCTCATTCTTTATATTAAGGGCAATAATAAATGTCTCTAGGATTTTAATTACTTTATTTTCCTAGGGATTCTTGAACTTGATATCATCATCAATTATCAAATGTAAAGGTGCATTACAATGAACACATTTTTTTTCCAATATAGTAGGTTCCAACTGAATCCTTTCATGTGACCTTTGGCTTTTAGAAACTCATTTTGTCCATTCCATCCATCACCATCACAACTTCAAATAGCTTAGGAATTGAGATTTCATTTTTTTCTTCCTTCTTCTAGTCTCTTCTACCATGTTCACCAAGGTCTTTCAAAATTCATTTGGTTATTTATTGTTTGATAAATTTGCATGCCTAGGGTTCCAACTAGTCCAAATTGTTACATATACTTAAAGTGATGCCTTGTATTCTAACACAACCCATTCCATTATTTATTATATGAAGTGTTAACACACCTTTGGATGATGATCTCACAATTTGAAGGCCTTTTTGATATGTCCTAATAAGTCAATTGGCTTAAATGCCGTCCTTAGTTGGATGAAAGCATATCAGGGTGGACCAAAATTGGCAATTTAAAGTTCATGTTTAGAGTCCACATCCAATGATTTTTCACTAAAAACATATCAATCATATAGGTTCACATTTTTTCCATTTTCAAATTCATACCACCCTACTTTAAACATTTTAAAAACGTCTTTTAAAATATGGGCCTTGAAAAAATCAATTTAAATATCTAAATGGACTTTATGATTTTGAGGTTTTCATTTTGAATCTTTAAAAAAATAATTTAATTTTTTTAAAAAAATCTTACTTGATTCTTTCATCTTAAGTGTTATGATATTTTAATTTGTGGTAGTAAAAATTGTAGGCATGTTCTCCAAGTTCATTAGAAGCAAAAAGTTGATCATCATAATATTTTGGACAATGAATTGGATGTGCCTTACATTACAAAGTTCACCTTTGATTAAATATTGAATTTAGTTTTGTGTTTTTTTTTCAAAATTGGGAGGATTGAAAGATAATTTCAATTTTTCTTCTTTTTTTTGCCAAATTTTTCAATTGCATTTGAATTGTGTGCAACAAGACTTGATTAATTTAAAATAGTTGTTACTGTGACTTCCATAAAATTCCATTATAATGTGTTTTCACCCAACTCTTAACATTAAAGCTATATTTCCCCTTTGTTATTAAAGACTTAAAGCAAAAAACCTAATCTTCATTCATGTCTATGTATGTAAACTCCCTACATGATTTTTCCATGAATAATTTGCGCACAAACATGTAAAATGAAGTAAAACATCTTGTGTAATAATTGATTGTATGAAGTTTTCACAACTTGACAAAAGTGCATTGAAGATGATTTACATTACTCTTACATTATCAACATGTTTGCCAATCGCAAATATGGATTTTGATACACTTCAATTGGTTTTCAACATTTAACCAACTCATAAAAAACTACATTCTGAACCAATATTGGTTAACTAATTCATGCATTGACATTAGTGTCTTTGATGTCCTTCAAAAATTTGCAACTTGGTTTATATCTTCCATTTTGGTAATGTGAAACTTTTTGTTTAACCTAGCACAATCACACTAATATGAACCAAAGTGAATGTAACCAATTATGTTTGGTTCTGCATGTTTTTGGATTAAATGTTGTCTTAATGGTACAAGTTTTTAATTTTTTTTGACGATAATGTTTCTAACATATTATGGGGTGAGTGCAAACTATAGTGGCTCACGAAGTGGCACATGAAGACTTCACCCAAGTCCATATTCCTTTGTATTTTTTTGGAGCCCTAAAAGGATTAAATAATAAAACATCAACAATTCATCAATGTCACTTGCGCAATGTTTTTTTGTTTATATTTGTGCCCTTCTAAAGATAAATATTTGATATAAGTGTGCATAAACCCAAAATAAAATGAATAGTTTTCCATAGTGATACGGACTTTTGAAAATACTCATTTTTTAAAATAATAAAAAAGATTAAAATTTTCATTAAGACTAACTTACAGTTGACATGTTACAACATCCTTAAAACTTGATTGTCCATATACCATTTTGAAGTCCATATATGAAACTTGTTGGCAAGGTGCACAATCCACATGTTGCACTTTAGAAGATCATGTATTATTTTATTTTACAAGTTATGCATAACAAATGCATTCATCATATGTATACTCAAGTTAATAATCTCAAACTAGGTCCTTATTAAAATATTATGACATTTAAAATACAAATTCACCATTGCATTTACACTCATATCACCAAAATTGTCACTATGACACAAAAGTGAGTCACTATAGTTTTCACTCACCCTATGGAATCATTTGTAATAATTTGGAATGAATATAATGAGAAAGGAGTTCTCAAAAGCACTTCTAAAGCATTGATTGTGATGTTTTCATTGTTTTTTTCATATTTTTTAAAGGACTTGAAACATTTCCAAAATGACATAATCATGTAGACTAATTATCAAAACCTTTCAACAATAATATAATTTGACATTTTTCTTTGTCACAATTATTTTTGGCCATTGTAAAAATCATGGACTTAAAATCCATCAGCTTTTGTAACCAATGGTAATCTACCACATCATATTAACAAAGCAACCCAATGTTTTCTAAATGGTCATCTAAGCAAGTGACCTATTAACATGTTTGACCCTTAAGTATAACAAGTTTGCATCATTTTGATTCTTGTATAACCTTTAAAAAGTCTTCCAACATTTTTCTAAAGTTTCAACATCAACCATGAATGAATGGTGTGAACTCGTCATTCAATAACCTTATCAAAATTAGAAGCGTTTGGTCTATTTTAATCTCAACTTGACAACATCAAATTTTTGATTCAACCTCTTCAACAATACATGGCCTCCTTTAGCTCCTTTAGCTTGCAAATTTATTTTAGAGCTATGATGTTGTTAGTTAATACAACTAAAATGTCTTGCCTAATGATAATTCCATAAGTTCCTCTTCTTAAAAGTCATTCAAAGCTTGACTTCCTAAACACTAAAGTTGATTACACCTATCAATTTGTTGGAGATAGACATGGTGAAAGTCATTTCTCTATTGATCTTTTTAGATTGGGCAAATCACATTTATTTTTCAGTTCATGATAATTTATTAATGTAGTTGTGAAATTCCATTCATAAAAAACAATGTATTATATGAATTACATCACTTTAGAATAGTCATTTTGATATGACATGCATGTTGATTTATGACTTTTGTATTCAAAGAGTAAAAGTGTAATACAATTGCACTAAATACACATTCAATAGGAAAGTTCAATCTATATATATAAGATTATCACCTAACTTCATTTTTGTCATTATCTTATGTGTTAAACTAATTTTTAAATATCATGTCAATTGTTTTAATCACTAGATTTAGTTAAGTATCATTATATTTTCATGGACAATATAACAATCTCACAATTGGGGTCACTTACAAAACAACAATTTTTCTAAGGGATAAGTATGTTCATAATTTTTTTAATGTCAATATCCCCATGTTTGTCAACTACATGATTATTAACCATCAATTCCAACCCAAGCTTACAACCCATAAGAATTGTTGAGAAAACACCAAAATAACTTGATGAAAAATACAACATAACAATTGTAAGAAATGTTCAAAAGTACTTTACCATTACAACAACCACACTCCAAGTTTTGGAGCTCCAAATCATTTAACCCAACACACCATTCTTGCTCAAGCACTAAGCCTCATGATGTTCCTATCTAACTTGAATGGTTAGTTGGCAATCCATATCATCAATCTCCAAAGCTTTCATTGGTGATTGATGACACAAGGTGAATTCCCCTAGTGAACAAAGGATAATAAATGAATCAAATGAACTATATTACTAAGTAATATTTCATTGCAAATAATACATCATTAAAAGGCACAATCACACTAGTAATTTTGAAATCTAAATGAAGCAAGGCAAAAATTGGTGAGGAACAAGACAAAACAAGATAATAAAACACAAGGTGATTATAGTATGTGTTATAGTTACTTACTTATACATCTAATGTGAAAATATTTTATAACAATTGTCATTTGGGGGTGGGAGCGGGAGAGGGGAGGGTGTATAAGTTGGGTTTAAGGTTTAATTATGACACCATTGTTAATCTAGTTAAAATGATTGTCATCCATTATGTTTAGATACATCATTAGCTACCTAAAATGTCACTAACTATTCAAGTTAGTTATTGATTTCTCCTAATCATTGATATATAATTTAAACATGGTTTCTACCAATGTTGGGTGGGTACCAAGCCAGAACCTTAGTATGTAAATTCATATGACCTACCTAAGGTGTAACTAATAGTTAATTTTACATGTTTGTAAGTGATACATCAAATTAATGTTGAAAATGTTTTGTGTGTTTATACAACAATGTTTCTAATATCTTATGGAACCATTTACAAAAATTTGAAATTGAATATAAGAGTATAAAATGTCCAAAAACATTTGGAAAACATTATAACCTATGTTTTTAAATGCTTGAAAAACTTTTTAAAAGACTTTAAAATATTTGAAAATGACACATTTTTTAGAATTTTTAAATATCAACTTTAACACAATAATATAATTGAAATTTTAAATTTTAAAAAACATATATCTAAAATATTGCAAGAATATTCCCTAAATATTTTTAAATAAACATAGGACAAAAGGGGACATATGTGGATCATGTTTGCATATTTACATTTGTTTAGACAAATCCAATCTCTCATACAAATACCTACACAGCAAGGACCTAAAGTAATATCAACTTCATATTAGGGTTCTACCAATTTCATTATCAAGTATATATTAGTGTTGGGCAATTCTCACATTTTTTTGAAAACCAACAATTTTTATCTTCTTATACAACTGTAAAAACCAACTTGGTTTTTTCCAAATTAAGAAAATCCATAAATTGGGAAGGGGAGTGGGTGCAATTAGATAATAGGTAATAATAATATTTTAAATACAACTTTATATAAAATTATATAATTGACATTATATTATTACTTCATTTTGGTCCAATATTGGACTAAATCCAATTTAATTTTGTCCAATTTCAATTGAAGTTTTGATATGATCTATTCAATTTGTTTAAACCAAATCTATCCAAATTAAATGTTAGGCCATTTTTGGACTAATCCCAATTAGATTGAGGTCGATCACATCCATCTTGGATGTCCATCCAAGTTGGTTCATGATCTAAATGTAGGTCCAATCCCAAACAAATTTTAGATTTAAATGGATTTTAATGAAGTTAAGTTGATGCCAATTCCTAAAGCTAAACTAAGCTCACTAAAATCTTGTTCCATTTCCAAACTAGTTTTGAATGGATTCTAATCAAACCAAATTGATTTGAGCTAGAGTTCTAACTATCTAATCTTGGATTGATTTTGGCTTAATAGAGATTGTCAAAAATGATGCATTTTGGGTCGATCACCACACCAACATTCATCCAAACACATCAATTTCACCCATTGTCAAATGTCAACATTTTTTTTAGTGATGAATTTTTTTCAATCGTCAAATTTAGCAATTAAAAATTCCAATCATTGAAATCAAGTGACAAAAAGAGTTCAATTGTCGAAAATGAGCTATTGAAAGTTTTTTTCCCCCAAAATCAACTAATTGAAAATTTTCAATCATCCAATCAACAAAGGTTCAATTTTCACAATTGATCCAATGACGAAATTTGAGGTGTTTTTTTAACCCTATAAGGGTTTGGTGACCAAACGTTATTTCAATCATCACAGGGTTTAAAGTGACTAAACAACAAGAGTATCAATCGTCTTAAACTTGCCTCAAGCAACTCAACATAAGCTTTGACCTAAGTTGACCCTAGTCCAACATGATGTTGAGCAACATCAATATCTAAACAAGCACTTGAACATTTTCACAACCCTAGGCTCAATTTCATCCAATTTTCAATTGAAATTTGGATATGATATATTTTGATTTGTTTAAACTAGAGCCATCCCAATTGGATTTTAAAAGAGTTGCACCTATTACTCCATGGCATCGAAGTAAACGAGAGTTGGATCGGGCTTTCACAAAGGACATTTAAACTATTTTTATATTTCATTCCAATTGTATTCACATCTTTCATGTAATTTCATCCATACCTTCCCCACATGTGTGTGTGTGTGTGTGTGTGTGTATGTGCAAGTTTGAATTCAAAAATTGACACCCACCCAAGTTCCCAAAAGCAGTTCCTAGTTCCTACATTAGAAGCTGAGTAGAGGAGTCTTCCAACAAATCTAACAAATTGAGTTCGGGTTCAATTAGCCTTCTCTTTTTAACTCCTTGATTCTTGGTGTTCTGGTTTGTTCCATGCCCAGAGGCTCCAAAAGAGCAAGCATTTGGGCCAAGGCATGAATTGCACGAGGAGAAAGCACAAGGCACCTGAAATTTGTCCCCGCGCATAGCATCCCCATTACTCCCCACAAACCAATGTCGTGCATGTACTCTGCCATGGGACTTGACTTGAATTTGTGCCCAAATTCTACAGCTATTATACAACATACCTCAAAATGCAAAGAACTCCATTGAGGTGATCAATTTTCTTCACCATAGTTCATGGGGCCGAAATGTGGTGATGCTTCTCACTGCATTTCTGTGCACCTGAGGAGACAAGGATCAATGAACTCCATGTCCCATCCTTGGGACAATGTCTGCATGCTCGTATTTCAGGTCATAGTGCAACTCTCAAAATGAATTCTAACAATCTTTTTGACAATGTAAATTTTTTCCATGAATTATTGATGAAGAAGATGGTCAGACAAGGGACATGCACATACAAAGAGAATTGATTGAAGCCAAGTATTCAAACAATTTAGTTGATCCAATCATTCAAATGATTAATTTAGCTTTACTTTCCCTTCTTTTGGTGTGTAATGCCACTGAACCCAATTCCCCAAACCTTAGAAACTCAAAATTCTCAAACACAACCAAAAAAGACAAAACAAAACAAAACAGGAAAAAGAAACAACAACAACAACAACAACAAATTTGAAGGAAATATTGACAATTTGTATGATACTTGACAAAAGTGGATTGATGGACATCTCCCAAAAGGAGGATACCTGTAGGCTCTAGTTCTCCTTTTGAAGGTGGAGTGTACATAGCCTAGTTGGAGAATCAGTGCTTTCAAGTTGCTCACCAAACTGGGTATAGCGTGTTTTGTTTGTATAGTTGGAGCATCTGAATCATGCTTTCAGGATTGTCATCTTGTCTGATGACTCTTTCGCTGATTGAAAAGGGGCTCCAAATGTTTGAAGAAAAATATAAAAGAGTATGTTGATAAGTATCTGGAATCCAGATGGAGCATCCCATCTGAACCTCAGCAAAATCTATCCATTTTGTTGCGGGAGTGCCCAAGCTCTGTGGGGTTGGTGCACCTGGGTTTAGTTCCACCCCACTAATGGATTGTTGCATCATGAACACTGTCTTCTCCTGGAGCCTATGTCCTAGAAACAACAAATTAACCATTTCTTGTTAATTTTGTTTAGCAAATCGTTCAACAACACAAAAATAGGAAATACAACAACACGACATGAGCAATTTTGGAGTTCCTTGGTTTCCAAACAAATTCATAAAGTGAAAAATTAAAGATGATAAACAAATCATTCATGCAACACTCAGGAATCAACAAGTGA